>Ga0114933_10000005_pt1 | contig 319682 bp, 293 predicted proteins | sample 4SBtaG_FD_89691 | JGI IMG/M metagenome (GOLD analysis project Ga0114933, IMG submission 89691) | Deep subsurface microbial communities from Kolumbo volcano to uncover new lineages of life (NeLLi) - 4SBTROV12_W25 metaG | ecosystem: Environmental > Aquatic > Marine > Volcanic | place: Kolumbo...
AATGTTGAATTAGAAATTGAATTGATTACTCCGATTGCGATGGATAAAGAACTTCGTTTTGCCATTCGTGAAGGTGGTCATACAGTTGGTGCCGGTGTCGTCACTGACATTGTAGAATAAGGATTAATAATGGCTAAACAAACCATCCGGATAAGTTTAAGAGCATACGATCATACTCTGTTGGATAAATCAACAGAGAAAATTGTAAAAACTGCGAAATCTACTGGAGCAATTCTGTCCGGTCCGATTCCTCTTCCTACTAAGCGAAGTGTTTATACCGTATTGAGATCTCCGCACGTTAATAAGAAGTCGCGTGAACAATTTCAGACGAAAATCCACAAAAGGTTGGTTGATATTCTTAATTCGACGCCAAAAACGGTTGAATCTTTAATGAAGTTAGATTTGCCAGCTGGCGTAGATATTGAAATTAAGGTGTAATTAATGCGTGGTTTAATTGGAAAAAAAGTTGGTATGACTCGGTTATTTGATGAAAATGGCTATGTAGTACCTGTGACGATTTTGCAAGCGGGTCCTTGTGTGGTTACTCAAGTGAAAACAGTTGAAAAAGATGGATATGATTCTGTTCAGGTTGGGTATGGCGATCGAGCAGAAAAACATACGAATAAGCCTATGAAAGGGCATTTTGATAAAGCGGGAATTCCTCCTATGAGAGTAATTGCTGAATTTGAAAAAGTGCCTGGGTTTGAGTATAAGCAAGGTCAGGTTTTTCATGTAGGGATTTTTAATCCGGGTGAATATGTATCTATTTCTGGGAAATCGAAAGGTAAAGGATTTTCAAGTGTAATTAAGCGCCATAATTTTTCAAGACAGCCTGTAACTCATGGGCAGGGTGATACTACTCGTCATCCAGGTTCAATTGGTCAAGCGTCTGATCCTTCTCGCGTGTTTAAAGGTATGAAGATGGCAGGGCAATACGGTAATAAAAAACATACAGTTGAAAATCTTGAAATTATTAGAGTTGATAAAGAAACCAACCAAATTCTTGTTAAAGGAGCTGTTCCGGGTGCGAAAAACGGAATGGTCATTATATCTCGGTAAATAAAATGAAATTAAATGTTTTAAAAATAAATGGATCAAAAGGGACTGCAGTTTCTATAGACGATACTGTTTTTGGTATTGAGCCAAATAAACCTGTGGTTCGGCAAGCAGTGTTAGCTGAATTAAATAATATGCGTCAAGGAACTCATGCATCTAAAAACCGAGCTCTAGTACGTGGCGGTGGTAGAAAACCGTTTAAACAAAAAGGTCGTGGGTCTGCTCGAGCTGGAACAACGCGTTCTCCGATTTGGCGTGGTGGAGGAACAGTTTTTGGTCCTGAGCCGCATGCGTATTCACACAAGCTGCCTAAGAAAGTTGGAAAGCTTGCACGTAAAAGCGTTTTGTCGGATAAGGCGGCCAACAGTCAGATTGTGCTAGTGGATGATCTACAAGTCTCTTCTCATAAAACATCGGAATTTGTTAAAATATTATCCGATCTTGGGCTTGAAGGGAAAAAAGTAACAATTCTCTTTAGTGGTGAAGATCGTAATTTGGCTTTGGCATCACAAAATTTACATAAGGTGTATCTTGTGGAAGCGAAAAACGCAAGTACGTATGATTTAATTGATTGCGAATTTATTCTTTTGGATAAGGCGGGATTGGCGATTCTAACAGAAGTATTGGCGGGTTAATCATGTATCAGAAAATTATTTTAAAACCTATTTTTACTGAAAAAATGAGTGCGCTCGAAGAAACTCAAAACAAGTATGCTTTTTACGTAGCGCCTAAAGCAAATAAAAAAGAAATTAAAAAAGCCGTTGAAAAGAAATTTGATGTAACTGTCATTAAAGTGGCTACCCAAAATAGGGCAGGTAAAGTGAAGCAAATGTCTGTTCGGAGTGGCGGGAAAGTGATCCGGACTCAAGGCAGTCGATCTTCATGGAAAAAAGCTATTATTACATTAGAAGCTGGGTCGTCTATCGATCTATTAAGTGGTGAGGGAGTATAAGTATGGGTGTTAGATATTTAAAGCCGACAACGCCTGGAAGTCGTTTTGCTTCTAGACCCGATTTTGCTGAAATCACGACAGATAAACCAGAAAAATCATTAACAAAAGCACTTCGTAAAAAAGGTGGCAGAAATAATACAGGTCGTATAACCGTCAGAAGGCGTGGTGGTGGACATAAGCGTCGATTACGATTGATTGACTTTAAAAGAGACAAATTCAATGTGCCGGGCAAAGTAGCCACTATTGAATATGACCCAAACCGTTCTGCCTTTATTTCTCTGATTCATTATGCTGATGGAGAAAAAAGATATATCCTGTCGCCACTTGATTTAACTGTTGGTGATACTATTATTTCGGGTGAAGAAGTTCCTTTGAAGATTGGAAATGCTTTAAAAGTTAAAAATATACCATCGGGTATGGATGTTCATAATATTGAGCTCATACCTGGTAAAGGTGGACAAATGGTGCGAACTGCAGGTGCATACGCGCAAATCATGGCTAAGGATGGAGGATTTGTTACAGTCAAATTACCTTCAGGCGAAATCAGAATGGTACCCGAAAATTGTCTCGCTACAATTGGTCAAGTTGGAAATCGCTCTCACGAACAAATTGTTTCGGGGAAAGCTGGACGATCTCGTTGGTTAGGTAAAAGACCTAAGGTTCGTGGAGTTGTTATGAATCCTGTGGATCACCCGCATGGTGGTGGTGAAGGTAAAACAAGTGGTGGCCGTCATCCTGTTTCTCCTTGGGGTGTTCCAACAAAAGGCTATAAAACACGCAAAAAAAATAAGAAGTCGAATGACCTTATTGTTAAGAGGAGAAAATAATTTATGCCACGTTCTTTAAAAAAAGGACCCTTCATTGATTCTAAGCTTTTAAAAAAGGTTCGGACGATGAATGAAAGCAAACAAAAAAAGGTAATTAAAACTTGGTCTCGACGAAGTATGATTACTCCAGAATTTGTCGGGCACACATTAGCAGTGCATAATGGCAATAAATTTATCCCAGTATTTATTTATGAAAATATGGTTGGGCATAAGCTGGGTGAATTTTCACCAACAAGAACTTTTAGAATGCATTCAGGTGACAGAAAGTAATTATCATGAGAGCAAAAGCAATAGCAACAAACGTACATCAGTCTCCTCGTAAAATGAGAAAAACTTTAAACAGTATTAGAGGATTAAAAGTTGGAGATGCGATGAATGTGCTTCATTATTCTCCTGAAAAAGCGGCTTCAATTATTGAAAAAACACTCCGTTCTGCTGTGGCTAATTTGATGCAGAAAATGGATGATACGCATTTAGACCCAGAATCGTTGGGTATTGATGAGGCTTTCGTAAATGGCGGTCCTGTTATGAAAAGATTTCGGGCTGCATCTATGGGGCGTGCCGCACGTTTACGTCGTCCTACAAGTCATTTAACAATCGTCGTAACAGACGATCAATAAAAGGATAATATTTTGGGTCAAAAAACACATCCAGTCGGATTTAGACTTTCTGTTAGGAAAGATTGGCGTTCTAATTGGTTCGCACCGAAGAATAATTTCGCTGCTGAATTAGAGGAAGATGTCCGAATCAGAAATTATATTAAACATAGATTGCCGAACGCGGGTATTTCAAAAGTTGAAATTAGCCGTACAACTCGGACGGTAACGATTGCCATTTTTACTGCTCGTCCAGGTATTGTTATTGGTAGAGGAGGCGAAGAAGTACAACGACTTAAAAAAGAATTAAGCCAATTAACAGATAAAAAAGCTCAAGTAAATATTTCAGAAGTTAAGCGTCCAGAATTAGATGCAGCGCTTGTAGGTGCAAATATTGCACATCAGTTAAAGAAGAAAATTTCCTACCGTCGAGTGGTAAATAAAGCGATTCAGTCGACCATGAGAATGGGTGCAGATGGAATCCGGATTAATGTCGCCGGTCGTTTGGGCGGTGTTGAAATTGCTCGAAGTGAAAAATTTTCTGGTGGGAGTGTTCCATTACACACTTTACGTGCGGATATTGATTATGCCTTAACTGAAGCTAATACTGCGTATGGAATTATTGGAATTAAGGTTTGGATTAGTAACGGACAACACAGTAAGAAAAAGAACTAAAAAATATTATGTTAGAACCAAAGAAAACAAAATTTAGACGTCACCATCGTGGCAATAGAAGAGGGTTGGCCACAAAAGGCGCCCATGTAGCATTTGGCACATTCGGGCTAAAGGCTACTGAGTCTGGTTGGGTTACAGCTAGGCAAATTGAATCTTCGCGGATTGCTATATCGCGTGGTGTTCGTAAAGTTGGAAAAATGTGGATTCGTATTTTTCCGGATAAACCGATTACGGCAAAACCTGCAGAAACAAGAATGGGTAAAGGTAAGGGATCTCCAGAATATTGGGTATCTGTTGTTAAACCAGGTCGTATTCTATTTGAAGTTGACGGTGTGTCGAGAGAAGTTGCTGAAGAATTATTTAGGAATGCTGGACATAAACTACCAATCAAAACAAGAATGGTTGCTAGGAGAGAAATGTAATGAAAGCGAATCAATTAGGCGAATTAAGTGTGGTTGAATTAAATGCTAAATTAATTGACAATTTAGATTCACTGCAAAATTTGCGGTTTCAGAAAGCGCTTCAACAGTTGGAAGATGGAACGCAAATTTCTATCGTTAAAAAAGAAATTGCTCAAATTAAAACAATCCTTAGGGAATATGATCTTGGGATAAGAAAAAGTGAAGGAGACGCATAATCATGGCTGATGAGCGAAAAAGACAATCTCTCGTTGGAGAAGTGATTAGCACTAAAATGGATAAAACCGTTAATGTGCGGGTGACAAGAGAAATTGCCCATCCTATTTACAGTAAACGAGTAAAAAGATTTAATAAATACCTAGCGCACGTAGCTGGTGTGGTCCCGAAAGAAGGTGATATTGTTAAAATCACATCTATGAGACCTATGAGCAAGCGAAAACGTTGGCAGGTTAGCAAAATAATTCGCGAATCAGTGAAGGTTGGTTAATAGCAGTGATACAACAAGAGACAAGATTAAAAGTCGCCGATAATACGGGCGCAAAGGAAGTTCTTTGCTTTAAAGTATTGGGCGGTTCAAAAAGAAAGTATGCATCTATTGGTGATCAAATTGTAATTACAGTAAAAAAAGCTATTCCGGGTGGAATGGTTAAAAAAGGTGAAGTTCACCGTGCTGTCGTTGTGAGAACACGTAAAGAAATTGGCCGCAAAGATGGTAGCTTTATTCGATTTGATGAAAATGCCGCTGTGCTATTAGATGGAAATGGAGAACCGAGAGGTACTCGTATTTTCGGACCCGTAGCACGTGAATTGCGTGAAGGTGGTTTTATGAGAATTATTTCAATGGCACCGGAGGTTATTTAAGATGTTTGTTAAAAAAGGAATGACTGTAAAGGTGATAAGTGGAAACCATAAAGGAATGGAAGGTAAAATCCTTCATGTGTTCCCACAGAAGCAAAGAGTCCTTGTTGAAGGTGTGAATTTTATAAAAAAAGCTATGAGACCAACTCAAGAAAATCCGAGTGGTGGTATGGTTGAGAAAGAAGCGCCAATTCATGTATCGAATGTAATGGTTGTTCATGGTGGAACAGCTTCACGAATTGGGTATAAAAAATTAGATGACGGAAGTAAAATCCGTATTTCAAAAAAAACGAATGAAGAAATTGAAGCATAATCATGGCTGAAGAAAAAAAGAAATCTGTACCAAAAAAGAAATCACCTGCTAAGAAAGCGGCACCAAAGGCTGCTGTAAAAAAAGCAACTGTTTATGTCCCCAAATTAAAAAGGGATTATAAGGAGTTGGTTGCACCTAGTCTAATGAAAAGATTTGACTATAAAAATGTGATGGAAGTCCCAAAGTTAGTGTCTGTCTCTCTGAATATGGGAATTGGGGATGCAAAAACTAATTCTAAGCATTTAGAAAGTGCTGTAAATGAGTTAACACTCATTTCGGGGCAAAAACCGGTTACGACAAAATCAAAAAAAGATATTTCTAACTTTAAGATTAGAAGGGGATATCCCGTCGGGTGTAAAGTGACTTTAAGGTCAACTAAAATGTTTGAATTCTTGGAACGCTTAATTGCGGTAGCTTTACCAAGATCACGTGATTTCCGCGGTTTGTCGTGGAAATCTTTTGATGGACGTGGGAACTATAATTTTGGTGTAAAAGAACAAATTATTTTCACTGAAATCGATTATGATAAAATCCAAGAAATTAATGGTTTGAATGTAACTGTACTACAACAGCAAAAACAAATGATGAAGCATACTGGTTGCTCAAAGAGTTTGGGTTCCCATTGCGAGAAAAACCAGTTAAAAAAGATATTGAAGAGGCTGCTTAATGGCTAAAAAATCTCAAATACATAAAGCAAAAAAAAATCCAAAATTTTCAACTCGGCAAAAAAACAGATGTTTTAAATGCGGGCGCCCTCATGGCTACCTTCGTCGATTTGGACTCTGCCGGATATGTTTTAGGGAAATGGCATTAAAAGGTGAAATCCCTGGCGTAACAAAAGCGAGTTGGTAAGGAGAATTATTTTATGACAATGACTGATCCAGTAGCGGATTATTTAACCCACATTCGAAATGGTTTATCTGCGCACAAGCGTTGGGTAGACATCCCGAGCTCACAATTAAAGAAACGTATTTCACTTGTTTTAAAGGAAGAGAAATACATTGATGATTTTTTCTTTATTTCGGATGGACCTAAAGAAAAAATTCGAATCTTTTTAAAATATGATTATCAAAATAATCCTGTGATTGAAAATATTAAAAGAATAAGTACGCCAGGTAATAGAGTATATGTAGGTGCTGACGATGTGCCGCGTGTATTAGATGGTTTAGGCGTATCCATATTATCAACATCGAAAGGTGTTCTCTCTAATAAAACTGCTGCTAAATTAAAAGTTGGCGGCGAATTAATTTGCGAGGTTTTTTAAAGTATGTCAAGAATTGGAAATAACCCTGTATCTATTCCTAAAGATGTAAAAGTGAATTATAAAGATTCGTTAGTTACAGCAACGGGGCCAAAGGGTTCGCAGTCTGTCAAAATTCATCCAGATATGGTAGTTAAAGTTCAAGAAACAGAAATTGTAATTGAACGACCATCTGATGACAAATTGTATCGCTCATTACATGGTACAACACGTCAAATAATTCATAACGCTGTTATGGGTGTTAATGAAGGCTTTTCAAAAGAGTTGGAAATCAGAGGCGTGGGATACCAGGCTTCGATGCAAGGAAAAAGATTATTACTTCAATTGGGATATTCTCATGATATCTTTTTTGATATTCCTGAAGGAATTACAGTAACAGCTGATAGAACAGCTGTAAAAGTCGAAGGAATTGATAAGCAATTAGTCGGAGCTGTTTCTGCGAAGATAAGATCTTTTCGTAAACCTGAACCTTATAAGGGAAAAGGTATTCGTTATAAAGATGAATTTGTCAGAACGAAGCAAGGTAAAACTGTAGGGGGTGCTTAATCATGAGTGCAAATAAAAAACAAGTAATGAGAAATAATCGTAGAAGGAATCGTAGTAAGAAAACTGCCTTCATGCACCCGACCAGATCTCGGCTTGTTGTCTTTAAGAGTAATAAAAATATAGAAGCGCAAATTGTCAATGATTTCGAAGGAAACACCATTATTTCTGCATCTTCATATGAGAAAGAGTTTAAAAAACAAATTACAAAAACATCTACCAAAACAGATGTGAGCAAGTTAGTCGGTGAAAGCATCGCTAAAAAGGCATTAAAACAAAAAATAAAAAGTGTAGTATTCGATCGTAACGGTTATTCATATCATGGGCGTGTGAAAGCATTTGCTGATGCAGCGCGTGAAGCCGGTCTCGAATTTTAAGGGAGGTCCTTTTGGCCATTATTAATCCAGCAGAATTAGATTTATTAGAAGAAGCCGTTGTCAAAATTAATCGGACGGCGAAAGTAACATCGCGTGGTAAACGTTTTAGGTTTTCAGCTTTAGTTGTCGTCGGTGACGGTAAGGGACATATTGGTATTGGTCTTGGAAAAGCAAATGAAGTCATTTCAGCCATTTCCAAGGGAAAAGATGTTGCCAAACGAAATATCGTAAAAGTATCAATTGTAAATGGTACTGTTCCGCATAAAATTATTGGAAAGCATGGATCTAGTCGAGTGATGCTCAAACCAGCGTCGCCTGGTACTGGAATCATCGCAGGAGCAGCAGTGCGATCTGTTATGGAACAAGTTGGAATACATAATATTCTAACGAAAAGACATGGTTCGAAAAATATAACCAATATGGTTTATGCTACTTTAGATGCATTGTTGAATTTAAAAGATGCAGTTTTTATTGCAAATAAACGTGGAATGACTATTGGAGAGGTGTTCAATTAAAATGGCTGCAAGCAAAAAGTTATTAATTACTCAAATTAAAAGTCAAATTGGGTATAAACCCAAAGCAAAGAAAACGTTGAAGGCATTAGGATTACGTAAAATGAATCAAACAGTTGAACAAAATGATAATCCACAAATACGTGGCATGATTCGTGTTATAGATTATTTGTTGAAAGTGGAAGAAGTATGAGAATTGAAGATTTAAGTCCCGTAAGCGGTTCTGTAAAGAACACGAAAAGACGTGGTCGCGGTGCCGGATCCGGTTTAGGAAAAACGGGTGGTAGAGGCCATAAAGGTGCAGGGCAAAGAAGTGGTAATAAAAAACGTGTTTGGTTTGAAGGTGGGCAAATGTCGCTTGCTCGTCGACTTCCAAAGCGGGGGTTTTCGAATCATTTGTTTAAGAAATCATTCCAAATTGTGAATGTAAAAGATTTAAATACGCTTGATATGGAAACAATTGATGCGACTGTCATGTCTAAAAATGGACTTGTGAAGTCAGCATTAAAACCCATTAAAGTATTAGGCTTTGGAGATGTTACGGGTAAAATGAATGTAACAGCCAGTGCATTTAGTGCAACGGCAAAAGAAAAAATTGAAAAAGCTGGTGGAACTGTAACGGAACAATAATGTTAGATAAACTCAAAACAATATTTACGATACCAGATTTAAAGCGCCGTATTTTATTTACGGTTGCTCTTTTAATCATAGTTAGAATGGGTGCTCATATACCTGTTCCTGGTGTGGATGGTGAAGCTTTAGCGAGAGCTTTTCAAAATATGCAAAATTCCTTATTTGGATTGTTTAACACCTTTGTTGGTGGAGCATTTCAGAAGGCGTCTTTATTCTCTTTGGGGATTATGCCATATATTTCTGCTTCTATTATTATTCAATTAATGGGGTCGGTGGTTCCTTATTTTCAACGTCTTCAAAAAGAAGGAGAAGCGGGAAGGAAAAAAATCACACAATTAACTCGGTATGGAACGGTGATGATATCTGTGATGCAATCCTATAGTGTTGCATTATTTCTAGAGAAAGAATTGCAAGTGGTGATTGATCCAGGTTTTTTATTCCGATTTACAACAGTTGTTAGTATGGTTACAGGAACAATATTCCTCATGTGGCTTGGTGAAAGAATTACTGAGCGAGGCATTGGGAATGGTATTTCAATGATTATAATGATTGGGATTGTTTCAGCACTTCCAAATGTTATCGTTAGTGAAATTTCTCTTGTTCAAGAAGGTGTTCACAGTCTTCTCTCTGAAGTCATTTTATTAGGTGTCATGTTTGTCATCGTTTCCTTTGTGGTCTTATTAACGCAAGGCACGAGGCGAATCCCTGTCTCATATGCGAAGCGTGTTGTGGGCAGAAAAGTGTACGGTGGTCAAAACACTCATATTCCATTGAGAGTTAATACAGCTGGCGTCATGCCGATTATTTTTGCGCAAGCAATTATGTTCATTCCCAGCACAGTTTCCATGTTTTTTACCGATAGTGAATTTATGCAATCTGTTATGCGATGGTTCAGTTTTGAACATCCATTCTATTGGTTTGTGTTTGGTTTAATGATTGTTTTCTTTACTTATTTTTATACAGCGATGGCTTTTGATCCCGTACAAGTTTCTTCTAATATGAAGCAACAGGGTGGGTTTATTCCGGGTGTTCGACCAGGGAAAAAAACCGCTGAATATATTGATAATATTTTAACACGTGTGACGCTCCCAGGATCTATTTCACTGGCATTTGTTGCAATATTCCCATACATCTTAATGCAAGCGATGGATGTGGGTTATGATTTAGCTTCCTTTTTTGGAGGAACAAGTTTATTAATTATTGTTGGTGTTGCTTTGGATACATTACAACAAGTTGAAAGTCATTTAATGATGCGTCATTATGATGGATTTTTATCAAAAGGTAGAATTCGTGGACGGAGAAGAATGTAAAATGGTCCATACACGTTCAGACAGAGAAATTGATTTGATTTCACAAAGTTGCCAAATTGTGGCAGATACTTTGGAAATGTTATCCGGACATATAAAACCGGGTACTTCTTTAAAAACGTTAGATCAATTAGCTGAAAAATATATTATCTCGCGTGGGGCAAGACCTGCATTTAAAGGATATATGGGATTTCCAGCAACATTGTGTATCTCTGTAAATGATGTTGTCGTTCATGGTATTCCCACAAATGATACTTTGAAGGATGGCCAAATAGTCGGAATCGATTGTGGCGCTGAACTCAATGGATATTATGGTGATCACGCTAGAACATTTTCTGTTGGAAATATTGATCCCAAAAAAGAAAAATTAATGAGAGTGACTCGTGAGTCACTGGAAAAGGGAATAGCGCAAGCTATACCGGGTAATTATGTTGGTGATATTGGCAACGCTGTTCAGGAACATGCTGAAAGTAATGGTTATTCTGTAGTGAGAGAATTGGTTGGTCATGGTATCGGTACAGAATTACATGAAGAACCTCAAATTCCAAACTATGGACAACCTAAACAAGGTTATCAATTAAAAGAAGGAATGGTTATTGCCATCGAGCCTATGATTAATATGGGTGAAAAAGAAATATTTACCGGGAATGATGGATGGACTATCTTTACAAAGGATGGTCAGGATTCAGCCCATTTTGAACATACAATTGCTATAACAAATAACGGACCGGTCATTTTAAGTCAACTGACTTCTAATAATCCTTAGTCCAAAACAGAATAAAAAAGGCATAGAAAAAATATGAAAGTTCGCCCATCAGTAAAAAAAATGTGTGCGAAATGCAAAATTATCAAGCGTAAAGGTAAAGTCTTGGTCATTTGCGAGAACCCAAAGCACAAACAAAGACAAGGTTAGGAGATTCGAGTGGCGCGTATTGTCGGTGTAGATATACCTCGGAATAAAAAAGTAGCTTATGCTTTAAGATACATTCATGGTATAGGCTTAAATACAGCAAATAATATTTGCGCGGAAGCAAAAGTCGATCCGGACATGCGTGTCCTGGATATGACGGAAGAACATACAATCGCATTGCGAGATGCTATTAGTTCTTTAGGCGTAAGCGTAGAAGGTGAGTTGCGGTCACAAACTGCAATGAACATAAAAAGATTAAAAGATATTGGTTCATATAAAGGGCTTCGACATCGTCGCGGACTTCCTGTAAATGGCCAACGCACAAAAACTAATTCACGTACGAGAAAAGGTAAAAAGCGTACTATTGGATTAGGTAAAAAATAATAAGGAATCATTTTGGCTGAAAATAAATCCAGAAAAAAGAAGAAAAGAGTTACCGATCCCAATGGGATTGCTCACATCAAATCTTCTTTTAATAATACTCATGTTACATTGACAGATAAATATGGAAATGTACTTATTTGGGAAAAAGCAGGTACATCCGGATTCAAAGGATCTCGGAAAAGTACAGCATATGCTGCGACTAAAGCAGCAGAAAAAGCTGCAGAACAAGCGCTATCAATGGGATTAACAAATCTAGAAGTTCGGGTTAAAGGCCCGGGTTCTGGACGTGAATCTGCTATTAGAGCGTTAGCTGTTGCAGGTTTACAAATTACTTCAATTAGAGACGTAACACCATTACCGCATAATGGTTGTCGTCCTCCGAAACGCCGACGTGTGTAACTGGGAGACTATGATAAATGGCTAAAACAAAAACAGCTAAAGGTAAATTGGTTAGAAAATTTGGTGAAAATATTTTTGGTAATCCAAAATTTGACAAACTTCTTAATCGGAAACCTTATTTACCGGGACAACACGGGCAAGCTAGACGACGTAAATTGTCCAATTATGGTATTCAGTTAGCTGAAAAACAAAAAATTAAATTCATGTATGGGTTGTTGGAAAAACAATTCAGAAATCTTTTTGCTAAAGCAGATAATATGGAGGGTGAAACGGGTACAAATATGATGCAACTACTCGAACGTCGTTTAGACAATGTCGTGTATCGTATTGGGTTTGCGCCTTCTAGACCTTCTGCGAGACAATTAGTCAGTCATGCACATTTTCTTGTCAATGGAAAGAAAGTAAATATTCCTTCTTTTCTTGTAAGACCTGGCGATGTGATTGAAGTCCGTGCAAAAAGTAAAAAAATGGACATTATCCTTGAAGCGATGCGTCGTATAAAAGGGGATGTTAGCCTCGGATGGCTTGATCTAGACAAAGCTAAAATGAGAGGTACCTTTAATGCTGTCCCAGATAGGGATGAAATGAATTTGACTGTGAATGAGCAGTTAGTTGTAGAATTATATTCAAAATAAGATTAAATCAGGAGCTGAACTTTAGATGGCACAAGAAAATCAAATAAAAATTGCGTTCGATAAGAAAACATTAACCGACACTTACGGAAAATTCACAATGCAACCACTTGAACGTGGCTATGGTACTACCCTTGGTAATGCGATGCGACGCGTTATAATGACCAGTATTCCTGGTGCAGCAATTACACATGTTAAAATCGAGGGTGTTCAGCATGAATTCTCAACGATTGATGGTGTGCAAGAAGATGCCGCGGACATAATCATGAACCTAAAAGGAATCAAATTCAAGCTTATGGATAATAATCCAGATAAAGTTAATTTGACCATTAAAGGGAAAAAAATGTTCACAGCTAAAAACGTACAAGACGCCAGTGACCAATATGAAATTTTAAATCCAGATCATTATATCACAGAAGTAAAATCAAATGGTTTATTGGAAATGGAACTTCGAATTGGAATTGGGAAAGGATATGTTCCTGCTGAAGATAATGTCCTCCCAAATACCACAATTGGTACCAATGCTATTGATAGTATTTTTAATCCCGTTAGTAAAGTTTCCTTTGATGTGAAGCCTGTACCAGGTGCAAAAGAACCTATTGAGATTTTAACAATGGAAATTGAAACCAATGGGGCTATTACTCCTGAAGATGCGGCCAGTTATTCTGCTCAATATTTAAGAGAACATTTGAGTCATATCGAAGCCATTAGTCAACCAGAAGTATTAGAATTGACACAAGGTGTTTCTGAAGAAACCATGGCATTAAGAAAAGTATTGAACCAAACAATTGATGAGATGGAATTATCTGTCAGAAGTTATAATTGTCTTCAAGCAGCCGGCATTAAATACATTCATGAATTGGTAAGCAAAGAAGAAAGTCAAATGTTGAAATACAAAAATTTCGGACGGAAATCTTTAACTGAATTAGTTGAAAAACTTGATTCAATGGGTCTCCATTTTGGAATGGATGTTGATAGCATTATGGTGGAAGAAGGCTAAACATGAGACATCGCGTATCAGGCCGAAAACTTGGACGGGGTCCAGCTCATAGAAGAGCGACACTTTCTAATATGGCTTCCAATTTGATTTTACATAAAAAAATCAAAACAACGGATGCTAAGGCAAAAGAACTTCGAAGATTTATTGAACCACTTGTTACATTTGCAAAACGGGGTGATGTCCATGCAAGACGACAAGTGCTTAGAAAAATTCCACGAAAAAATATTGTCAATATTCTTTTTGATCAAATTGCATCAAATTATTCAGAACGAGAAGGCGGATATACACGAATTATTAAACTCGGTTTTAGAGATAATGATCGTGCATCCGTTTCACAAATTGAATTTGTTGACCTCGTAAATGAAGATGGGACACAAGAAGCTGATACTGAAAAATAATTTGGTCATTTGAATATGAATAAACAAATATTCGAATTTGTATTTAGAAGGGTAGCATGGAATGTTACCCTTCTTTTTTTTATACCAAACTTACTTTTTGGTGAAGCATCATTTGATAATCGCGTTTTGTGGGTTGTCCGAGATGCTATGGCATCTTCAGAATCAATTGATAATTTAATCCAATTCGCAGATGAAAATAAATTTAATCATTTGTTAGTACAAGTTCGTGGACGCGGTGATGCCCTTTATGACTCAAATATTGTTCCACGATCCGTACGCTTAAAAGATGACGGTTTTGACCCATTGGACTATATCATTACAAAGGCAAAACCTTTAAATATAAAAATTCATGCTTGGCTGAATATGTATTATTTATGGTCCGCTTCATCCATGCCCAATCAGCAGGATCATTTATTATATACAAATCCAGAATGGTTAGATAATCATTCGCCCAAAAATGTCAATATTTCCCAATCTTTGATTGAAATAAAGAATAAGACTTTTAATGATGAAGGATTATTCCTCGCTCCAACTCATCCTGAAGTATCCAGGCATTTGATTGAAGTTGTGGAAGAAGTTGTGCAAAACTATGATGTTGATGGGATTCATTTAGATTATGTTCGATATTACAATGAACATTATGGTCTGAATCCGGTAGGACTTTCCTTTTATAAGAAATACCGTGGAGAATCTGAACTACCCTTTCTTTCAACGCAAATTATTCAAGATCCTATTTGGGGTTCATTCCGGCGAAAATCGGTTACAAAATTAGTAAAAGGAATATCCAATGTTATAAAGGCTAATCGCAATGATTGTATTTTATCTGCTGCTGTGAAACCAAATCTGTATTCGGCAAGAAATGATTATGGACAAGAATGGGATGTATGGTTGTTGGCCGGTTATTTAGATTGGGTCATTCCTATGAATTATTTACCCGAGTTAGATATATTTTCAACGAATATCAATGTGATTGATGATAATCTTCCGCAAAAACATCGTTCTAAAATTATAATGGGACTAGCCACCTATAATCAAGATACCCAACAAGTGGCGGAAAAAATTCAATTCACAAAAGAGAGTGGATTTAATGGTATATGTTTATTCTCTTATAATGTATTTAGAGATACTACTGGGTATTTCAATCGGATAAAAAATCACATCGTCCCTTAATCACTATTGAAAGGCAATGCAATTATGTCTCATAAATCGATTCATGCTCCAACGGGTACGCAATTAACATGTAAAAACTGGCAAATTGAAGCTGCCTTTCGCATGATTCAAAATAATTTGGATCCTGATGTTGCAGAAAATCCCGATGAATTAATTGTATATGGTGGCAAGGGTAAAGCGGCTCGTAATTGGGAATGTTACCATGCTATCCTGGATACACTTAAACGATTAAACCCGGACGAAACATTATTAATTCAATCAGGGAAACCTGTGGGAGTCATTCAAACGCATGAATGGAGTCCGAGAGTTTTATTGGCTAACTCGAATTTGGTACCAAACTGGGCAAATTGGGACCATTTCAACGATCTTGAAAAACGCGGACTTATGATGTATGGCCAAATGACAGCTGGGAGTTGGATTTATATTGGTACACAGGGCATTCTCCAAGGAACGTATGAAACATTTATTGCCGCCGCAAAAACACATTTTAATCAGGAAGATTTGTCTGGGAAATTGGTATTAACCGCGGGCTTAGGTGGAATGGGTGGCGCACAACCATTGTCCGTAAAAATGGCGGGAGGCGTGTCCATTAATGTAGAAGTGGATCCTCATCGTATTCAGCGACGATTAGAAACGAACTATTTAGATAAAACAACCGTATCAATTAATGAAGCTATTCAATGGGCAAAAACAGCTGTTATGAACAAAGATGCACTCAGTATTGGCTTATTGGGTAATGCAGCCGATATTATACCTTTATTCGCGGAAAAAGGGTTTATTCCCGACATGGTAACAGACCAAACTTCCGCCCATGATGAATTGGATGGATATGTGCCTAATCAAATGACATTGGATGAAGCATTAGCTTTAAGGCGTTCCGATTCGAAAAAGTATGTGCTGGAAAGTATTCGCGCCATGGGAAAACACGTTAAAGGAATTCTCGATCTCAAAGAAAAGGGAGCGATTGCATTTGATTATGGAAATAATTTACGCGCCCAAGCTGAAAAAGCCGGTGTGAATAATGCTTACGATTATCCTGGATTTGTACCCGCATATATTCGTCCTTTATTTTGTGAAGGAAAAGGTCCCTTTCGGTGGGTTGCATTATCGGGAAATCCGGAAGATATTTATAGAACAGATCGATTGGTTTTAGACTTATTTCCAAAAGATAAACCATTACATAATTGGATAAATATGGCTCAAGAAATGGTCCAATTTCAGGGACTCCCATCTCGAATTTGTTGGTTAGGTTATGGCGACAGAGCCAAATTAGGTGTTGCCATTAATCAATTGGTTGCTTCGGGTGAAATTTCTGCACCAATTGTGATTGGACGAGATCATTTAGACACGGGTTCGGTTGCTTCACCTTATCGTGAAACAGAATCAATGAAAGATGGAACAGATGCTGTGGCCGATTGGCCTTTACTCAATGCTTTAATGAACACGGCCAGTGGCGCATCGTGGGTTTCGATTCATCACGGAGGCGGTGTTGGAATGGGATATGCCATTCATGCCGGACAAGTGATTGTCGCGGATGGAACACCTGAAATGGAACTTCGCCTTAAACGAGTATTAACAAATGATCCCGGTTCTGGCGTGATTCGCCATGCGGATGCAGGGTATGAAAATGCAATTCAAAATGCAAATGATTGGGGGATAGATATTCCCATGAATCCCAAAAAATAATGAAAACTCTATTAACTCATATTGGTAAAATAATTACATGGCATTCAGACCGCCAAAGTATGATTATTGATACAGAATCTGATATTATGATTGAAGATGGACGCATTATCAAAATAGGTCCAGATTTGGGCGAGGCAGATTACATCATTGATTGTCATGGTAAAATGGTATCTCCAGGATTTGTTGATTCCCACACGCATCCTGTTTTTATGCACGGTCGAGAAGAAGAATTTCAAATGCGCCTTCAGGGAGCCACTTATGAAGAAATTGCCCTTGCGGGAGGTGGAATTGTATCCAATATTAAGGGTGTCCGTGAAGCCACGGAAGACGAATTGATACATAAAGTGCGAGATAGAATGGATACATTTTTATCTTTTGGCACAACAACTATTGAAGCAAAAAGTGGATATGGATTGGATGTGGAGTCCGAATTAAAGTCATTATCTGTCTTAGATAAAGTGAATCAACACCATGAAATTGATATTCATTCCACATTTATGGGTGCACATGCATTTCCGCCAGAATTTGCCGAAAACAAAGATGGATATATCGAATACATTTGCCAAAACATGTTACCGGAAATAGCAAAGCAGGGGATAGCAGAATATTGCGATGTTTTCTGTGAAAAAGGATATTTCTCTGTGGAACATTCTAGACAAATATTAAAGACAGCTAAACAGGTTGGATTAAAAATTCGCCTTCATGCGGATGAATTTGTGGATTCTGGCGCTGCAGAATTAGCCGGAGAGTTGAATGCTTGTTCAGCGGACCATTTAATGGCGATTAGTGATAATGGCATTCAATCGCTCAAAGAAAATCATGTTGTCGCTACCTTATTACCAGGAACAACATTCTTTTTAGGGAAATCGACTTATGCTCCGTATAAAAAATTGAAATTGGCTGGTGTAAATATTGCACTTGCGACAGATTTTAATCCTGGAAGTTGTTATATACAATCCATGCCCTTTATGCTTGCATTGGCATGTATTTATTTGAAAATGGACATATTGGATGCCTTCAAGGCGAGTACCATTGTGGGTGCAAAAGCATTGGGGTTAGAAAAAACAGTTGGTTCTATCGAAGAAGGAAAAAAAGCTGATATTGTTGTATGGAATGTGGAAGATCCGGTTGAAATACCGTATAATGTTAATCAAAGTTTGATTCGAAGTGTTATAAAAAACGGAAAAAAATTAAAATAGCAAAAGGAGCAATTGATCCATCGAAAGGTGCAATGTAAATTTCGCAGCTTTTTTCGACAAATTATTATTGGCGTCGTACCCAAGCGGTCTAAGGGGCCGGTTTGCAAAACCGTTATTCGCCGGTTCGAATCCGGCCGACGCCTCGAAAGATTTTAAATGCCCGGGTGGTGGAATTGGTAGACACTATGGACTTAAAATCCATTGCCAGTAATGGCGTGCCGGTTCGAGTCCGGCCCCGGGTACATCATGGCTTCACGACGGAGAATAAGAAAATATCTTATCCGAAATTGTGGAGCCATTTTTTTATTATAATTATTCTACTCTATCAGATTATATCAAGCTTTATGTAATGAAACTGGATACCGAACGGGATAACGATATAACTAAAAATAACTTACAAATATTATTAAATAAATTGTAAATACCAGAAGATTTTAATGGATTGAAAGATTCACCCGATTATAGACCATTGACATTTACAGTTTGATTCATTTTAGCCCAATCAGTGGCAACAAAATAGACCCTTTTTTGTTGAATAATCGAACTTTTCTCAAAATGGGTTAAATACTGTAAAAAACATGCCTAAAATACGTAGATCACCCCATAGACAAACGGACATATGTTCTCCGACACCGATATCCGTGACTTGTAGAAGCGTTTGTCCTTTTTTGATAAATTGCAGGATGTAGAATTAGTATCAAAGATATTTGAGATTATTAAGGAGCAGAAAGAATATTAATGGCTACAATTTCGCTTGGACATATTAGTGTAGAAGTCACGCAAAAGAATATAAAGAATGTTCATTTAAGTGTGCATCCCCCCAATGGAAGAGTCACCATCTCTGCCCCAAAGCGAATGAATTTAGAAACGATTCGTGTATATGCTGTATCCAAATTGAGTTGGATAAAGAAACAGCAGGATAAAATCGCTAAACAAAAGCGTGAACCTGCCAGAGAATACATTGAAAGAGAAAGCCATTACTATAAAGGCGAACGGTATTTGCTGAAAGTGATTGAGCATAATGCTCCCCCAAAAGTTGAATTAAACCACAGTGCATTGAATTTATATGTTCGTCCAAATACACCCACATTAAAGCGAATGCAGGTGATGGATGAATGGTATCGCCAACAGTTGAAGATTGACATTCCCAAATTGATTGAAATATGGGAAAAGAAAATGAATGTTCAGGTGAATGAATTTGGTGTTAAGAAGATGAAAACACGCTGGGGTTCGTGTAACATTAATAAAAATCGCATTTGGCTCAATTTGGAATTAGCCAAAAAACCAATGGAATGTTTGGAATATGTTGTTGTTCACGAATTGGTACATTTATTAGAAAAAAAACACAATGCACGGTTTTACTCATTGATGGAGAAATATTATCCAAACTGGAAACATTCTAAAGATTTGTTAAACCGATTGCCAATTAGTCATAGGAATTGGGAGTATTGTGATTCCGATAAAAAAAAATTATAAAAACTGCAAATAAATTTATAATTATCAAAAGAGTCTTTCTAAGTTCGGTACTGAGTATTTTAGGACTTAGGAGGAATTGTGGCAGGAAAAGTAGTTGAATTTAACGATCAAAATTTTGAATCAGATGCGATGAAATCTGATATACCGGTTTTGGTAGATTTTTGGGCTGTTTGGTGTGGACCGTGTAAAGCGATTGCACCCGTACTGGAAGAAATCGCCAATGATTATGAAGGCCGGGTCAAAGTAGGGAAATTGGATGTGGATCATAACAGCAAAACAGCTGTGCAATTTGGCATTCGAAGTATTCCTACATTACTCATCATGAAAAATGGATCCGTGGTCAACCAATTAGTTGGGGCGGTACCAAAAAATAATATAGAATCTTTATTAAACGAAGTTTTATAAAAAAAGAATAGGGAATATGCATAAAAAAGTCATCATTATTGGTTCTGGGCCAGCAGGTTTTACGGCTGCAATCTATGCCGCCAGAGCAAATTTAGAACCCCATATATTTGAAGGAGCACAACCGGGAGGACAATTAACCATCACAACAGATGTTGAAAATTATCCGGGTTTTCCTGAAGGAATAATGGGACCTCAACTTATGGACGAATTTCGGAGTCAAGCAAAACGGTTTGGCGCTACATGTGAATTCAAGTCCATTACAAAAGTTGATTTTTCTCAAAGACCATTTAAACTATGGTCCGGAGATGACGAATATACGGCAGATGCTGTCATTATATCGACAGGTGCATCTGCGCGATTACTTGGATTAGATGCAGAAAAAGAGCTCATGGGTTTTGGCGTTTCCGCCTGTGCAACCTGTGATGGGTTCTTTTATAAAGATAAAAAAGTATTGGTTGTAGGTGGTGGTGATTCCGCATTGGAAGAAGCGACCTTTTTAACCAAATTTGCATCTGATGTTGGTCTTGTCCATAGACGAGATGAATTCCGTGGGTCTCAAATTATGAGAGATCGAGCTTTGGAAAATCCAAAAGTTCATGTTCATTGGAATTCTGTTGTGGAAGATATTATCGGGACCAAAGAAACGGGTGTAACATCCGTTAAGTTAAAAGATACACAAACAGGAGAAATCCGAGAAGAAACATGTGATGGCATTTTCATGGCTATTGGCCATAATCCAAACACAGATTTGTTTGTGAATCAACTGGATCTAGATGGAGCAAACTATATCGTAACTAAACCAGATAGCACCTATACTAGTATAGATGGTGTTTTTGCTTGTGGCGATGTACAGGATCATACTTACCGACAGGCTATTACAGCTGCCGGCTCAGGATGTAAAGCGGCCATTGATGCTGAACGTTGGTTAGAATCGCACTAATATAATTCGCATATAATATTCCCTTTTCTGATCCAAATAGGAGGAAAAATGGCAGATCAGAAAAGATTGATTTTTGAAATACAAAATCTAAAGAAAACGATTAAAAATCAGCAAGTTATCAATATCGGTAAACTTGCATTTCACCCAGGTACGATTTATGGTGTTGTTGGATCAACTGGATCCGGCAAAACCAAATTAATGGAATTATTAGCAGGAGAATTGGCTGAAACATCCGGTACATTAAACTTTGATGGGGAACCATATCAAAAAAACTGGCGTGGAAAAGTTAAACCCCATCCTGAAATATTTTATTCCCATTCACCCGCTTATTTGAATGTGAATAAAACAGCTAGTCAAATAGTTAAATCTATTTACAAGAAAAAAGAGAATATCATTTTTAAGAGATATTTTTCTTCCACCCAGACAAAAAAGTTATGGGAGAGAACTTTAGACGTTTATTCCCCCGGCGAAATGGATTGGTTTAGTCTTGTATTGGCGATAGAAAGTGATCCACGTGTCCTGTTGATTGATGATTATGCTATCAGAATGGAAAAAGTTCAAGAGCAAGATTTTCGATCACAACTCATTCGTATGAATCGAAATTTGGGAACCACCATAATTTTAGCAAGCTCGAGTGATCGTTATCTCAGTCAATTTGCATCCGTTTTAGTTCATATTGATAATGGGCATATTTCTAAAATTAGGCCGGGAGTACGCACAAACTATAAAAAGAAACCGCGATCAAATAATCGTCCAAAGCAACGATCTAATCAACGGCCGCAAAAACAAGCTAGAAGAAGACCAAAAAAACGCGATTAAATTAGATTCATTGTTTTAATTTCTTGCCGATGAATCAAAAGGTTCGAATACAAAAACGAATGATCGATTATTCGATCATTCTTACACTATTTATGACAGGTCTGAATGGGCAACCGGATCAACGGTTTCGTGCTTTTGATTGGGTCGCCTACCGCGATCCGGGAAAAATAACATCCATTTCAGAAGGATATTCCTATACTTATTTTGGCTCATCAAATGGCGGTATTTACCGCTACCATCAAAATGGGCACTATTTTGATGATCCCATTACTATGGCTCAAGGCATGGATAGTTACACAGTTTATGCGGTGCATTTTGATCAAAATACGGGCATTTTATGGGCTGGACTACCCGAAATGCTCCAATATACATATACGAGAGAAGGGAATTGGAATTTCATCTCTTTTTCTGATTTGGGTCTATCCTCGAAAGATCGAATACAAGCTATCGGTGCATCAGAGAACTATCTTTGGGTAAAGGCAAAAGCAATCTATTTAAAATGCGATCATTCAACGGGTATGATGTTGGGTATGTATCCATTCCCGGACGAAGGAAATATCCAATGGAGTAGCGAATATGGCAAAACAATCCAACATGCAGAAAAAATATTTATGGAATATTCTGTTATGTCTGGGTGGATGTTAACTGGGCAATATTTTATTGATCCGCATGGAAGAAATGTGTCTATTACATCCTATTATTTAGGTAAATATAATGACTTTTGGGTTGGAGGATCTGATGGGACTATTTTTCATGGTGAGCCCAATATGGAAGTTTTTTTCCCATTTGCTATTGGACCATTAGGATCAAACTTTTCTACGCTTTCTGATCACGATGGAGAATTGTGGATTGGCGGGAAAAACCATTTGAATTCTAGCGGTATTACGCGCATGTTGACAAATACATTAGAATTCGATCATTATGAATCGGATATTACCATCAATATGAATCCAATGAATATGAATGATATTATTAATATTGATGATGAAGTATGGTTCGCGGGAGATGAGGGTTTACAATTATACGATAAAGATGATAATTATTGGCGATTCTTAGGCGAAGAACGAGGCCTTCCCGGCGGAAAACTTGTTACATTAGCCATCAATAAGACCCATATTTGGGTTGGGGGACCCAATGGATTAGCAAGGTTGGATCGATCAACGCGACGTGAAGATCCTTCGGGGATTGAAGATATATTTAAATTTCAAAATGTGAGACACCTCCTATTCGTGGATGAAGATTTGTGGATTTCTACACCGAATGAATTAACTGTTTTTAATACATTAAGTCCTGAATTACGTTCTTTTCGTAAGAAAGGAACTTTTTCACTTGATGGACCTTTTATAGGATTTAGACAGATTTGTTTTGATGATAATTATCTTTATGTTTCAACGAACCAAGGAATTCTTTCTTATGATTATGAAAATCGTTATTGGACAAAGGTGATTGACGCTAGTTTATATGGCGGTCGAATCATCCAATCTATGGCCATTTCAGGAGAAAATTGCTTTTTAGGATTTCATGATGAATTATTGCGAATAGATATGGAAAACAAATTTCAAAAAAAATATGACTTTCCATTCATGGGAACGGTGAAAGACCTTTATATTTCAGGCCGTATTATTTGGCTGGCAACAACAGAAGGTTTAGTGAAATTCAAATGGTCCGTAGATCGATGAAAAAAATATTATTCATAATTACTTTAGTCTCATTCGTCTTGAGTGCTCCCCAACATCAACGCGGGGGTAGAAAAGGCAACAAAGACCTTATTGAACGATTTGTTATTGCAGCCTTCAGTGAAGCTTATTCAATTGATTCCATTCGTGTTGTTTCTTTTATCGAAATCCCTTACGGCATTATTCAATTCATTAAACAGGATAATCAATTTGTTGCATCCTACGAAGCATCATTATCGATGGTTGAGAAGAAAGGGAAGCAAGTTAGTCGTAAAATATGGAAAGAATCTATTACGCTAGATTCTTATGAGGATACAAAATCAAATCGCCGGAATATTAAACATTATACCACATTTATCATTCCCAAAGGGGATTACATACTCAATGGAGAATTGGTTGATTTAGATACACGGAAAAAGGGAAGGAAATCCCAAAAAATATCCTTTAAATACACGCAAAAAAATCCTGCATTGCTTCCACCCGTATTAATGCTTCCATTTAATGGTGATTGGGGTTTTGGGGAGAATTATATCCCGACATTAGGTAGAAGGGTTCGATCACAAGAGCATGATGTTAAATTACTTGTATCGGGATTTGTCAAGATGGGTAAGTATTCCTTGAGTGTGAGATTAGAAAATAGTGGAGATAAAACAGAAATATTTAATCAATCTTTCCAAAATAATGTTGCGGGAAACTTTTCTCAATATTTGACAATTCCCGCATCAATGATTACAAAATTAAAATATGATATTATTGTAGAATTAACTCAAAACAACCGAACCGTAAAAAAGAATACTATCTTGACCCTATCACTTGCGGGTATTTCAAAAAATGTAACGGATTTTGAATTCGCATTGAAGCAGATGAAATATATTTTATCCAATGAAGAACGTAAAATGTTAAGAAAATCCAGTAAAAGTGAATGGGAAGATTTATTTATAACCTTCTGGAAAGAGCGTGATCCAGACACCACAACGATTAATAATGAACTCATGGAAGAATATTATCAAAGAGTGGAATATGCAATTGAGCATTTTGAATCTTGGCAGCCTGGATGGAGAACAGACATGGGCATGATTTATGTTTTATTTGGCCCTCCGAATGAAATTCAACGTTATAACTCAAATTATACTCAAGTTCGCCAAATATGGCAATATTATCGAATTAATAAAACATTTTCTTTTATTGATGAAAACGGATTTGGCGATTACCGATTAGAGACTCCGTTTATTTCCCCTGGATTCTAATGATTGAACGTTTTTCTTATAGCAGTTTACAAACATTTAAAAAATGTCCTGCCCAATTCAAAATTCGGTATATCGATAAAGTTCGAAAAAAAGATGAAGGTATTGAAGCCTTTATGGGTAAACGTGTGCATGAATCAATCGAATTCTTATATAACACTATTTTAAAAGGCCAAATTCCCTTCGTGGATCATATTGTAGATTATTACAGAGAGCAATGGGATAAACATTGGCATAATCGCATAGCGCGTGTAGATAATTCTATGCGTCCAGCGGATTATATTCGTACCGGAGAAGAATGTATTGTTCGGTATTATAGAATGCATAAACCTTTTCATCAACCGGTTAAAGGCAATGAAGTCGAGTTAGACTTTTTTCTCGATGATAATGATGCATATCAGATGAAAGGATTTATCGACCGACTAGATGATTTGGGAGATGGGAATTGGGAAATTCATGATTATAAAACATCCAAACGAGCTATGACGCAAGCACAAGCAGATAAAGATGAGCAATTAGCTTTATACCATTTTGCCTTAAAGAAAAAATTTAATCATGTTAAACATGTGACATTAGTTTGGCATTTTCTTCGCCATGGCATAGAACTCAAATCATCACGCACCGATGAACAATTAAATCTTTTATCAAAAAAATGTCAATCTTCCATAGATCAAATACGTACTTTTATTCAAAATGGCGGTGCATTTCAACCAAAGAAATCCATGCTATGCAATTGGTGCTATTTATGGGAAGAATGCTCAGCGAAAGATGGGACTAACCCCTTCATAGGCAAAGATAATTAAGCTATGGTAAAGTTAACCAACAATGAAGTGGAAGCGTTAAAAGAGTTGCTATCATCTGACATTTCATTCGGAGAAAATGAAACAGTGTTATTAAATCTAAAAAATAAAATAACCCCCACTGGTAAAATTGAATTATTTATTGACGGCGCTTCAAATCTCCATAATAAGACAGCAGGTTTGGGTGGCGTTTTTTATCAAAATGGCGTTGAATTATATTCGTTTGCAGAATTTCGTCCGGACTTAACCAATAATGAAGCCGAGTATGGCGCATTAATTTTTGGGATTGAAAAAGCGATTGAATTATCATTGAATAAGATTGACATATTTTCAGATAGCGAATTAGTTGTGCGTCAAATTATGGGTGTTTATAAAGTGAAAAATGATCGTATGGCAAAATTACATAAAAATGTCATGTCATTATTGAGACAATTGAATCAATGGTCTATAACTCACGTGCGAAGAGAAAAAAATACCCGTGCAGATGAGCTCAGCAAAGAAGGAATAAACGCAGGGAAATAATATTCATCATTTAGACTCATATTAGAAACGGCCCACAGGCCATTTATCACCCTTATTATATAATTATAACTTGATGTTATCACTCTTGTTAAATCCAAGAGTATCCCCTAATTTCCCCCGCTGAAAAGTGGGCCCAAATGCCCACTTTTCTTTTGTTTGCCAATGATAAATCGATTTATAGAAATACAGAAGGTGATGAACCCGGAATTGATTCTTTTAGATATCAAGACGGATGAGTCCGCCCAAATGATTCGAATCATTATAGATTCAGAACGTCCTATTACTTTGAGTGATACAACAGGATTAATGAAATTGATTAATAATGATGATGAATTAAATTCATTATTCCCGGATTCGCATGGGATTGAAATATCGTCTCTTGGGATGGGGGCTGAATTAAAGCAACCGTTTCAATACCGAAAGAATGTTGGAAGAATGATAGAACTTAAAATAGTTGAAGACGGGAAATATGTTAAACGATTGGGAATATTGGCTAGCGTAACAGACAATGGCATTCTTTTTGAGCAAGATCAAGATTCTATCGAGATTGATTTCGATGCCATTAAATCTGCAAAAATTAAAATTTCATTCAATTGAACAGGGAGCTGAACATTGATTAATAGAGAATTAATTGACTACTTTACGGAAATTGCGAGAGAAAAAAACGTAGATCGTTCTGAATTGGCCACGATTATGGAAGAACTTTTTCTATATGTGATAGAAAAAGAATATGGTGATTCGTCCAACTGTAGTGTGATTGTAAATCTTGATAAGGGTGAAATTGAGATTTATGCTGAAAAAACAATTGTAGAAGAAGTCGATGATTATAAAGTTGAAATTACTTTAGAAAATGCGTGTAAAAAAGAACCGGATGCAGCCGCTGATCTTGAAGTTGGGGATATTTTTGTCGAGGTAATTGATCCTCGTGTATTCGGGAGAAGATTAGTTACAACTGCAAAGCAATTTTTAGCTCAACGATTAAGAGAAGTAGAACGGAATTATGTCTTTGAAGATTACTCTAACCGAGTCGGTGAAATTGTTATTGGTGTGGTAAAACAGGTTCAGCGTGATAATGTATTTGTTGATATTGATCGTGCAGAACTTAGAATGCCTAAAAGGGAACAAATTTCATCTGAGCGATATAGACGAGGAGATACTATCCGTGCTATCATTAAATCAGTTGAAGTAACTTCGAAAGGTCCGGAAATCATTATTTCTAGAAGTGACAATCATTTCTTGCATAAACTATTTGAAATGGAAGTGCCTGAAATTGAAGATAGTATTATTGATATTACAGCAATTTCTCGTCAACCAGGTGAAAGAGCAAAAATAATTGTTCGGTCAAATGATCGTAGAATTGACCCCGTTGGTGCTTGCGTAGGAATGCGTGGAAGCAGAATTCAAGCCATTGTTCGTGAATTAAATAATGAGAAAATTGATATTGTTAATTACAGTGAGCAACCGGAAATATTAATTACGCGAGCTCTTTCTCCAGCCAAACCTGTAAATCTATATATTGATGACGATAAAAAATATTGTATTGCCATTTTTGAAGATGAAGACTTGAACTTTGCGATAGGTAGAAATGGAATGAATATTAATTTGGCTTCTCGTATTACGGATTATCGAATCGATGCATTTGGCGAAAAAGAATATGACCGAATTCAAGCCGACCAAAAAACGGCTCTCAGTGATATTGAAGGCATCACAGCTACAACAGCTAAGAATCTAGCCGCTGTAGGAATAAATATTGTTTCTGAATTACTTGATTCAGATGAAGATCATTTATTGAGTGCAAAAGGCGTTGGGGAATCTTCATTAGAGGATATTTACACGGCAGTACAAGAATTCATTGAACGAGAAATACCCACAGAAGACGATGATGATTTGGAACTTGACGCTGAACTAGAAGATGTTATTGATGAACCTGTAGGTGAAGAATCTGATAAACCTGTAACAGAAAGTGCTGAATAAAAAGATGGCTAAAGGTGTAAGAATATTCCAAATCGCTAAAGAATTAAATATCTCCCATACAGATATTTTATCTTTTTTGAAATCCCAAAATATTGAAGTTGGGAGTCATATGTCTCCTGTAAGAGAAGACATTCATCATGTTATTCTAACTGAATTTGCAAAAGATAAAGCCAATGTTGAACGGTTTCGAAAAGAACAAGTCAGAAAAGAAATCCATGATACGCGTCTAAAAGAGAAGCAAGAAGATCATAAAAAACTTCAAATTTTATCTCTCTCAAAGCAAAGAGAATTAGAAAAGATTGAAAATGAGAAAGCCAATTTAATTGCCGAAGAAAAAAAGAAAAAAGCGGACGAAATTGCTCAGAAAAAAGCAGTAGAAGAAAAATCTAAAGCAAAGAAAAAAGCAATAGAAGAAAAATCTAAAAAGTCCATTGCGCTTAAAAAGAAAATTGTAACCCCAAAGAAAAAGTTAAGAAAAATATCTTTAGCTGACATACAATCTGAAATTGGTTCATCATCCAAAAGGCCTTCTGGGAAAAATCAGAAAAAAGAACATGTTCAAAAAAGTGTCAAAGATGCTGTTCGTCAAACGATGGCTAAAATAGATACTAAATCAAAGAAAAAAGTTTATAAAAAGCCGACTAAAGAAGAAGGAGAAACCTCTTCTCCCGATACTTTAAAACCCATTGATGTTGCCGAATTTTCTAGTGTAGAAGAAGTAGGAAAAATATTTTCAGTTACTTCCAGTGATGTTATTCAAAAGTGTATGGCATTAGGAATGTTAGCAACCATTAATCAACGATTAGATTGGGATGTTATCGAATTGTTGGCTGAAGAATATGGATATATTGCCCAAAAAATGAAAGATATTGGGGAGGAACTATTCTCCATTGAAGAATCTGAAGAAGATTTGAAAAATGCCGTACCTCGAGCACCAATTGTTACGGTTATGGGGCATGTAGATCATGGTAAAACATCCTTGTTAGATTATATCAGGAAAGAAAATGTGGTTTCGGGCGAATCGGGTGGTATAACTCAACATATTGGTGCCTATAAAGTAGATCTTGGAGATGAGAAATGTATTACATTCCTCGATACGCCGGGTCATGAAGCTTTTACAGCTATGCGTGCACGCGGAGCCCAAGTAACGGATGTTGTCATCCTTGTGGTTGCCGCGAATGATTCTGTCATGCCTCAAACGATTGAGGCGATTAATCATGCAAAAGCAGCAAACGTCCCTTTAATTATTGCCATAAATAAAATGGATGTTCCTGGAGCGGATCCTGAAAAAGTTCGTCGCGAATTATCCGAGCATGAAGTTCTTGTGGAGCAATGGGGCGGAAAAGTTCAAGCGGTAGAAATAAGTGCAAAAACAGGGGATGGAATTAGTGACTTAATGGATTCTCTTGTTCTTGAAACAGACGTTCTTGATTTAAAAGCAAATCAAGATACATTGGCTCGTGGCAGTATTATTGACTCAAAGTTAGATCGCGGATTAGGCCCAGTGGGTACTCTATTAATTCAAAAAGGTATTCTCCATGTGGGTGATCCTTTTATTTGTAGCGACTATGCGGGAAGAGTAAAAAGTATTATGAATGAACGTGGAGAAAGATTGAAGGAAGCTTTCCCATCAGATGCCGTTCAAATTCAAGGTTTTGATCAAGTGCCTCAAGCAGCTGATATGTTTAGTGTTGTTGATAATGAAAAAGATTTAAAACGTATTTCATCGGAACGCCAACGTGTTCGACGTGAAATCGAACATAAAAAGATGGCTTTCTCATTGGATCATATGTCTTCATTAATTGCAGAAGGTACAATGAAAAATCTCCCCATTATTGTTAAAGGGGACGTGGATGGATCAATCGAAGCGTTATCTGAAACATTAGAGAAAATGAATACGGACGAAGTGGGTATTAAAGTGATCCATAAGGCTGTGGGAATGGTGACTGAATCAGATGTTCTGCTTGCAGAAGCATCAAAAGCTGTCATTATTGGGTTTCATGTGCAAGTAAGTTCGAATGCGAAATTACAAGCACAGCAAGCAGGTGTGGATATCAGAACTTATAGTGTTATCTATCAAGCTGTTGATGAGTTGAAACTTGCTTTAGAAGGGTTATTAGAGCCTGATAAAGTTGAAACCATGTTAGGCCAAGCACTCGTTCAAGAACAATTTAAAATTCCTAAAATTGGCTTTATTGCTGGTTCTAAGGTGACGGAAGGTTTAATTATTCGTAAGGGTAAAGCTCGCGTTATTCGAGATGATGAAGTCATTTGTGAAGGATTAATTAATTCTCTCAAAAGATTCAAAGATGACGCTAAAGAAGTCAAAGAAGGACTTGAGTGTGGTATTGGTGTGGATGGAATTAAAAAATTCCTACCAGGCGACATTATTCAAGTCTATGAAATCCGAGAAGTAAAACGGAAACTTGAAACGAGTTGAAATCAAAAAAACCGTATAAAAGAACAGATCGAGTCGGGAATCAAATCCTATCAATCTTAGGAGATGTTCTTATTAAATATATTGATTTATCTCACATTGGTTTTGTGACATTTACTCATGTGGATATTGCACCAGACCTTCGGACTGCTAAAGTTTTTTATAGTATACTAAATCCAAAAATGACGAAAGAAAAAGCTCGGATTGAGCTTAATCATAAACGTAAAGCTTTTAAGAAATTTATGAGCCCCGAATTAACCATTAAGCATACGCCTGATTTAAAATTTTATCATGACGATTCCTTGGAGTATGGTGAAAAGATTGATCGGTTATTTCATGATTTGAGTCTTAAAGAAAAAGATGATTATAAACATTAATAAACCTGTAGGTTGGACATCTTTTGACGTTGTTAAAAAGATTCGTGGAATTACAAGAGAAAAAAAAGTTGGACATGGGGGGACATTAGATCCATTTGCCGAAGGTGTCTTAATTATAGGAACCGGAAAACATACCAAAACATTGGCTGAAGTATCTAATACCCATAAAAGTTATGAAGCATTTTTAAAACTAGGCCAAGAAACGAATACTCTTGATACCGAAGGTGAAGTTGTCCAATCTGCACCCATTCCTGAATTATCGAAAGAAACAATTATAAAAACTTTAAACTCATTTTTAGGTGAACAGCCGCAAATACCGCCCATGTTTTCAGCGAAAAAAATTAAAGGAAAGCGTCTATATACTCTCGCTCGAGAAGGGAAGACAGTTGAGCGTGATCCTGTGACAATTACGATTGATGCCATTCGATTGATCTCATTTAAAAAAGATGAAATACACTTTTCGGTCACATGTTCAAAAGGAACGTATATACGAGTTCTCGGTAGCGATATTGCCCAAAAACTTGGGACCGTTGGCCATTTGATTAAGCTTATTCGAACGAATGTTGGAAATGCTAATATTAAAGATGCTATAACCATTAATGAATTTCAGGATATATGGAAATCTATCAATCTATAGAATCCTGTCCAGAAATGAATTCATCTGTATTAACCATTGGTTCGTATGATGGGCTTCACAGAGGGCATCATACCCTTATTCGCAATATGGTATCATTTGCTCAGGCCAAGAATGTTCCTTCAATCGTTGTTACATTTGATCCCCACCCTCGTCATTTGCTCGATCCGCCAGCAGAAAAATGGCCACTCATAATGAGTATGACTCAAAAAATGAATGTTTTAGAATCATTAGGCGTTGATGCAGTATTAGTCATTCCTTTTACCGAATCATTTTCCCAAACATCAGCCATGGCATTTATGGATGAAATTGTTATTCTAAAATTTAATCCGTCTAAAATATTTATTGGGTACGACCATCATTTTGGATTTGAGAGGGAAGGGACACCTGAATTTTTAAAATCATATTGCCAAAATAACAGCATTGATATAGATATAATGGAACCTATGAAAGATGAAAGTGTTATTATATCCAGTTCACATATTCGAGAATTAATTTTATCGGGATTCCTTCGACGGGCCAACTTTGAATTAGGATCCATTTATGGTATTGAAGGGTGTGTATGTAGGGGAGCTGGACGAGGAAAAGGATTGAATTTTCCCACTGCAAATGTAAAACCCGTGGAGAAAAATCAACTTTTACCTATGCCTGGAGTTTATTTTGTAAGAGGAAGGATTATTGGACTTAATCTATACGGTATGTGTAATTTCGGCGTACGACCTACATTCGATGAAGATGAACTTGTTATGGAAGTTCACTTTTTCCATGAACAGTTGAATGATTTATACGAAAAAATCATAACGGTTGAATTTTTAGAGCGGATTAGAGATGAGAAAAAATTTCCTTCCCCAAATAAACTGATTGAACAATTAAATAAAGATAAAGCCCGTTGTTTAGAACTTCAGGCGAAATATGAATAGGAGACATAAATGTCATTAACACAAGCAGAAAAAACTGAAATCATTAAGCAATTCGGAAAAGATGATAATGATTCAGGATCAGCAGAAGTGCAAATTGCACTTTTCACAAAAAGAATTCGTCAATTGACGGAACATGCCAAAGTGCATAAAAAAGATCACCACACGAAACGTGGATTGGTCCAACTTGTATCTCAGCGTAAAAAGATGCTGAAATACTTAATTAAAACAAATGCAGAATCCTACGTGAAGGTCATAAAGGAACTGCAAATTCGTGGTTAATAACACAGAAAGTAAAATCACTGATATCGAACGAAATAAAACAAGAAAGAAAAAGAAACGAAAATGATACGTAAAGAAATGACTCTAGCTGGCAAAACACTTGCAATTGAAACAGGTGAAGTTGCCCGCCAGTCAGACGGATCCGTAATGGTATATTACGGAGATACAACTGTTCTAGTAGCAGTTAATGCTGCAAAGACAGCAAGAGAAGATATAGATTTTTTCCCATTGCAGGTGGAATACAGGGAAAAACATTATGCCGGAGGTAAAATTCCCGGTGGATTTTTTAAACGGGAAGCTCGCCCATCAGAGCACGAAGTTTTAACCAGTCGACTTACAGATCGACCCATTCGTCCTTTATTTCCTAAAGGATTTAAAAATGAAACACAAGTTATCATTACGGTATTGAGTAGTGATGGAGAGAATTTACCTGATGTTTTAGCCGGTGTTGGTGCATCAGCTGCGTTAAGTATTTCATCCATTCCATTTAATGGCCCAATTGCGACTGTTCGTGTTGGAAGAGATGGAGATGAGTTTATTCTTAATCCAACTCGCTCACAAATGGCTGATTCTGATTTAGAATTAATTGTTTCTGGAAATTCCGAAGCTGTGGTTATGGTTGAAGGTGAAGCGGATGAATTACCTGAAAACATTATTCTAGAAGCTTTAAACTATGCTCATTCACATATTAAATCATTGATTGATTTTCAAAATGAATTAGTAGCCGCTTGTGATGTAACAAAGAGAAATATTGAATTACCTGAAGAAAATACAGAATTAAAAACAGCTGTAATGGAAAAGGTAGGAGATCAAATTTCTCAAATTGTTAAAGTTGAAGATAAACACAAAAGAAATGATGCAAAATCAGCTTTAGAATCTGAAGTAAAGGAATCCTTATCTGAATCATTTCCTGAAATGGAGAAAGATATTTCATCCATCATTGGAGATGAATTTAAAGCAGGTTTTCGTGAACGTATTTTAGCTGAAGGTGTGCGAAGCGATGGTCGATCAACGACAGATATTCGCCCTATCTCTGCTAAACCAAAGTTTTTACCTAGAAATCATGGATCAGCTTTATTTACACGTGGCGAAACTCAAGCATTAGTTGTAACAATTTTTGGGTCTAAACGCGATGAAATGATTGTGGATAGCATGGATGAAGATTATAAGAAAAATTATTATCTTCACTATAATTTCCTCCATATTGTGTCGGTGAAACAGGTAGAATCGGTTTTACAAGTAGACGTGAAATTGGTCATGGAAATTTGGCGCAACGTGCTTTAAAGCCTGTGATGCCTGATTATGAAGATTTTCCATACACCATCCGAATTGTTTCTGAAATTATGGAATCAAATGGATCATCATCCATGGCATCTGTTTGTGGTGGATCTTTATCCATGATGAGTGCAGGTGTACCATTGAGAGAACATGTTTCTGGAATTGCTATGGGTCTCATTACCGACGGAAAACGTCATGCTATTTTGAGTGATATTCTTGGAATGGAAGATCATTTAGGTGACATGGATTTCAAAGTAACGGGTTCAAGCCAAGGCATTACAGCCATTCAGTTGGATCTTAAAATTGAAGGCATTTCCTTCGAACTTCTTACGGAAGCTTTAGAGCAAGCGAAAGAGGGTCGGATGCATATTTTAGGCATTATGAATGAAGCTCAACCACAAGCAAGTGAATTATCAGAATTCGCTCCTCGTATTTTGAGCCTCCAAATTAATCCTGAAAAGATTGGCGCTTTGATTGGTCCTGGTGGAAAAAACATCAAAAAAATCATTGAAGATACAGAATGTGAAGTAAATGTAGATGATGATGGTACTGTAACAGTTGCTGGATTAAATGCAGCGAAATGTAACGATGCTATTGAATTAGTTCGTGCTATCACTTTCGAACCAGAAGTGGGGATGGAATTTGATGGAACGGTTACACGCCTTATGACATTTGGAGCTTTTGTAGAATTTGCTCCTGGTCGTGAAGGATTAGTTCATATTTCTGAAATGGATTGGAAACGAACAGAAAATGTAGAAGATGTTTGTAAACCAGGTGATCCGATGAGAATCAAATTAATGAAAATTGACGACCAAGGTCGTTTAGACTTTAGTCGTAAAGCATTAATGGAAAAACCAGAAGGATGGACACCACCCCCGCCACGTAAACCACGAGACAATCGTGATGGCAGACGGAGACCATTTAAGAAACGTCGCTTCTAGAACGATTCTAAATGTACAAAATCGAGCGGTGAAATTATTTTTAATACAATAGTTTCACCGCTTTTGTTTTTATGAACCATTCAATTATTAGATTCATATAATGACCCCAAAAATTTCAACTCATTTTAATAATCGGCTTCCTTCATCTATTCGTGAAGCGCAAATTATCTTTTCGCAACGAGAAGATCAAAATAGTATTCAAGTTGTAAATCTTGCTATTGGAAATGTTTCCTTACCCATGCATCCTGCCATGCAAAAGAGAATGAATGAATTAGGAACGAATGATTTCAGCGATGGTGTTGTTAAATATACACCCAGTGTTGGAACAGATGAAGCGAGACAAGCTTTTCTTAATATTATTGGTTCAGAAGGGGTAGATACTCGAAACCTAAACTGCCTTATTACTGATGGTGGCTCTCAAGCGATGGAATTAATGATGTTAGGTGTTTGCGGACCTTCTTCAGAAGAACCGTTAATGCTTCTTGACCCGGCTTATACGAATTATATTGAATTTGGGAAACGGTTATCTATTTCTATAATAACATCCAATAGACATATATCGGACGATGGCACTTTTGATTCATTAGATTATGATTGTATTGATTCCATGATTCAAAAGGAAAGACCGCGAGGTTTATTGGTCATACCCAATGATAACCCTACGGGTCAATTTTTGTCGCAACAAGCCTTAAATACCATTGGTAAAATTTGTGTTAAAAATGATATTTGGATGATAAGTGATGAAGCTTATAGACAATTATATTATGGAGAAGACGGTTCTTCCAGTATTTGGAATATAAAGGAAGAAGATGTACCGGGAATTACGGGATGTCGAATCAGTATAGAATCGGCTTCAAAAGTATGGAATGCATGTGGTTTACGTATTGGTGGACTTGTAACGGATAATGAAAATTTTCATACGAAATCTGTGTCTGAATACACCGCTAATTTATGTGCAAACGCCATCGGCCAGCATATTTTTGGTAGTTTAGCACACGAATCCCACCATAATCTTAATACATGGTATGAATCTCAAAGAAATTATTATCGAAACTTAATGATTCCTTTAAAGGAAAATATATTAAAGGCGATCCCTGGTTTGATTGTAACAACTCCCGAAGCGGCCATTTACTTTGTTTTAGATTTTAGACATATTTGTCATGATTCATTCGATGCGAGAGATTTTGTAAAATATTGTGCTTCTAAAGGAAAAGTTAATATTAGCGGAAAAGATTTTACCCTTTTATTAGCTCCAATGAACGGGTTCTATTCAGATCCATCTTATGGAAGAACACAAATGCGTGTTGCCATGGTTGAGCCGGAAGATTTGATCCAGAAAACACCTGAAATTTTATCACAATTATATTCCGATTATTTAAATTTATAAGATAATTCATTTCGCTTGACCGACGAAGTAATCGTCATTAATTTAAAGTAATGGTTTAAGTGATAACCATACCAAATTAAATGAAACCTACAATAAAAAAATTATATTATTCGATTGGCGAAGTGGCCGAATTGACAGGATTAAAAGCCTATGTATTACGCTATTGGGAAACCGAATTTAAACAATTAAATCCTCCTAAAAATCGTGCCGGTAACCGAACGTATCGTCAAAAAGACATTGAAGTTTTGCTTGAAATCAAAGATTTATTATATAAAAAGAAATTTACCATTGATGGTGCGAGACACAGGTTAAATGAAGGCGTTAGTGCTAGATCCTCTGATAAAGATTCTGGTTTATCCGATAAACAAAAAATGATATTTGGTAAAATCAGAGAAGATTTGCAAGCAATTTTGGAGATTATTCGAACTTAGTACGGGGCGTGGCGCAGTCCGGTAGCGCACTTGGCTGGGGGTCAAGTGGTCGCAGGTTCAAATCCTGTCGCCCCGACATAATTGCCTCCAAATGGATTTTTAATATTTAGTTAAAATATTAAGGATGATTGATATTTGATTCATTAAATTTGCCTTCAATAAATACATCATCTATGTTCGATCCAGTCATTATATTCAGCACAATTACTCTAATCATTCTCATCGGTGCAGCCTTTTGGTTAAAAATACCCAAATTATCCGTTCCGCTTGTGGGTGTTTATGTCGTTTTTTTGTTTTTCTCAGTTACAGAAAAAAAAACAAACAACCCTGTCATGCAAGCGTTTTCACAACCAGATTTAGTTGTGGATGAAACAAAAGTAATTCCGATCATAGACGATTCACCGGATTCTATATATTCTGAAACACCCAAGGTTAAGCAAATCGAATTAAAACCAATCGTATTCAAAGATGATACGAATCTGTTTAAGGACAGTCTTAAAAAAGAAACCCCATCACAAACAATCATCCCTAAAGAGCCAGAAGCAAAAGATAGCTCTATAAAAATTAAACAGATTGCGATTTGTAAAAATATTCGAAATAGAAAACCAATTCAATCAGGGCAATCTTTCTCAAGTTCCGTTGATTCTCTTTTTTGTTATACACTTCTTTCTAATCCGGGTGGGAAGGAGCATTTGACTCATATTTGGGAATATGATAATAAAATAATGAGTAAAATAAGGTATTCAGTCAAGCATTCGGAGAATTGGCGCTCTTGGACGAGAAAAACAATCTTACCTCACCAAGTAGGCCTTTGGACTGTTTCTGTGGAAAATTCATCTGGTGAAATCATCAGGAAAATCCAATTTACTATTTTCAACGAACATAAAGAGTAATCTCTAAATGCGATTCTTCGTTTTATTGATTCTAATTATTAGTGGATGCAACCCGATTAACCAAGAAGGGAATGTGCCAATTTCTTGGACAGAGAAAATGGATCAAATACCGGAAGGGATTCGTATTTTTCATGGACGTAATTCATCTTTACCATTGAATGTTTGGTATGCAGATATTGATTTAAATCACCCTAATCTCATGGCGAAAATCATTTCTTCACATGATGAAGATCAGCGACAAACACCTTCTGAATTATTGAAATCAACTCAAGCTTCTGTTGTTTTAAATGGGGGTTACTTTATTATGAATCAAGCACCTACAAGTCATGTGGGATTATTGAAAGAAAACAATGTTTTATTGGAGCCAGCATCGCCATCAGTGATTCGTGATAATGCTCGGTACTATATTTCTCGAGGTGCCATTGGATTTAATAAACACAATATTCCTGATATTGCTTGGGTGGCTACAAGAAATGATTCCATGTATTATTGGGACAATCCTTTAAATAATCGTCCAGGAAATCCTGCTGAAGGACTCGAATTCACTTTAGCATCTTATTGGGATATGATTGATGCTTTTCATGCTGGACCTGTTCTAGTTCAGGATGGTGTCGCCAATGTTTCGACAGAAGAAGAAGTATTTTTTAATACACCTATTGCTGGTGTTCAACCAAGATCTGCTGTCGGTATTACAAAAGAAAACCATTTAATTTTGCTTGTGGTGGATGGTCGCCAGCCGGAAAGTCGGGGTGTTTATTTAGAAGAATTAGCCACAATTATGGTTGACCTATCCTGCGAAGAAGCTTTAAATCTGGATGGAGGTGGATCCAGTGCACTGGTAACAAGAAACGGATTATTAAATCGGCCTGTTGGGTTGCATGTTGAACGTGAAATTATGTCCGCATTAGCTATTTATTCGGATGACAAAGAATGAAATGGATTAGAAGTATCTATGATTGGGTCTTAAAATGGGCTGAACGCCCATCTGGGCCACGCGTTCTATTTGTCCTTGCTTTTGCGGAAGCATCTTTTTTTCCAATTCCACCGGACGTATTACTGATACCGTTGGCATTAGGTCTAAGATCAAAATCCTTCAAATTTGCTCTTTTATGTAGCGTAGGCTCAATTTTGGGCGCCATATTAGGTTATAACCTAGGCTATTATGCTTGGTGGTCAGGAACGGGCGATTTCACTCCATTTGCCCATTTCTTCTTTCAAAATATCCCAGGAATGTCCGTAAATGGATTCGTTAAATTAAAAGCATTATATGAAACATGGAATTTTTGGATCATCTTTACAGCAGGATTTACGCCAATTCCATTCAAATTATTTACCATTAGTGCAGGTGCCTTTAATGTAGAATTTCCGATGTTTCTTATCGCTTCTATTGTGAGTCGGTCAGCGCGATTTTTTCTTGTTGCAGGATTAATATGGATTTTTGGTGAACCCATCCGAGAATTCATTGATAAATATTTCAACTTATTAGCCATACTATTTACCGTCTTACTGATAGGTGGTTTTCTTATGATAAAATGGCTTGTATGATTAGACGCTATCTTATAAAGAATATTACGCAGTAAATTTAGGTCGTTTTTCACATGAAATAATAAACGGGGTGTAGCGCAGCCCGGTTAGCGCGCGTCGTTCGGGACGACGAGGTCGGAGGTTCGAATCCTCTCACCCCGACAATAAATTGCAGTGTTTATATGAAAACTATTTTAACGCTATTACGTAGTATTGGTTATGTTTGCTTAAGCCTCTTTGGGTTGCAATGTATAAATGTGTTTTTAGAATGGTATCCCAACTCGCCTTTTTGGATGAATCTATGCTTGTTCTCGGGACTCATTCTTTTATTTATATTGGTATTAATCGAACGGTTTTCAAATAAAGAAGATAATTATTATTCAAAAAACGTGGAGAAATAAAAAATGATTATGACAACACAAGATAATTTTATTGATCATAAAATTGACAAAACAATCGGAATGGTAAAGGGAAGTACTATTAGAGCACGTCATATAGGAAATGATATTTTGGCTGGTATTAGAAATATTATTGGAGGGGAAGTTCATGAATACACCAAAATGTTAGCTGAATCGAGGGAGCAGGCAATGGATAGAATGATTGCTGATGCAGAAGAACAAGGTGCAGATGGTATCGTATGCGTTCGATTCACAACATCAACAATCATGTCCGGAATGGCGGAATTTTTAGCCTATGGAACAGCCGTGAAATTGGCGCACCCATATGAATCAATACGATAATGTCTTGAGAGTGACATTCTCTCAAAATCTTTCCAATATGATTGTTTGGCAAGGATACTACATTTATATTCTTGGTGAAAGGAATGACATAAAATGATATTGCATACTGATATGGATGACGAACAACAATGGCTTGAAAGCATGGAATCGGATGAATCCTCAGAAATGGGGAAAGCGATTAAAATTGAAGATCCTATTTCATCTTTAAATTTAGGAGAGCCTCTTATTCTAGAAAAAGGTTCATCTATTCGTACCGCGCTGAATAAAATGCAAAGTCAGCTTGAAAATTATATAATGGTCACATCCAATGATTCGCTAATTGGTATATTAACCGAACGCGATATATTGATGAATATTACAGGAAAAGAATATGATTTGGAAATTTCCTTAATTGAAGAATTCATGACAAAAAACCCTGAAACATTATCGATGGAAGACCCATTGGCTTATGCCTTAAATAAGATGCATGTGGGTGGATTTAGACATGTTCCTATCGTTGATAATCAAAATAAGCCGGTTGGCATAATTACTTTATCAGAAATCGTTTCAATTATTGCTGATTTTTTCAATCAGGATATTATCAATCTACCGCCACTCGATCGAATGGTGGATACATCAAGTCCCGAAGGTGGCTAAACGAATTCACCTAATTATTACGGAATAAACTGCCTTCAAAATGAAATAACATTTTGATGATATTTTGCCGTATTTTCCCTTCCGAATTTTGATACATATTTTGTTTTATCATCTGAGATAAAACAATGAATAAACTGGAGTCCATTTTGGCTAAAGAAAAACCAATTACGATTGATGGAGTTATTAAAGAAGCTTTACCGAATTCAATGTTTCGAGTAGAAATTGAAATTGGCGAACAAGCTCATGAAGTATTAGCTTATGTGTCTGGCAAAATGAAAAAGTTTTTCATTAAAATTTTGCCAGGTGATACGGTAATGCTTGAAGTTTCTCCTTATGACTTATCACGCGGTCGTATCGTTTATAGACATAAATAATAATTCATATTATAATCTATAATAATACACTAAATACATATTGTCTATCTATCAATATATTAGAGTATAGACGCCATTGTTTAATAATAGATAAGAACTTACATCCTGCTATACCTTTTCCGTATTCTCATTGATACGTTGGTCGATTGTATGGAGTGCCGAAAGAAACATCTTTATCTCGTTCTAATCATGAGTCTCCTGTTTTCTCATTGTTCATCATACTCTGGACAATTTGAAAGTGATTATAATTATAATTACGATGTAACCATATATCGCGATACATGGGGTGTTCCACACATATTTGGCGTTACAGACGCTGATGTTGCTTATGGACTCGCCTGGGCGCATTCTGAAGATGATTTTAAAACTATTCAGGATATTTTACTTGCTACACGAGGACGGTTAGCATCCGTTTATGGGAAAGATGCTGGCGTAAATGATTATTATGTCGCATTTTCGTCCATTTGGAAACATGTAAATAGGGGTTACCTTGAAAAAGTGCCATCCGAAGTAAGAGCCATATGTGAAGCATACGCAGATGGTGTCAATCATTATGCGAAAATGCATCCCAATGAAGTTATATCCGATATATATCCAATAAGTGGTAAGGACATCATTGCAGGTTTTCTCCATCGTACACCGCTCATGTTTGGTTTAGATAACGCCATAAAAAAATAATGAAAAAGAACAATAAAGATTTATCTTTATTGTTGGATTCAGGATTAAACACATTTCCCTGGAACCTTGACATGGTAGCAAGTAATGTGGTAGCAGTCAATCCGGATAGATCGGATGATGGATTTACGCGTCTAATGGTTAATACTCACCAACCGTGGTCTGGGCCAACTTCTTGGTATGAAGTGCATTTGCATAGTGAAGAAGGATGGAACATGGTCGGTGGCCTTTTCCCTGGTTCACCAGTCGTACTTATTGGACATAACGATAATTTGGGATGGTCACATACGGTTAATAGTCCAGATTTAATTGATGTTTATGCATTAGACATACATCCGGAAAATGAAAATGAATATTATTTTGATGGGGAATGGAAATCATTCGGTAAAACAATCGTACCCATAAAGGTAAAACTTTGGGGTCCATTTTCTTGGACATTTAAACGCGATTTATATCATTCTGTCTACGGACCGGTCATTAAAACCGATCAAGGAACTTTTACAATCAAATGGGCTAGGATGGATGAATTAAATATTTTAACAGAATGGTATCGAATGAATAAGGCAATCAATCTAGCAGAATTCAAATCGGCTATGTCTTCTTGTGCCATTCCCATGTTTAATACAGGATATGCCGATAAAAACGGAAATATATTTTATATTTATAATGGCGCAATTCCTGATCGAAAGGTGGGTTTTGATTGGGAATCAATCGTCCCTGGAAATACGAGTCAAACCTTATGGACGAATTATCTTACATTTGATGATTTACCGCAGACAACCAATCCACCATCAGGGTTTTTTCAAAATGGGAATAGTAATCCTTTTATGGCTACAGGGAAATTATCAGATATTTCATCAAATATAACAACTGCTTCTGGTGTTGAAACGCATCAAACGAATAGAGCTCTTAGAATGTTAGAAACATTTGGTATCGATTCATCCATTTCGAAAGAAGACTTTTATAATTACAAATATGATTTATCTTATTCAGAAAAGTCTCTTATGTCTGAAGTTAGAGATAGATTTGTGACAGAATACTTAAGCAAGAATTCGCAAAATCATGAAGCAATAAATATGATAAAAAATTGGAATTTGAAGGTAGATGCACAAAATTCATATGCAGCTCTTGCAATAATGACATTTAAACTCAAATTTGATAAAGATAAATACACTTATAATTATGATAAAATTCTAAAAAGAATGGACATAGCTATTAGTCGACTAATGACACATTACGGAAAGTTGGATGTTGCTCTCGGTGATGTTCAAAGATTAGTACGCGGAAATGTTTCCTATCCTTTGAGTGGCGGCCCCGATATTGTTCGAGCCATCTATTCCAAATGGGAAAAGGATCAATTAATTGGATACTCAGGTGATTGCTATTTTCAAATGGTAGAATGGGATCCAGATGGAAATATAAGCGCTGAAAGTATCAATACTTTTGGTTCGGCAAGGCAGGATAATTTATCCGAACATTATAATGATCAATCCCTTTTATTCTCTCAAGAAAAAATGAAACCGGTTTGGATGGAATTAGATGATATTCTAAATAATCTCGAACAAGCGTATAAACCAGGAATGAAATAATTATAATATATAACTGATTGTTTCCCTAAATTATTCCTAAGGATGGGGAGATGACTCATACAATAAAGATTTTCGCCAGCATGGCACCCTCTATAATTGCTTACGGGTATATTCTGACAGCGAATTGTATCGAAAGGGTTAAAAGTATGTCCACAGAAGAAAGAAAATTAGCCGCTATTGTAGTTATCGACATTTTTCAATAATTAGCGTCTAATCTAAATGAATATTATTCAAAGAAAAATCTGGGACTATATGTCCAAAAAGGCAGAAGACCTGGGACACCAACCTGCGCCTATTTTAGAAAATGAATCCGATCGTCTAACTGATTTGGAATCTCTTGGAATTGTGAATCAGGAAATTAGAAAGGATCAACGATTTTCGTCTCTGCCCCGTTTAGCATCTTATCTCACAGAATGTCCACAAGCGTGGATCAATATTATTGATAAAGATACCCAGCACTGTAAAGTAGATTACGGTAAAAATTCTGTTTTATCCTATATGAGTCGAGAAATTCCTCGTGGTTTAACCACCTGCCAGTTTGTTATTAATAATAATTGTGAACCACTTGTCATAGAAGATTGTTCAGTGGATGAACGAACGAAAAAAATGGCAGAAGCCGGCAGTGGCAGTTTTCCCAAATTTTATGCAGGGAGCCCCATTATAAGTAAAAATGGATTTATTTTAGGAACTTTCTGTGTCATGGATGAAGAACCGAGATCCATATCTCATGAACAGTTAGATGGTTTAAGATTGTTAGCCGATCAATTTGTTGAATTATTAGATACGAGACTTGCTCCTGTCCCTTTAATAGATAATGATGAAACATTAAAAGTGACAGGAGACTATTATTCATGTGCGACAGTTTTATTCTCGGATTTTGTAGGATTCACAAAAAAAACCGAAAGCTTACAACCGGGTGAATTGCTTGAAATATTATCTTCCTATTTTAATGGATTTGATCAAATCATGGAACGCTTTGGATTAAAGAAAATCAAAACGATTGGTGATGCTTACATGGCCATTGGCGGTGTGCCGGATAAAAATTCAGACCATGCTGTTCAAGTCTGTAAAGCAGCAAAAGAAATGATAAATTATGTTAAAGGAATGAGTGTACAACAAGAAGCATTAGGTAAAGATGCCTGGGATATTAGAATCGGGATTAATACTGGATCAATTATTGCAGGCAATACAGGAAATAATTTTGATATTTGGGGCGACACAGTCAATGTCGCTGCCAGGCTTGAAAGTTCCAGTGAACCGGGAAAGATCCAGATCTCAGAGAATACAAAACAATTTTTACCAAAAAGTGCACAAGTTACATTTAGGGAAAAAGTCCATCTCAAAAATAAAGGGGAGATGGATACTTATTTTCTGGATGAGATATAATTATGCATGAATCGAACCCAAAAAAATTGTCATTGCGAGAAGCCTTTTTTAAAGGCGATGTGGGTGTCCCGCTTGACATTAAAAAACGAGATTGCCACGTCACTTCGTTCCTCGCAATGACAGAAGCTATTATTGCCCATGTCCAATTAAACTTTAAATAACGAAACATTAAGAGTCTAATTTTTATAGGCGATGCAGTCATCTCTCTAAATAGATGTTTTTTCAATATAAATCAGTAGTTTTGTAGGTGGCGAAAAACCTGAAACAATATAAAAAAAGTGTCTTTTTTACAGGAGCCGGAATGTCGGCAGAATCTGGGGTGCCAACCTACAGAGGTCGCGGAGGTATTTGGCATGAATATAAATGGGAAAATTATGCCTGTCAGACCGCTTTTAATCGAAACCCTGACCTTGTTATGGATTTTCATGAATTACGCCGAATTGAAGCGCTAAAGTGCGAACCACATGTCGGCCATGATATAATATCAGCGATACAAAAAGAAAAGCAAAATACATCCATTGTTACTCAAAATATTGATGGAATGCATCAACGTGCTGGTTCACAGGATGTGATCGAATTACATGGCAGTCTATGGCGTATGAGATGTGACAAAGAAGGAAAAATATTTGAAGATTTAGAAGAAGGCAATTATACGAACAAAAAATGTTCCTGTGGCGAATGGTTAAGACCCGATATTATTTGGTTTGAAGATCCATTAAATGAATCAACCATCCTTCAAGCTACAGAAGTGATTTCTCAATGTGATTTATTTATTTCTATTGGTACTTCAGGAGTCGTGTGGCCCGCAGCAGGATTTCAGCAATTAGCCAAAAAGGGTGGAGCGCATTGTATTGAAATCAATCCAGAAAAAACAGAATTATCCTATTTATTCGATGAAGTATATCGAGAACCTGCGGGACAGGTTTTGCCAAAATTATTTGATTTTTCTAAGGCGTAGTTGGACTAAGGGTATCTAAAATAGCCGGTTTAGGGGGAACTTTCCCCCAAAATGTCGCTTTTGTATTCAATAAATATTGCACATTTGTATTGGTGCGATATACTTCAGGTTTATCCCCAATACGAATGAAATTTCGACTATAATCTTGTCCTTGTCCAATGACGAATTCACCGAGACTATTTTCACTCGCATCCATAAAAATGAACCATTTCCCTGTGGAATCATCCACATTGAATTTGTTCCATTTTTCTGGATTCTTAGATATGAGAATTTCTTTTTCCAATGATACCACTTTATCGAAGAAATTTTTGATTTGATGATCTTTCATAACCAAAGTGTCAATATCCATAATAGACCAGGTTGAGTCAGTTTTAACCAATGTTATTGATTGATCTTTCTCTTTAATGACAATTTTAGCGATGGCTTCTTCATCACCCGTAAAGATTCTATCGGATGATACTTCAAATTTGTTTTGGCTCTTTTGATTCACAAGGAATAACACGGCTAGAACGGCTAAAATTCCTAAACTGTATTGTAATGTTTTAGTCATAAATCTGCCTCAATATATCTGCTCTATTTTTTTCTCTTCTCATATGTAATAATCCAACGCCAATGACAAGGAGAGAAGGAAGCAAAATATTAATCCATTTCCAACGAATCCGTGTATCATCGTCCAATTCTTCAAGTGGGCGATTGGTTATTTCACGAGAACGTAATGCAATTAAACCTTGGTCTCCGGCTAAATAATCTACAGCATTTAGAATAAAAATTCCATTTTCACCGCTTCCGCCACCCCCTTCATCTGTTAAGAATTTTGAATCAGCAATAAGCATTAATTCCCCGCCAGAAGTGAGTTTTGATGTAGCTGCCACAATGATTTCATTTTGATTTAACATTTGGATTTGTGGATTCACTTTTGGATCTGGGTGAATTTGAAATGGGGCTTCCATAATCCCAGATCTATTGGAGGTGGTAAATAATTCATTTACACCTGCCACCAAATCAGAAAAACTTGTATCAATCGTAATTTCACTGGGAAAAACCACTTGAAGTGCTTCCAGGCCGGAAACAACCGATTCATTTTTGTTGAAATTTTGAATAATAGGGATAAAGGGATATTCCATAGGAACATTCATCCGAAACATGCCCATTTGTTGTTGGACACTGACTCGTCCAGCTCGTTTATCCATAGCCAAATTCTTTTCAACTTTTAATCCGTATTTTTGCAAAAAAGTGAAAATATTTGATTCAATGATTGAAGCTTGTTGTGTTTGAATGTCTGTTGAAACACCATTTTGAGCAACAAAAATGCCTTTCCCAGTACTAAGGAATAAGTCAAACTGTGCCAACACATTTTCATCCACTGAATCAACAGTTCCATTGACAAGCAAAGCTGAAATATCTTTTGGAATAGGCTGACTCATATCCACATCTTTAATGGTATAATGTCGTCCTAATTGAAGCTTGAGATTATCATTCACTATTTCTGAACTGCCTAATGATACCATTCCGATAGATAATTTTTCCGTTGCCACTAAATTTTTAATTTTTGTGGTTAATTCATATTCCAAACCAGTGGTTGTTTGAATAACGGGTAATGTTTCTTTTCTATTTTCATAAAGTAAAACCATTCCCATATATACACGTTTTATTTCAAGTTTATCATTCTCTACAACTTGCATTTGAACGGGTTGAATGCCATCTTTCCGAGCTTGTTCCTCGAGATTTTCATTGGATTCTGGATCATGAAATACAAAACGTATATTTCCATCAGAAACAGCAGAATATTCTTCTAATATATCTTGAAGATAACGTCGCGTATTTCCAAGCTCATTGGGAAGATTATCAGAAAAATACACTTTCATGGTTAATAAATCATCAATGTCAGAAACAATGTTTTTACTCGACTCAGACAGTGAAAATATTTTATTTTCCGTTAAATCGATTCGATGAAATTTGTTTCGAGAAATGAGATTCAACAGTGTTAATCCAATAAGGACAATGACTGTATATGTAATAAATGATTGCTTATTTTTTGCTAACATGATTAACCCCACTTCCTAGATTCTACAACACGTGTTGTTAAAAAAAGAAAGAAACCAATAACAGATCCAAAATAGACCAAGTTCCGAGTATCAATGACACCACGACTCATATTGGATAAATGAAAATCTATACTTAAGTATTGCACAAATCCCGCTAAGGCATCCGGGACAAAAATAAGTGTTTTATCTAAGAGAAAGAAAACGAGTACAATAAATACACCAATAATGAATGCAACGACGCTATTTTCTGTTAAACTACTGGAGAAGACTCCAACAGATGAATAAACACCTCCAAGTAAAACTAATCCAAAATAGCCACTTAAAACCGCTCCATGATCCACATTCGTTCCTACAAAAGTGAGTGTAACATAATGAATAACCGTTACCAGCAATCCAATTATGATTAACGAATATCCAGCTAGAAATTTTCCTAAAACAACATCTCTATCCTGGATAGGAAGGGTGGAAATGGTTTCAATCGTTCCAACACTGTTTTCCTTTGCAATTAAACCCATTGTTACAGCAGGAATAAAAAACAAATATACCAACGGCACAATACTAAACAAAGCTCTCATATCCGACTGATTGTATAGGAAAAATGTATTCGTGAAAAAATAACCCGTCACAAGGGCAAAAATCACAAGGAAAATATAAGCCATTGGACTGTTGAAAAAGGATTTCAACTCTTTCTGAAAGATAACAAATGTATTACGCATTTCCTTGATCTCCTTTTTGGGTTAAACTTCTGAATACATCTTCCAAATTAGTTTTTGATTGGCTCATTTCTAAAATAGACCATTGATTCTTCACCGCATAATCAAATATTTCTTTCCGTGGATCAGACGTATTTGCGTATTCAAGTGTAACGAAAGAACTTTTCTCTGACGACTCTAAAGTATGGATTGATAGGGAAGGGATAAATGCTTTCATTTCTTGAATACCTTCTTCGGTTGCGCCCGTCAATTCTAATTTTAATTGAGCTAAACCTTGAGCACTTGCAATTAATTCTTCACTCGATCCTTCTGCTACGAGTTCACCATTATCTATAATAATGATTTTATCCACTGTTGCTTGAATTTCTTGCAAAATATGGCTAGACATAATAACCAATTTTTCTTTCCCTAATTGTTTTATGAGTTGCCGTATTTCAACAATTTGGTTCGGATCTAAACCTGTAACGGGTTCGTCCAATATTAAAACTTCCGGATCATGAATCATTGCAGCCGCAAGACCGATCCGCTGTTTATATCCTTTTGAACAATCACCTACATTTCGATGAATGACCCCACTCAACCCACAATCATGAACAACGCGTTCAAGAGCAGTTCTAAAATGTTTGTCATCCATTCCACGTACAGAAGCATGAAACTTTAGTAAATCAAAGACTTTCATGTCTACATACAATGGATTCAATTCAGGTAAATACCCGATTCTTTTTTGAATATCTCGTTCATGATCAAGAATATTTAAATCATCTACATACACGTTTCCAGACGTAGGACTTAAAAATCCTGTCATTACTTTTAATGTTGTACTTTTTCCAGCACCATTTGCTCCAAGAAAACCGACAATTTCACCGTCATTTATTTCGAAACTGAGTGATTTTACCGCTTCTATAGAACCATAAGATTTGGATAGATTATCTACTTTAATCAATGATTACCTCCGATAGAATTAATTGGTTATTATGTATAAAAACTAAAATTGTTCCCAATAAAACGGTGGAGAAAGTAAAAAAAATATTTTCATAATGAAATACCGAATTTTAAATCAATATTAATTAATCGTATAAATGAATGAGTGCAATAGTGTATATGAATGATATATCGCTTGACAAGGTCTATCCTTTACTGATAAAATTCTATCGACCAGTCTAGTCATTTAGGCGGGTCATGGTTAACCAAAACAAATAAAACAAAGGAATCACAATGACACGTTTATTTAAAATGTTTATCACATTTGTCATGGCTTTTTCTATGCTTTCAGCAGTTCCATCAAGCACAACTGTTAAAAATACAGATGTAAAAGCTGAAATGGCTGTACAACAGGATTCTTCTGAAGATGCACTTTTTGCAATGGATGATAGCAAGAAGAAGAAAAAAAAGAAGAAGAAGAAAAAGTTTAAATGGGGAAAGAAAAAGAAAAAAGGTTCAGGTAACTAATTTCTTCATGGACTTCAAAAAGGGCGTAACATTGTTATGCCCTTTTTTTTGAACCGACTTTATTGGATAAGGAATATACCATGCTAAAATACATTTCAGTTTTTATCATTTTATTAAATGGATTGACATTTGCCCAAGATAGCACAGATGTTGAAGAAGAGTCAATGACAGAAATATATAATGATTTTACATTCGCTTTTGATCAAGAATCTGGAAACACAGACCATGTTTCAATTTCGGGTGGATGGAGTTTTTCACTAAATGGTGACATTGGATCATTTAAAGATACGGAATTCATGATGTCTTTTAATGCGAATAAAGCAACATTAAGTGGTGAAGAATATGCAAATGATTATGGGGCTCATATTCAATTTGATTGGATGGCAAATGGCGTATTTTCACCGTTTTTATTTGGGGATCAATCTGCTGATATTTCCGTTGGATTGAAAAATCGAACTAATTTTGGTTTAGGCGCAAAGCAACGATTTGGGAAAATCTTTTCTGTAAGTGCGGCCGCTTTATACGAAAATGAAACAACTTCAACATGGAATGATGAAATTGAAGAAGAAATTGATTCTGTTATGACTTTTTCACGTCTATCTGTCCGTCCTAAAGTAAAAATTAAATTACATGATGGTGGTGTCGTTATTGATTATCGAACGTACTGGAAGCCTAAAATTTCTGATTTTAAGGATTATTTATGGGAAAATGAGTTAACACTATCCATTGAAACATTTGAAGAATCTCTTACAATTGATTTTTCATTTACTCATAAATTCATTAGCCGATATAGAAATAATCCTGTCCTTCGCTCAGAAGACAATTGGATTATCACTAATTATGAATATGATGAAGGTCTAGATGATTATATTCTAATTTATGATGAAGGATCAAAGTTCTATCAAGATACAGATACAGCATTATCGATTGGACTTTCATATAGTATATAAAAAAGCAAAAACAATTATTTAATTATCCGGGGCGTGGAATTAATTTCTCGCCCCATTTTTTATGCAATACAATCATATAGAAATAGAAAAGAAGTGGCAGGCTTATTGGGAATCGAATAAAACCTTTAAAGCTGAAATAGACCACGATAAAGAAAAATTATATATTTTGGATATGTTCCCATATCCTTCAGGCGCCGGCCTACATGTTGGGCATCCATTAGGATATACAGCAACGGACATATATTCACGGTTTAAACGCCTTCAAGGCTTCAATGTACTACATCCTATCGGTTGGGATGCTTTTGGGCTTCCTGCAGAACAATATGCCATTAAGACTGGAACTCATCCAGCTAAAACAACAGCAAAGAATATTAACCGATACCGAACACAGTTAAAAATGTTAGGTCTTTCTTATGATTGGGATAGGGAAGTTAATACAACTGATCCAGATTATTACAAATGGACGCAATGGATATTCTTAAAACTATTTAAAAAAGGACTCGCTTACGAAGCAAAAGTGCCTGTGAATTGGTGTCCCGAACTCAAAGCAGTCCTCGCGAATGAAGAAGTGATTGATGGTAAATCAGAAATTGGAGGTCATCCTGTCTTTCGAGTACCCATGAGACAATGGATGTTGAAAATTACTGATTATGCAGAATCACTTTTAGCTGGATTAGATGATTTAGATTGGCCGGAAAGTGTAAAAGAATTACAACGGAATTGGATTGGACGATCAGAAGGCGCAAAGGTTAGCTTTAATCTACCATCTATAAATGAAAGTATTACTGTATATACAACTAGACCCGATACATTATTCGGTGCAACTTATATGGTTCTAGCTCCTGAACATCCTTTTGTAGAAAAGATTATGGATTCATCCATTAAAAATGAAATTGAAAATTACATCGAATCCGCAAGTAAAAAATCAGAATTAGACAGGGGAGAGTTAGCTAAGGATAAAACGGGTATTTTTCTAGGTGCTTATGCTATAAATCCGGTCAATAATGAAGAAATTCCCATTTGGATTTCTGATTACGTTTTAATGTCATACGGAACGGGTGCTATTATGGCTGTTCCGGGTCATGATCAACGGGATTATGAATTTGCAAAAGAATTCAGTTTAACTATACGGGAAGTCGTCTCAGGTGGCGATTTGTCGATTGAAGCTTTCACAGACAACCAAGATGGTAAATTGGTTAATTCATCCAATGATTTTGGGCTTGATTTAAATGGGAAAAAAGTAACTGACGCTATTTCTGAAACTATCCAATGGTTAGTGACAAATGAAAAGGGGGAATCATCGATACAATATAAGTTGAGAGATTGGTTGTTTTCTCGTCAAAGATATTGGGGAGAACCTATGCCAATTATTCATGGTGAAAATGGTCCTGAAGCGATTCCTGAAAGTGAATTACCCCTATTATTGCCGGAAGTAGAAAAATACGAACCCGCAGGAACGGGCGAATCTCCATTAGCCAATATTACAAACTGGGTTGAAACGCCTAATGGTTTGAGAGAGACAAATACCATGCCACAGTGGGCTGGATCTTGTTGGTATTATTTAAGGTATGTTGACCCACGAAATATGAATAAATCCTGGGGAGAAGAAGCTGAAAAATATTGGATGCCAGTGGATTTATATGTTGGTGGGGTAGAGCATGCTGTTTTGCATTTACTGTATTCGCGGTTCTGGCATCATGTATTGCATGATATCGGCGTTGTATCGACGAGAGAGCCATTTCAAAAGTTGTTTAATCAAGGCATGATTCAAGGTGAAGATGGCCAAAAAATGAGCAAATCCAAAGGAAATGTGATTAATCCGGATGACGTGGTTGAAGAATTTGGCGCCGACTCTTTCCGTTTATATGAAATGTTTATGGGGCCATTGGATAAAGCAAAACCGTGGAGTACAACTGGGTTGCAAGGTTGCAATCGGTTTTTACAAAAAATATGGAAATTATACATAAAGCATGGTAACGGCGATTCTAAAACTTTAGATGATTCAAAAACTGAAATATTATTTCATCAAACGATAAAAAAAGTAACGGATGATTTGCAAGTTTTGCATTTTAATACAGCTATTTCTCAATTAATGATATTAACAAATCATTTAATTACACTCGAATCAATTAGCGGATCTTTGCTAGATCAACTTTTAGTGATATTGAATCCATTTGCACCGCATATAACAGAAGAAATAAATGAAATGCGTGGGAATCAAACTGTTATAACAGAATTAGCTTGGCCGCAATGGGATGAAAATAAAATTCAAGATAATGAAACGAATATTCCTGTACAAATTAATGGTAAGGTGCGGGTTAATATATCGGTTAACCTTCAATCAGAATCAAAAGAAGATATATTAAATAAAGCGAAAAATACAGACAGAATCGTAGAATTAGTCGAAGGAAAGACTATTGTTAAGGAAATATATGTTCCTGGACGTATTATAAATCTTGTTGTTAAATAAAATACAATTATACATAATATATATTATACGCAAATTACTTCTTTAGTTTATTCTTTTTAAATCTGTCCATATTCTCTTTATTCCCCATTAATAGTATGCTATTCTCATTCTTTAGAATTGTATCGGGTGCCGGATTAATGGTTGAATTCCCTGAAGAATCAATAATACCAACAATAATTAGGTTATACTTTTCCCTTAATTGACTATCCTTGATTGACACACCATCAAACTGGGTTAATTGAGATAAAGAAATTTCATCCAAACTTAAATCAACATGTTGATGTGATTGGGAGACAACCGAAACAGAATCCTCGATAAAAGGCGACAAAAGCATTTCCGCAATACGATGTCCGCCGGCCGTATATGGATTAACAACCTTATTCGCCCCTGCTCTCCTAATTTTAGCATAATTGACTTCTTTGCTACAGCGACTTAATAAAAATACATCAGGGTTAAGGGTACGTATAGACATGGTAACAAACAAATTATCCTGATCTGTATCTAGTACAACGGCAATTCCAGACGAATATTCTAATCGAGCTTTTATGAGCGTCTCATCAAGTGTTGCATCTCCATGTAAGCATAAAATATTATTTTTGACCATCATGTCTATTTTTTGCACATTTTTCTCAACAATAATAAAGGGAATTTTCTTATCCGATAATTCTTTTGCAATGACAGCTCCCATTCTGCCGTACCCGAAAATAATAAAGTGATTTTTTATTCTGTTAATTTTATTTTCCATCTTTTTACTCCTATAATCTCCAAATTGAGATAAAATGTCCCCAAGATTTGATAATAATATCCCTACGCCTGTTACGCCAAATATAATGAGAATAATCACCCAAATTCGACCTGCATCTGTTAATGAATGCACTTCATTGAATCCGACGGTAGATAAGGTTAGAAAAGTCATATAAATACTATCTATGATAGTCCAATCATCCCCACCGATAAAATAAAAACCACCTGTGCCAATAACCAGTAGGCTAATAAAATAACGAATGAATAGAGCTTTTCCTTTAAACATGTGCTGGATGGAATTGTATTATTGGATTCATATTGCTTGCTTTGAATTTAGGGTAAACTAAATAAATAAAAAAAAAGGCTGAATAAAAATTCAGCCTTTTTTTAAACTAATTTAATGTGAGAAATAGGTTATTTACCCTCAGCTAGTTTTGCTTTGTCTTTTTGAATGACGGGTAATTCTTCTAATTCTATTACGCGTCCATCAATGGATTTAACATTTTGTTCAATGTCAGACACTTGACGTTTAGATCTCGATTTATGGCTTCGTAAATCATCCGAAACATCCGCAATATCATTTTCAACATTTCTGAAACGTTTTTGCACATCACGATCTAATTCATTTAAGGCGTAATTCACGTCATCTATGAGACTTGCCAGTGAATCAGTCATCGCTTGTATGAGTTCTGTATTGGTTATAATGTCTTTTTGTGCTTGGCGTACATGTTTTCCGCGGCCAATGAATTGGAGATTTAATTTGCGTAAATCTTCGCGAAATTCTTGATGAACCACATCAACATGTGCTTTATCTTGTTCATTCAACACATCCATCCGTTTGTTCAATTCAGTGGATAAGTATTGGAAATACCCAGCACCTGCTATTAAGATGATTAATAATCCGAAAACAATTTTATCTTTAACGTTCATTTTTCCCTCAAATATTTATTTATCTAATGCTTCTAGCCTTTTTTCCCAATCACTTAATTCCGCGGTACTTTCTGAAAATGGCTCAACAGATTCTTCTTCGGTACTAGGTTTAGCTGCTACTCCTGGATTTTTTTCTGAACTAATAATTGAGTGAAGTAATTGGGAGCGTTTATCGCTATTCCCTTTTAATTCATCCATCATTTGTTCAACTTCATCATTGAAATCAATGATCGTTTGGTCTAAGCGATTCATAAGTTCATCAATAAGAGCTTGCCCATATGAACCATTTATACCATCCAGAAGGTCGGTAAACTTCCCTGTTAAATAATCAACGCGGGATTCTTTGTTGTCGAAATTAATGCTCATAACAATCTTTAATTAAATTACTATTAAGTCCTACTAATTAGGGTTTGGAATTTGAATAAAACTTGACGTAATCGGCAATCAATATCTTGACCAATTATTAAGATTCTATTAAATGGAATCCAACGCTATCCAATGATGCTACAAATTGTGAAAAAAGGGCTTTCTGTACCTTGTAAGGTAGTTTATCCATTTTTTGTTTTTGATCAAATGTACCTCCGCCGATAGCAACTTCAGATCCTCGAGTAAGAATTTCTCTCGATGAAATCATATAAAATTTGACTTTATCTTCAACTTGGACTGAAAACTGATATTTGTAACGACTCAGATTTACTTCCGTCTCGATAGGTTTTGTAAGTATATATCCCGCTTCGGGAGCATAATGTTCAATGAAAAAACCTTTATTTTCTAAAAAGTGTTTTAGGTTAGATGTCGCTTCTTTTTGAGAACCAGTATATGAGAAGTATCGAACCATTCTGGGTGGTTCTGGGCAAAAGGAAAATTGGACAGAAAGAAGAACTAGAAATGAATAAAGTTTCATTTCTTTATTGAATGACAGTGCCTATACGATCAAGCCTAGGAAGCCACGTATTAAATATATCTAAAGAAAAATAAATAAATAAGGCTTCACCCAAAACATAATTTTCGCCAATAAAGCCCCAATATCGTGAATCTAGACTGTCATCTCTATTATCACCCATAGCCCAATAATAATTTTGAGTTAATTCGTAAGTCGTCCATTCTGATATGGGTTTTCCGTCAATATATAAATATTGAAAATGAGCATCTTTCACAGAATTGGACCAAGGTGTTAATAAATTTCCATTTGGAAAATAATCGTCAAAAACAGCTTTATCTTCTTTCCTGCGATATAATTCATTCGGGTCCTGCAATGTAAATGTAAATGTCTTTTCAGAACTTACAAGTGTAACCTGGTGCCCTTCCATCATCATGAGCGGTAATAAATGTCGCCAATGTGTATTTTCATCGAGAGTATATATATCCCCTTTTTTAGGAATAATAATCGGACCGAGGAAATCTTTATTTTTATTAATGGGTGAACTAAGGAAAATTTCTTGCTGACGATAACTATCGGGTAATGTAGGATAAAGAAATTTGCCATTTTCTGATAAGGCTATCTCTTCCCCATTTATGTATACTTTTTTTGCTTCAACTAAAAGAGTATCGCCTGGACCTCCCACACATCTTTTTACATATTTTACAAATTGATCGCGAGGATATTTGAAAATGAGTACATCCCCTTTTTCAGGAATTTTAAATGCGGGGAATTTTACATAAGGAATGAAAAAACCTTTATCCGTGTAAGGAATGCCAATCCAGTCAGGTGTTCTCATTCCATAGACAAATCGTGAACCAATCAGGAAATCACCTGTCATAATGGTATTTTCCATACTTCCCGTTGGTACTATATAAGCCTCGAGCACGGTAACTTTAATGAGTAAGGCAACTGTAACAATTATTCCAATTGCTTTGATTTCATTTATAATCTTTTGTTTTTGTGACATAATAAGGTTGCGAATTTAGGGAATCAGTCTAGAGAGATGGCGGGAAAATATTTTATTTTTGGTCCACCCTTTTGAAATTTTACTGTCATTGCGTCTAGTTGTACATCATTCACAATCTTTTGTTCCTTTTGATAAAACTGTATAGCATTGTATAAGCGATTTAATTTTACAGATGTAAATTTTTCCATTAAGTGATTTTCAGAATCTTTTAATCCGGACTTTACTTCAATAAAATGAATACAATTATTTAATTGAGCAATAATATCGATTTCGCCATGTGGAGGACAGTTTCTATTCATTTCTAATATCGAATATCCTTTATTTTTCAAGTATAAAGCAGCCATTTTTTCCCCGAGCCAACCCACTTTTGATTTTTCATTTAACCAAATCATCGTTGGCATTGATTTTTTTACGGGAGAAAATGATTTTCGATGTATGGGAGTGGATTTATACTTATCTAGAGCTTCTATATGTTGTTTTGTACCATATCCTTTATGCTTCTCAAATCCATATTCGGGAAAAATAATGGCATATTCTTCCATCATTCTATCTCGTGTCACTTTTGCAATAATACTCGCTGCTTTAATGACATCTACTAAATCATCGCCCCTCACAATGCCTTCATTCGGAATGACTTGATTTGGCAAAGGGAATCCATCTATGAGTGCTTTACTTGGCTTTTGTTTTAAGTGTCCAAGGGCAATTTTCATCGCTTTAAAGGTAGCCTGCAAAATATTGATTTTGTCAATCTCTTTAGAATCAACAATTCCCACACCGATTGAAATAGCTTGCTCTTGAATAAGATCAAATAAAAGAGATCTTTTTTTCGGTGTTAGTTTTTTTGAATCCCGCAACCCTTCAATCGTATGATTATTTGGCAAAATAACAGCCGATGCCACGACGGGGCCAGCCAAAGGTCCACGACCCGCTTCATCAACTCCAGCAATTATTTCCATTTATATTCCCACATATCTATTCCATTTGTTTTAAACCATACCGCACCTAATAAATCTGTTCGCTTGATTTGAATATTCAAATCCGTTAATCGATCCATTACAGTGGCTGATGGGTGGCGAAATTTATTTCCTTCTCCTACAGAAACGATAGCATATTTCGGCTGAACTTCTTTTAAAAACCGCGGAGTAGAACTGGTAATACTGCCATGATGCGCTACTTTGAGAATATCAGACTTTAAGTAGGAACCAAATTGGGATAAAATATGATCTCCTTCCATTTCTAAATCACCTGTAAATAGGAGTGATTTTTCACCAATCATAAGATTAAACACAATGCTGGCATTATTTACATTTGATTGAGCATTGGCATAAATTGAATCAGGGGAATAAAATAGAGCATATATTCCTGGGCTAAATGTTTTTATTTCTCCTGGCGATGGTGTCAATCGAGTAATATTCTTTTCTTTAAATAGTTTAATTAATTGTTGATATGTCCACGAATGATAATCAATGTAAGTATCTAGAACTGTATCAACTTTAACTGTTTTAAGTATAGATTCAATTCCGCCAATGTGATCAGAATGCGGATGACTCATAACAAGCCAATTAATCTTTTCAATCCCAAAATGGTTTAATACGGGGAGAACAACTCTTTCGCCCATATCTTCTCTCCTGGAGCGATAACCCGCATCGATTAACATTGTTTTACCATCGGGAAATCGAATTAAAGCACCATCTCCTTGCCCTACATCTAAAAAGACTATATCGGTTATATTCGTTTGTTTGAGTGCTTGATGCCAAACAAGTAGATTTAGAGAAATGAACAATGCCCAAATAGTCAATTTTTTATGCGTTGTATGAATCATGAATAAAAATGTTGATGTAATAAAGATATAAAGTAATATGTCAATAAACCCGATTGAACTGAGTTGTATCGTTGCAAATGGAAAGGATGCAAAAATTTGCGCAATCTTTTTTATGATCCACTGCAATGCCCAAGCCGACTCTCCCAGCCAATCTGGGAAAAAAGGCACCCACGCAAACCCTATAATAGCAAAGCCTAATGCCACTAAAAGACCAATCAATGGAACAATAAATACATTCGCGATAGAGGATATAAGGGGCGCTTGTCCAAACGTATAGGCTGTGATGGGCAAAGTTCCCATTTGTGCGGCAATCGAGACGAGAAAAAGACCTAATGCAAATTTTATTATTTGATTTTCTTTTTTACTCGGATTAATCGCATCGGGTAAATGCAATTCAAAATAGTGATAAAAATAGATAATGGAAATCACGGCGGAGAAACTTAATAAAAATCCTAAATCAAGCAATGAATGTGGATTATAGATCAATAATATAATCGCTGAAGTTCCAATAATATTCCAATTGTTAGAACTTCGGTTGACGACGGGAGAAATGAGAAATAACCCAGCCATGAGTGATGCTCGTATAACGCTGGGTTTCATTCCTGTTAATAGACAGAAAAAGAATAAACCTAAAATAATCACAACTCGATCCCAACCCCATGGAATACGCAATATGGATGTTAATAGGGACAAAACGAGTAACACATATCCTACATGAAGACCTGATACAGCCAATACATGTATGACACCGGTTTTTGCGAATGATTCGCGCAAATCTTCATCTACATAGGATTTTTCTCCTAATATGAGCGCAGTAAGCATCCCTCCTGTTTCTGAATCCGTATAAGTGTTGAAAATTGTTTTTATGGAATGACGAATTCGCTCTAGAATCGATGAAAGCGTTGTTGAATTATTTGGCATAATTGAAGGCGGAAACTTTTTATCAGAAAACACTTTCCCTATAATATGTTTTCTCATAAAAAATGATCGGAAATTGAAATCGCCGGGATTACGTTTTCCTCTGAACTGTTTAAACGTTCCACTTCCGGAAATTGAATCGCCAATGGTCACTTTTGTTGATTTTTTCCCATATACAAAGATTGAAATATCATTTCGATTAAGCTCACTCGTTTCACTTTTAAGATGCGTTAAAAGAACATTTGCTCTCCATCCTTTTTCTGTATCTTTCAAAGAGTGTACATATCCAGCATAATCTATTTTTTGAAGATGGAGTGAATCAGCAAATTGATCCATTAGATTAAGTTTCGATTGCTTAACAGATGAAAGATGCCATCCAAGGGAAAATGCGATTAAAATAATGAATAATAAATCCACATTATTTTTGGAGATAAAGATTATACACAGACTCAAAAAGAATAAGAAAAAGATAGAAATCCATGGGAATGAATATACGATCCCGACCAGTGTTCCAATCGTGAAACCGATTGCGATTATTCCTAAAGGGGCTTTTTGGTATAAATGATTAAACATGTAAAGGGTAATGTAGCTAAAATGACTTGTAAAACAAAATTGCCAATTTCATTTGCTTCTGTTAATATCGCTAATCTTTTTAACGACACTATAAAGGAATACACATGAAGCGTAACAAAGCTGGGATAATTGCATTTGCCATTATTACTTTTTTCATTTATGCATTTGGATTACATTTTTTCGAAGCAGTTTGGTCTTTTCCTGCCGATCGAGCGATACCTTTTATGGTTATTGCACTTGTGGGGACAGGGATATTCGCCACTATTAAGCTCAGCTTTCCCCAGATTCGTTATTTTAAACATGGTGTTAATGTTACTCGTGGGTTATACGATGATCCAAATGATGAAGGTGATTTAAACCATTTTCGTGCTCTAACCACTGCCCTATCAGCCACGGTTGGGATTGGAAATATTGCTGGTGTCGCTACGGCTATTTATTATGGTGGACCCGGTGCTTTATTTTGGATGTGGATTACAGCCTTTTTTGGAACAACCTTAAAGTTTGCAGAAAGTGCTCTAGCGTTAAAATATCGAGAAATACAGCCAGATGGTTCTACAGCCGGTGGCCCCATGTACACCATTGAAAATGGTTTAGGGAAACAATGGCGTTGGCTCGCAGTTGCATTTGCCGCATTTGCCATTATTTGTTCTTTCGCAACAGGAAATGCGATTCAATCTTTCACTGTTTCTGATCAAATATATTCTGAATTTTCAGCGGTCATCGGAGAAGGCCATTTCCTTACCATGAAGCATGTGGTTTGGACCGGGTTTGAAGTTTCATATTTACAGGTCATAAATGGACTCTTAATGGCTGTTATTGTAGCAACAGTCATCATTGGTGGCATTAAGCGAATTGGCCATGTTACAGGCTTTCTAGCTCCTTTTATGGCATTGATTTATGTTTTTGCTGCTTCACTTATTATCATGTCGAATTTTGATAAAATCGCCGAAAGTGTATCATTGGTTTTTACAATGGCCTTTAATCCACCTGCGGCTGTTGCAGGAACAGGTGGTGGTATTTTGTTAACCATGCTTTGGGGAATTAAACGAGGTTTGTATTCAAATGAAGCGGGCCAAGGAAGTGCGGCAATTGCCCATTCAACGGCTAAAACTAAATATCCAATTCGTGAAGGGTCAGTTGCAATGTTAGGTCCCTTTATTGATACATTAGTTATTTGTACATTAACTGGATTAGTTATCATTACCACGGGTGCATGGAAACATACGGAATTTTTCGTCAATATTACTGCTCAATCCGTCGGCGAAGTCACTCTCGCATTGGAGACGGGTATTTATCAAGGTATGGAATTACTGAATAGCAGTTTATTGACATCTTTTGCTTTTAAAGAAGGATTATCATGGATCTTTTCTTATGGAGATAAAATTGTAACAATTTCTGTATTACTATTTGCTATTTCAACCGCGATTAGTTGGTCCTTTTACGGTAACCGGTCTGTGGTTTATTTGTTTGGTGAAAAAGCCATTCCAACCTATCGCTGGATTTTTGTTGCATTTATATTTATGGGTGGTATTGCTGAATTAGAAGCTATTTGGGCTTTTGGAGATGCAGCGCTTGGGTTTATGACTTTCCCGAACTTATTGTCAATTATTTTACTTTCGACAGCTTTAAGAAAAATGACGAAAGATTATTTTGACCAAGATCATGTTCCCTATGTAAAGTAAATGACTGACACTCTTACATCTCAGGCAACAGATGAAATTTTATCTGTTGCCATTGATGCAGCTCTATTGGCCGTAAATATTATTATGCCCGCCATGGATCGACAAATTCTCAGTGAGCACAAAGGTAAAACAGATTTGGTTACAGAAATTGATCGTGCAGCCGAATCGATTATTATATCTACCATTAAAGACCATTTCCCTTCCCATAGTATTTTAGCAGAAGAATCAGGTAAGCAGGATCAATTGTCTGATGTGTTGTGGGTCATAGATCCGTTAGATGGGACTACGAATTTTGTTCATGGATACCCTGCTTTTGCTGTATCGATTGGAGTCCTTATTCATGGCATCCCAACCATAGGTGTTGTTGTTGAAATGCCCACGATTAAATTATATACCGCCATTAAAGGAAAAGGAGCTTTTGTTGAAGGTGAGCCACTATCCGTCAGCACTACACCTGAATTGATTCAATCTTTATTGGTCACCGGGTTTGGGTATGAACATGGAAAGAATTGGAATACGAATATGGATTTATTCAAATCCTTTACGGACAAAACGCAAGGTGTTCGTCGATTAGGAGCTGCTGCCGTAGATATGTGTCATGTTGCGTGTGGTAAAGTGGACGCATATTGGGAATTTGATCTTAGTCCATGGGATTCAGCAGCTGGAATAGTCATTGCTTCAGAAGCTGGAGCAAAAATAACGCGAATGGACGGTGGCAATTATTCAATTTATGATAATCAAATATTAATATCAAATGGCCACTTGCATGACGCAATGATTCACGAAATTAAGGCGCACCTTTAATTTGATCTATTAGCTGTTTTTCTGACCATTGACTTTGAATCGATTTCACTGTTTTATTGATAGGATTTATTTCATAAATCTCAATGGTAGAAAATGTATATTGAACAGATTCACCTTCTTTATTTCCAATCCAATTATAGGATATAACAATATTATTTCTTTTTGAAAAATAAAATACATTTTGCAATTCAGACATTTCCCATAAAGAAGCAAATGATTGAATATCGTCTAAGAATTGACCTAAATCCTGCTTTTCCTGAATAAGAGCTAGTGTACCCTGGTACTCGGTGAAATTGGACGAATCGCTGGATTGTACAGCCAATTGGATAGACTTCCCAATCGGTCCCTTAAATGGATTTTCTGTCCTCGAATTGTGCCGTGAAACGAGTGCATGATTTATTTCAAGAATAAGGTCTTTTTGATGCAATTGATTAAAGGCTGGGCTTTCTTCAGAAATATCCTTAATAATTAGCGAATCCTGTTTCCATTCTGTGGTAATGCCTAATCCAACATAGGGTGTATTAAAATAAATAAAGTCCCGCGAAGATAGGGATTTTACCATTTTTGCATCCCCCGAAAAACGAGCATCTAAGAAATCAAGAACAATGCGTTCTTTTCGGTTTTGCCCAATACTCAGAGAAATAAGAATGCATTGAATGATTAAAATTGAATAGAATGATTTTATTAAGGGTTTATTCATTCTAGAAGTTAATTATAATTGATAAGGTGTTTACTTCAATTTTAGGATGATTCTAGATTTGACAAAAAGCCCAAAACACCTTTTGAATTGGATTCATAAATACAACGATCCATTTTAGATGCTATTTGATATTCATATAATCGATCATAATAAAGGGTTAGCAAATCATGTATCCAATCTTGGTGCGAATGAGACTCTGGATTTAAAAATGCATTATCCATCTTTGTACGAATTCTGATAAATACTTCATTCCCGAGCCTTTTCTGAATTTTAAATAAAGATGAACGAAGGGATAATAGTAAATCGGTCTTTAGGATACCTGTATTTAAAGGTTTGTCAATATAGTCCATTTGTATATTCGCGATACGCTCCTCAAGTGGAATATCAATTAAAACCCATTTAGATAATCGCATTCGTTGATACCAACTATTAGGGATGGCAACACGACCAATTGTCCGAGATTCATCCTCTAAAAATAATGTTTCCCTAGTGTGGTTCATATAGTGAATGGCTAAAGAATGTTCAAAATTGATTTGGGATGGTTGGGCTGAATCGGTTTTACCAAATGCGGATCCACGATGATTTGCTAATTGTTCTAAGTCAATAGTAGATTTCATTTGATTCAAAATATCGGTTTTTCCTGAGCCTGTTTTTCCACCGAGTATAATCCATTCTTTATTATCTTTTTCAGCTGAATCCAATAGTTCAATCGCTGTATTTCTTAATAGTTTAAATCCACCTTTTATCCGTTCAACATATATCCCATTTTCTTGTAGCCAAGTTTGGGCAATTTGTGAACGTAAACCACCTCGTGCACAATAAATCATTGTTGTTGGATAATGTTGAAAAAATAATTTCCATTCATGAATTCGTTTTTCTTTAATCTCGTTGGAAACCAAGGTATGCCCCATCACTATGGCTGCATCCTGTCCTTGATGTTTATATGTTTTTCCAACCTGAGCACGTTCATTATCCATTAATATGGGGTAATTAACACTTTGAGGAAATGCACCTTTTTCAAATTCTTTAGGCGATCGAAGATCAATCAACGGAATCATTGATTTTAGTAAATTATAATGAGGACTATTCATACGTAAAGAGAACTTATATATTTATCCTCAGGGGAAATAGTTATGAATTAACAAAAGGATGTTAATATTATCATTATTACTCCGGCGAGAATTAACCGTAATTTTTCACATCTTTGTGTTTTGGGGATGGGTCATTAAATTGGGCGAAATCCGAATTAATCATACGACTAAACCATGCCGGAGTAATAGCTTCTGGAAAGCCTTCGGTCATTAGATATTAAGTTGTAATCTGAATAGAATAAATTATTTTTTCGTAGCCACCACCGTAATGCTATAAATGCCCATATTGCTTGTATCATATATTTCGAATTGTGCATCATCCATAAATGATTGAATATAGTCTAAATTTACCATAATGAAGTTATTCTGATTGTTTAGTATCGCAAATACTGCGATTCTGCGCAAGTATAATAACATATTATATTAGAAGAATCCTTGTCTCTCACACCTTAAAGAAATTTATGCCCATCTGGGATACTTTAATATTTCCAAAGTCTCAATTTTTCGATGCACTATCCCCTACCCTTGAGCGTAGTTGAAAACTCCCCGCCTGAATGGCAAAGTCGGGCAGGGTACTTTTCTATTATCAAAAAAGTGCAAAATTTGTCTATTTTTAGCGATTCCGCTGTAAGTCTATTAATTGTGAGACTTACAATACGAACCCAGAGGTTTTTGCAAAAAAGAGAGAAACAGAGACTTTTGCTAAAAAAGTTCGATTTAACGTAATAATCGACCGGACAACACGGTAAATCGAAAAAATGGTTAAACGATGTGTATATTGAAATGTCGCTGTATCTGTCGCAATATAGAAAGATACAGCTCATTTTTATAAGGGTGATGTCTTAAGTCGAAAAGTTCGATGTTTAAGACAAGTGGTACGCCCGGGAGGATTCGAACCCCCAACCTTCTGGTCCGTAGCCAGACACTCTATCCAGTTGAGCTACGGGCGCATATCTTTTTATTTTTAATAATTGTCCGTAGCGAAACTGCCTGTCCCGATTTTATCGGGAAGCTACGGGCGCATATCTTTTTGTTTTAAAACAATAAAAGAATTTGCCAAAAAATGCCCGAGAATTTATTAGAAGAATATCCCGAATTCAACCGTCTATTTCAACAATAATGCTTTTTTTGTATCAAATCCATTTGGAGTCTGAATTTGGATGAAATACATACCGGAAGCATGAGATGAAGCATCCCATTGGAATGAGTGATTTCCCGCTTGCATGAGTGGTTTATCTGCTAATATTTCTACTTCTTCCCCTAACGTATTATAAACAGCAACTTTTCCCTGTGTATCAAATGGTATTGAAAATGAGATAGATAAAACAGGATTAAAAGGGTTTGGGGTCAAATTCCATATTTCTGGTTGAGACGAGAGTGAAATTGAAATAGCTTTAGGTGACTTTGAGTATTTCATGTTGATTTCTTGTCCGAGACGATTACTCACAACTATATTGTCCAAATCGATTGCATCTAAAGATGTGGCCATTTTGAATGATATGGATTCGGTTTCATTCATTCCTGTGGCGTCAAAAGCGAAATAAGTAACATTGCCCTGTTTTGTGAATGAATGCCAAGACCACCCTTCAGGTAAATTGAATTGTTCCACAAGTTGGCTATGATCTGAAGTTTTAGAAATTGAAAATTGAAACCCAGAAATCTTATCATTACTAGAGAATGTTGCCATTTTATCTGACCCTTGATATTGTACATCAATTATACCATCCAAAGGATCATCTCCAGGAGAAATGCCACCCCAAGAATTATTCATTATTCCTTGAACAAGCGCTACTATATCAATCACATTGATAATACCATCTCCATTTATGTTAGCTACATCGGATTGGCATCCTTCTGTGTCCCCAGATAAAATGAAATCAACCAATGATAATACATCAAAAACATTAATGGTCGGATTTCCAGAAACATCCGTGTCTCCATTGAGATTTCCAGTTATGTAAACATTATTATTGCATGGATCACATTCATTCCCAATAAGATCATCATCTTCATCATCCTGAGATGGATTATAGTCTTGTGGACAATTATCTTCCCAATTCATGACACCATCATCGTCCACATCTGGATTCATGCCATCGATATAAACTTGAGATACTTGTAAAATTTGCTTTGTGCTATTATTCTGAACGATTGCAACAATTTTTACTTTTTCTTGCACCCATGAATCCACCAGCGAAAATGAAGAAGCACCTAATGATTCGATTTCACCTGCTGAAGAAATAGTTACATTACTTGGATCTTCCCAAATACGAACCACATTTCTAGCATTGTGCCATTGCCCAACAGTGGACCAAAATGAATATATTTCATCTTCAACTACAAACGCGTGTACAACATCATTGGAAGATGTATGGTCCGCATCAAGGGAAATGGTTATATCATAATTTACAATTCCATCCGCAACCATTCCATCAATGGATATTTCATAGGGTGTTTCGTCGCCAACCATTGAATTATAGATAGGAAGAAAAGTATTATACATAGGTTGCCAATTAGCATCGGGATAACCGCCAACGGTATTTTGAACACCATTCCATTGAGAGTGCGGAATACCTCCTACTCCATAGTATCCACCCCGTTGATTATAATCGGAAGGTAAATCAAAATCAGAACTGCCAGGTGTATAACTTGGGCTATGCCATTCAACCGCAAGTAATGTTTCTGGGAATTCGTTTAATAATGAGTCAATCGCAAAACTTGCGCTTGGGCAGTAGGGTCATTGGAGACCCGTAAAATCTTCTACAAAAACCCGTTGAGAAGAGCGCGCAGCATTTTCTACAATTTCTCTTAAGTTTTTAATGGGAACTTCTTGATTATTAACGAGAATTGTTTGCTCTGCCATCATAAATGATATGGCTGCAATCATAAATAGGATGATTTTTTTCATAATGATTCTCCCCTTTTTATTTGTCATAAAGTGTTATTGAATTTAGTTTGTTGTATATTTTTAAAACAAGGAGGTTAATTCCAGTTTAAATCCATCTGAAAATGGTTCGATTATTCGGCAAACTCCATTACTGCAAAGAAGTCCACCCTTTTGACTGCCATACATTAATGAAAGCCGTTGATTTGAATTTATATTATAAACCAATTCAATAGCTGCCCAAGTGTTTTCTAACGATATAAATTGTTCTAGAAATTTCTCAAATGAAGTTTCTGTATTAATGGCATAAGGATCGAATGTATCATCATAAGAAACGCGATCAAATAATAAAGCAACAGACCAAGTGGGAGCCTTCCCCAAGCCAATTGAAAAGACATGGTTAACCTGTTTTGGTCGTTTAGTATATACACCTGTTTCATAATTAAATGAATCAAAATCTGATTTTAGACTGTCATATTTTACAATACCCAATGAATCAGAATAACTCCAAGTTCCACGTAATAATTCCTGATATTCCCATTTAATATCAATATTCATTCCATTAGATAAGCTAAGCGAAAAAGAAGTTGGAAATGTGATAGCCTCTTGATACTTATATTGAGAAGTATGGTTTTCTTCCAAATATAAATTTTGGAAAATATCCGTAATATCCGTCGTCTTCGATGCTGCAATAATGTAATGTAATTTATCATTGAATGCATAGCCATCCACTTCAATATACCTTTCTCGATAGGGTAATCCTTCTGCAGATTCAAAAGGAAGCCAAGAATCATTATTCTTTTTAAACCATGAATAATCTACAGTGGATTCCCAAATGTGCGTTCGACTGGAAGCAGCATAATGTAGAAATAATGTAGAACCAAATAATCCAGGACCTGTCAAATCTAATTGATAACCAAGATTATTGTTAAAATCAAATTGGTGTGATATACGTCCAAGCAAGGGAGTTGAATGAAGCAAATTCGAAATGGCTGGTTGTTGAAAATCTAAGACTAAGCCATAATTATTAACAAAATCCCATCGGGAAAACGCATCGGGAGATAAATGGGCAAAACGATAACGGATATAATCAGCAGATAATGTCCAATCTTGAAAATAGCTGGTTATATTAGCATAAAAGCCACTCCCCTTTCTAGAGAAATCTAATTCATTATAACCCGTTGATTGTTTATCAGCATATTCCATAAAAATATCAAAATTAGGTGCTGTGTAAGCTATTCGGCCTCCTAAAATTCGATGAGCTACATGGACTGTATCCGGAAAATTCCAAGAGGGCAATGCATGTTTTTCTCTCGATTGTAAGTAAGAAAAACCCAACTCGAACGATTCACGAATCCAATCAATATTTGTTCCCAAGACTGAATGATTCGTTTCATAATTATGTGAATAATTGTTATAACCGGGATAAGTCGGTGCCGATTTCCAGAGTGTAGAATAGCCCGTTAATAAATTCCATTGAATATTATTTTTATCTAATGAAAAATATAAACCTCGAATGCCATTATCAAAATCTATTGATTGATCATCCACTTGATTCAATATAAGTCCGCGGCCCCAAATTTCATAAATGTCACCAAACTTTAAAGATATAGGGCCTTTTGTATAATCAAGTCGAATTTTTCGTAATCCATCTTGGTAGAATCCTAATTCGGGCGGTTGGCTAAATTCAAATTGTGTCCAAACAGTAAATTTATCAAGCCGAATATGTGTATTAATCAATGATTCGGAATAAGTGAACCCAGTTTTGCTTTCGCCATATTTGAGTTGGCTGCTTCCTGAAAATTGTATTTGTCCAAAAAGATTAGACGTAAATAGGATAAAAGAAAAGGAAGTTAAATTAAAAGTCCGTTGGGCGAATGTCATTACGGTCTAATTAAAGCTTTTATATGATCTTCAATAGCAACTTCATCACCAGGGATGAAACCTTGATGACGCCAAGCGATAGTTCCATCTTTATCAATAAGAATCATTGTTGGCAGTAAAACAGCATTAAATATTTTCGATATTTGTTGGTTAGGATCAAGCCCAACTTTAAAAGAATATTTTTTTGAACGAATATACCCTTTTACCTTGGATAAACTTTTTGGAGAATCTTGGTTAATGGTTAACACATTAAACCCTGAATCTTGATACGCTTTATGGAAATGTTCTTGGTGGGTCATTGCTTTTTTGCATGGGCCACACCAGGTTGCCCAAAAATCGAGCAAAACAGGTCCTTCTTCTAGCAATTCGTATAATGATATTCGATCTCCGGAAAGGAGTTTCACTTTAAAGTCTGGTGCTTTTTCAACATTTGCATTAGAAGCAAATAGGGATGAAATCGCCAAAATATAGACTATTCCAGCAAAATATTTTTTCACAATGAACTCGTGTTAATTATAAAATTGGATCCAAAAAGGATCTTAGGTCTGCTTCATTAACGAACTTAATCGTGACATTACTCAAGTTTTCTACAGCACCAACAGGTAATGTGAATTCATACGTAATGGGTATTTTAACGGTTTCCATAGCTATTTGCATGGACCAACCACCCATCGTGAAGTTTATTAAGGGTGAAAACTTATTACTGGGTATATATAAGACTTTTGAGCTTGAACGGGCATGCCAATAAGAATCCGGTGTATCTGTTAAAACTACGGATGGGTTTCTGGATTTATCAAAAAACTGTATGACGGGGATTTTTCGATAGGATTCAGAAATTATATCATCAATTAAATATTGCGGAAAGTTGAATTTATCTCGGCTATAATAAAATACGGTTAAACTGCCATCTTCTTGGAGTCCTGTATAAGGAAGTGTGGTTAGCATTTCATGAATAATATTTTCCTTCAAGGAATATTCCACCTTAAACTGAACAGTAATAAGTTGTTCGTCATCTTCATGATAAATAAAATTAGGTCGTTCTAATTTAACTTGATATGGACTTGATATTAATTGATCTAATACGGTTTCCAATAAAGCAGAATTTTCATCATTTTCAGGATTAATATCAACTTTACTTTCTGCCGTAAAATCCATTGACCACTCTCCAGCAGACTGTTGAATGGATTTTTCTTTTTTGGCTTCTTCTTCCCGCTTTTTTGAACCAAGAACAAAATCCATGCTTGCTTCTAATTCAAGTATGGCGGCATCTAAAGAACTTGCGACTCGCTCGGATTCAATGGAAACTTTCGGTGGAAGTTGTTTCTGGGGTTTTATAGCAAAATCAGGAAAAGGTGATTTAGGTTTATCTGAGGGTTTAGGAAGAAATTCAGAAAGCATTGCTTCTACAGTTTCGCCAACTTTGTCTTTTAATGCTGGAATAGCTGAATAAAAACCGGAAATTGTTTTGTTACTCGTTTCTTCCCATGTGGCAATATCAATTAATTGCATACTGACGGAAATATCATCGAGTTTTCGATTAAACTTTCCCAAGAGTAGTAAATTTTTAGACCCTCGAGCTTGTTTTAATAATTCGGAACGATTATTCATAATGTACTCTAAATCATCATTATTCTGTATCCGTAAAGTCGATTCGTTCTTTAATTTATCTTTGACTATTTCTGATAATCCGGGTCCAATCCATTCTACAGAAGCATCATTTTGAACATTGTCAAAAGGCAGTAAATAGAAGTAGACAAGTGGGTCCCGCGCGAATAAAGCGGACATTAAAAGAATATGTATTAAGACTTTGTTCATGGTTTTATGAGTTTCATGGAGAATAACTTAATGGAAAAACAGGAGTTTATCCACCTCCAATTTTAGAGGATTGAAATCCTTTTTCAACTTTTTTCCAAGAATCCCTGAGCGGCACAGATCGGTTGAATACTAAATGCGTAGGAGAAGAATCTGTATTATCTAAAGAAAAGTAGCCTAACCGTTCAAATTGATAAAAAGTTCCTACCGTAGCATTTTTCATTTCACTCTCGATATAACATGTTTTATGAATCACGAGAGAATCTGGATTTAATGCATTATCAATCTTATCTGTTTTACTTGGATTCGGTTCCAAAAAGAGTCTATCGTATAATCGCACTTCAGCTTGGATATTTTCGGTGGATGAAACCCAATGAATCGTTCCCTTCACTTTTCGACCATCGGGAGATGAACCGCCACGCGTTTCGGGATCATAAGTACAATGTAATTCAACAATATCCCCTTTATCATTTTTAATGACATCGACACATGTAATGTAATAAGCGTATCGTAAACGCACTTCCCGTCCGGGAGCTAGACGAAAATACTTACGAAACGGTTCTTCCATAAAATCATTACGTTCAATATAAATTTCTTTGGTAAAAGCTACTTTACGTTTACCCGCGGACTCATCTTCAGGATTATTTATTGCGTCCAAATAATCAATTTCATTTTCAGGAAAATTGGTTATAACGACTTTTAATGGATCAATAACTCCCATAACGCGATTAGCTTTTTTATTTAGATCTTCTCTTAAACTATATTCTAAGAGATTCATTTCAACAACATTATCTCGTTTTGCAACACCCACTTTTTCGGCGAAATTTCTAATGGATTCGGGAGAGTATCCTCTTCGTCGTAATCCTGAAATAGTTGGCATTCTTGGATCATCCCAACCTGAGACATGTCCATTATCGACTAGTTGCTTAAGCCATCTTTTTGACATAATGGTAAAATTTAAATTTAATCGAGCAAATTCAATTTGCTGTGGATGGTACGTATCAAGTTGATTCAAATACCAATCATATAAAGGACGGTGATCTTCAAATTCTAAAGTGTAAATTGAATGTGTAATTCCTTCAAGGGAATCTTCTAATCCATGCGCCCAATCATACATGGGGTAAATACACCATTTGTCTCCAGTCCGATGGTGATTAGCTGTTAATATACGATACATGACTGGATCTCGCATATTTAAGTTTGGATGACTCATATCAATTTTGGCTCTTAAAGTGTGGCTACCATCAGGATATTTCCCATCTTTCATTTCGGAAAAAAGGCGAAGGTTCTCTTCAACATTTCTATCTCTAAATGGACTATCCGTTCCGGGTTCTTTTAAATTACCCCGTGATGCTCGAACCTCATCCCCGCTTAAATCACAAACATAAGCTTTCTCTTCTTTAATGAGTGAAACGGCAAAATCATACATTTGATCAAAATAATCGGATGCATAATACAACCTATCTTCCCAGTCAAAACCCAACCAAGAAACATCTTCCATAATTGCTTTTACAAATTCATCTTCTTCTTTAATTGGATTTGTGTCGTCGAATCTTAGGTTGCATAATCCATTATATTGTGATGCCAAGCCAAAATTAAGACAAATAGATTTTGCATGACCAATATGAAGATATCCATTGGGTTCAGGAGGAAACCGTGTGTGAACTTTTTGATCAAATTTTCCAGTAAGGTTATCTTCGTCAATTATTTTTTGAATAAAATTCTTAACCTGTTTTTCAGCTTCCATTTTTATCACTTTCTATGATTGGGAAATGAGTTATAGCATAGTTTAATCGAGAAATACACACGTTTTTACCTATTAATTCCATGATTGAAAATAAAGAAGGACCTCCAGAAGCACCACTAATAGCCAACCGAGTCGGTTGAATAATCTTCCCTAATGATATTTCATTTTTTTCAGCATAATTCTTTATACTTTTTTCAATGGATGCTGAATTCCACTCTAACACGGTATTTAATTCGATTAATAATAATTCTATTATAGAAGTTGTTGTCTCGGGCTTCCAACTTTTCCTCATTGCTTTTTTATCAAATTGAGTGGGGCTAGAGAAGAAATAATGAGACGAATGTATAAAGTCAACAATCGTTTTTGATCTTTGTTTTAACAATTCAATCACACTCAATAAAAAAGGCTTATCATAACTATCGCCCCAAGATGGGTTAAGTTGTTTTATAGAGTCATAAATAGAATTCGATGATAATGCCATAATATGTTGAGCATTAATCCAATGAAGCTTTTGAATGTCAAATACAGCTGATTTTTTCTGAACTCGTTTTATATCAAATTGTTTAATTAAATCTTGAACGGAAAATATATCTTGCTCCGTTCCGGGATTCCAACCTAATAAGGCTAAATGGTTTAGAAGAGCATCTGATGTAAATCCTAATGCTTGATATGCTTGAACACCCGTTGCGCCATGCCGCTTACTAAGTCGTTTTTTGTCGGGGCCTAAAATCATCGGTAAATGGGCAAAGACAGGTATGGTATAATCTAAAGCGCCATAAATGTAGATTTGTTTCAGTGTATTGGCAACATGGTCTTCCCCTCTAATTACGTGAGAAATTTTCATATCATTATCATCAACAACGACAACAAGATTATATACAGGACTTCCATCAGATCGCGCTATAATAAAATCATCAATTTCAGAATTATCGACTTTAATCGAACCATAAATTTCATCAGAGAAAGAGATGATTCCTTCCTTGGGAGTTTTGAGTCTAATCGTAAATGGGGAATTTTTATCTAGTTCCGATTGAATGTCATTTTCTGAACGATTTCTCCATATTTCAGGATAGAAAAATGATCCATCCATAGATCGGTAGGAATCTAGTTCATCTTTAGTTGCAAAGCAGCGATACGCCTGCCCAGAATCTAATAATGATTGAATAGCCGCTAAATACAATTCTGTACGTTTAGACTGAAAAATAAGTTCATCATCCCAATCTAGACCTAACCATTTCATTGATTGGCAAATTTGGTGAGTATATTCATCTTTAGATCGAAGCGTATCAGTGTCTTCAATACGAACTAAAAAGGATCCATTATGATGCTTGGCGAAAAGCCAGTTGAATAAGGCAGTTCGAGCACCCCCGAGATGAAGTTGGCCGGTCGGGCTAGGTGCAAATCGAACTCTTAGTTTAGAATTGGCCATTGATAATTTTGCGGAGGCGGTAGGATTCGAACCTACGAGGGGCGCGAACCCCTGCTGGTTTTCAAGACCAGTGCATTCAGCCAGACTCTGCCACACCTCCATTTGTTTATTTGCGGAGAGGGAGGGATTCGAAACCTCGAAGAGGCTATAAACCCCTTACTCACTTAGCAGGCGAGCGCCTTCAGCCACTCGGCCACCTCTCCATATTCTTGTGTTATTAAACCTTTGAAATTACTCCGTGAATCCTTTAATCCCAAAAAAGAATTAAGAAATAACGAACTGTTTTCCACTTAATTGTGTAACAGCGTTTTTCATCTCTAAATTTAAAAGAATTTGAAGCAATTGAGCGATATCTAATCCTACCTTTTTCCGTAAATCATCAATTTGAATCGGATCATGCCCCAAATGTTTGAATATTGATTGTTCATCTTCAGATAAATTCAATGGCAGTGTTTTTTGAATGCCTTTTATAGGCCGGAAAAGACGATCATTTATAATATCAAGAATTTCATCGCCTTTATGAACAGGAAATGCTCCATTTCTAATTAGCCTATTTGAACCAACGGACATGGCATCTGTTACCCTACCGGGCACGGCAAAAACATCTCTATTTTGATCAATCGCATTAAACGCCGTTAGAATCGACCCGCTTCTATCTCCTGCCTCAACGACAATTGTACCATGAGAAAGACCTGAAATAATTCTATTTCTTTGAGGAAAGTTTTTTCTATCCGGTTTTTCTCCAAGCGGAAATTCGGAAATAATTGTCCCGTTTTCTAATATGTCCTGATATAACTGTTTATTTTCAGATGGATAAATCACATCAATGCCACTGCCCAAAACAGCAATGGTTCTACCACCTAAATTGACTGTTTCACGATGGGTCATTGTATCAATTCCGCGAGCAAGACCACTCGTTGTTGATATGCCTGCTTCAACTAATTTTTTCACAATCATTTTCGTCATTGTGCGACCGTATTGAGTCATCGTTCGAGTCCCAACGATTGAAACCATATCTTCCTTTTTATTGAGTGCCTTGCCAATAGTGTAAAGTAATACGGGAGGGTCATAAATTTTCTTTAATAATACAGGATAATTATCATCCCAATATGAAACCAGTTTAATATTTTTTTCTTCTAAACGTTTTACTTGTTTTTCACCATAGGTAAGATGGCGGTACTTTTTAATGGCTGTAGCCGTTTTAATATCAATTCCGTCTATTTTGCAAAGTATTTTAGAATCAATTTCAAATGGGTTTTCCATTGAGCCAATCGAAGATAATAAAACGCGAACTCTATTTCTACCCACAGAGGGTGTATTCAATAAATTAATGATTATTGCATGTTTATAATTCATGTTGAATCATTTTTGAAATGTTTAAAATAAGTTTATTTAACCCTTCGCCTGTAACAGATGATATGTCCATATAAGGATGCTCAAAATCTGTCCAATTTTCATTTGTTACATTTTCATCAATGGTATCGATTTTTGAACGACAAATTAAAAAGGGCTTAAAAGTTAAATCAGGATTAAAATTAATCAATTCTTGCTTTAAGATATCAAAGGTATTTAATGGGTTTTCATCCAGAGCATCAATTAAATAGAGTAACACACGATTTCTTTCAATGTGTTTTAGAAATTGATGCCCAAGCCCTTTGCCAGAACTTGCGCCTTCAATCAATCCGGGTATATCTGCCATAACAAACGACTTATATTCTTCATATTTAATGATGCCTAAATAGGGTTCCAAGGTTGTAAATGGATATCCGGCTATCTTAGGCTTTGCTGATGATAAACGAGCCAATAAAGTTGATTTTCCGGCGTTTGGAAAGCCAACCAAACCAACGTCGGCTAATACTTTTAATTCAATTTCGAAAAGACCCGATTCACCATCGATGCCACTTTGATGTTTTCTCGGTGTTTGGTTCGTAGAAGTTTTAAAACGGCTATTTCCTCTTCCACCTATGCCACCATTACAAGCAATACACTCTTCTCCGTGTATAGTGAGATCTGCTATAACTTTATGATCAGATACCTTTCGGATTATTGTTCCTAATGGAACCTTAATAATTATATCTTCACCAAACTTTCCACTACGATTATTTTTTCCGCCCGGTTTACCATTTTCTGCTTTATATATTTTTCGATATCGAATATCTTGAAGTGTTCTAAGATTGTCATCTGCTTTGAAAATAATATGACCACCGCGACCACCATTACCACCATCAGGCCCTCCCTTTGGGATGTACTTCTCACGGCGAAAGGAAACAGCTCCACGACCGCCTTTACCTGCAATTAATTCAACTTTAGTAAAGTCAATAAACATATTTGTTCAATATTATAATGATTAAGGAAACTACACAATTTTAAAAATTAAATAGCATCAATAATAGCATTTAAGGTAAGGCTTGGTCTCATGGCTTCACTTGTTTTGGCAAGATCCGGATAGTAATAGCCACCAATATCTTGAGGAGTGCCTTCACTGGAAAGTAGCTCTTTAATAATAATAGCTTCATTATTTTCTAGAGAATCTGCAATTCCAGAGAATTGGTCAGCAATGGCTAAATCTTCTTTTTGAGATGCAATTGCACGAGCCCAATATTGCGCTAAATAATAATGTCCTGAAGTATTGCCAGATTCGCCGACAATACGAGAAGGAGATTTTCTATTATCTAAATATTTAGAATTGGCTACATCAAGAGCCGCGGTAATAATTCTCAAAGGGTTTGAATCATTTTTCTGTGCTATAAATCGTAACGATTCTGCTAAAGCGAGAAATTCGCCCAATGAATCCCATCTTAAGTGCCCTTCTTTTAAGAATTGAGCAACATGTTTTGGCGCCGATCCACCAGCTCCCGTTTCAAATAATCCTCCGCCAGCAATTAAGGGTACAATGGATAACATCTTTGCAGAAGTCCCAAGTTCTAAGATTGGAAATAAATCGGTTAAATAATCTCGTAATACATTCCCAGTCGCACTAATTGTGTCAAGTCCAGCTCGAACTCTATTTAGTGTAAATCTCATAGCCTTTTGTGGTGCCATTATATGAAATTCAATATCGTCGTTTTGATTAAAGATTGGTAAATATTTCAATACATATTTAATAATATTGGCATCATGTTTTCTATCTTCATCCAACCAAAATACAACAGGCAACCCAGTAATTTTGGCTCGGTCATATGCTAATTTAACCCAGTTTTTAATCGGTATAACTTTAGCAGTTGACATTCGCCAAATATCCCCTTTTTCAACGATATGACTTGTCAAAACAACTCCGTTTTGATCAACAACTTTAACAGTTCCGTTGTCTGGTATTTCAAAGGTTGTTGGGTGTGAGCCGTACTCTTCTGCTTTTTGTGCCATCAATCCAACGTTTGAGACATTACCCATTGTTGTAACATCGAATTGTCCATTTGCGATACAATCTTCAATTATTTCTTTATACATGGTCGCATAAGATCTGTCAGGTATGATAGCTTTACATTCTTGAAGTTCGCCATCAGGATTCCACATTTGGCCTCCATCTCTAACAACCACAGGCATGGAAGCATCAATAATAATATCATTTGGGGCGTGCAAATTTGTAATGCCCTTTTCAGAATTTACCATAGCAAGGTTCGGCCTCTTTGAGTACACATCCTGGATGGCTTGTTCAATTTCAGATTTTAATTCTGCAGGTAATGAGTCGAGTTTCTTGTAGAGATCGCTTAGGCCTAAATTGGGGTTTACATCTAACTTCTTAAACACATTATCATATTTGTCAAAAACTTCTTTGTAAAATTCATTAACACAATGCCCAAATAGGATTGGGTCGGAAACTTTCATCATGGTTGCTTTTAAATGGAGCGAAAATAATAACCCGTTTTGTTTCGCATCTGTAATTTCTTGAGAATAAAAATTATTGAGTTCTTTTACCGACATAAAGGTTGTATCAATTACTTCCTTGTCTTGAACGAATTTTTCATTAAGGATTGAGATACTTCCATCGGGCAAATGTAGCTCAATCAAAATCTTTCCATCAGACTTTTTAATGGTTGAATGTTCATTACCAAAAAAATCATTATGATTCATATGAGCTACATGTGTTTTAGATGCTTTTGAAAATGATTTAAGTTTATGTGGGTTCATTTTCGCGTAATTCTTTACTGCAAGCGCTGCCCTTCTATCAGAATTTCCCTCTCTCAAAACTGGATTTACAGCAGAGCCTAAACAAGCAGAATATTTTTCATTTATGGCTACTTCCAAGTCATTTGCGGGATTTTCAGGATAATTGGGTACATTATATCCATTATTTTGAAGTTCTAAAATACATTCTTTGAGTTGAGGAATGGATGCGGAAATATTGGGAAGCTTGATAATATTACCTTCAGGCTCTTTCACCACATTTCCTAAATATTGGAGATCATTCCTTATCATTTGTTCAGAAGTTAAATGCTCTGGGAAAGTAGCAATAACTCTTCCCGCTAATGATATATCTCTTGATTCAATTTCGACTCCGGCTACATGGGTAAATGCATTTACAATAGGGAGAAGAGACTGGCTTGCTAATGCGGGTGCTTCATCTGTTATTGTCCAAATAATTTTTGACATTTAACGATCCTTTTTTTTACTTTTCGTTTCAGTTTTTGGTTTAGTATCAGTTTGTGGTTTCTTTGGTTTACCATTATTCTTGTAATCTGTAAGGTAAAAGCCTGTTCCTTTAAAAATTAGACCTGCGCCGCCACTTACAATGCGAGTTATATTACATTCTGAGACATCACAATTGGGTTTTGTTTGTAACGCATCGTCAGACATAGATTGAAATGCGTCAAATCGTTCACCGCAAGTATTACATAGATATTCGTAGGTTGGCATGAGTTCCTGCTTATTTAGATAAAAATAGAGCAGAAATTTATAAAATAATTATATATTATGTTTTATTTTTAATGCGCCATATACATCTTTTGTTACATAATCTTTGAGATCTCCACCCAGCTTTGTCACTTCTTTAATCACCGAGGAATTTAAGTGGATATATTTTTCATCAGGCATCATAAAAATAGTTGTTATTTCAGGATTTAAATGATAATTCATCATGGCCATTTGAAATTCAAATTCGAAATCACTTACATGTCTTAATCCGCGAATTAAAGCGCAAGCATTCTCTTCGCGTGCTGTCTCAGCTATAAGTTTCTTCGTACTAATTGCAGAAACATTATCAAGGTCCCTTGTACTAGCTAAAATAAGCTCAACCCTTTCAACTACTGTAAATAATGGGTTTTTTGATTCATTATCTGCAACGACAAAAATTAATTCGTCGAATAACTTAGATGCACGTATTGCAATATCTAAATGTCCACGATGTATTGGATCAAATGTGCCTGGATATATTATTTTTCTCATTGATTTTTCCAAAAGGCTAGCTGTGTTTTACCATAATTACGAATCTCTGGATCATAGAGTAATTTACTGTTTGAGCGGTTGACTTCTAATATAAAAATCCCATTTTTATTTAACGTTTGAATCGCCAAATCGATTAATGGAATTAAATCCATTTTATCATAAGGTGGATCAGCGAAAATAAAATCAAATTGATTGGATGATTTCAAATAGCTGATAGCATCTAAATGATGAATAAAAACATTATTCTCGGGAAATGGAGCTGAATTCATTTTTAAAAATTGTATATGTTTATAATTAGACTCCACAAAATGAACTTGAGTGGCGCCTCTGCTTACTGCTTCAAACCCCATAATACCCGATCCTGAAAATAAGTCAAGAAATGTGTTATTATTCATGGGGCCTAAAATATCAAATAAACTTTTCCTAACAAGAGATTTGGTGGGTCGATATTGAGCTTTTGGGCTCGTTTCAATCTTCCTCCCTTTATAGAGGCCAGATAGAATTTTCATATACTTTAGTCAGTGATTTGTGGCTTTAAAAAGGAAATGTAAAACCCAGCCTTTGGTTGTGGGTCGCTTGGGTTATTAAATAGGACAAATTTCCTAAATAAAACTCTATTACCTGCTTTATTTAGAATATGGCTCACCGTTGTTATCTCTTGGATAGTTTTTACCCATATAAGAAGCGGTTCATAAATATGGCTATCTTTATATATTTGATCAAAATGTTTTAATGAATAACCTGATAAAGAAGAATCCAACTGAATAATAACATCTTCAGGTGTTAAGCCGGGAGACCTATTTGGGATGGCAGTACCCTTTGGCATATCAAAACTAAAATATCTAATAATATTGGAACTTCCAGATTGTTTTTCTTCAGAATAACTGACTAATTCTCCATCAAGATATTTTCCGAATTCTGGATCTACTATACTTGTGTATTCTAAACTGATAAAGTTTTTGGTAAGGGTAAGTGTGGAATATTTGTTTATATCAGAATTATTTAGTAAATCATTTAGAGATTTAGATATTAAAAAAGATTTATTGATTAACTCTTGAGGCAAGGCATTACTTTTTTTTGCTAGCTGTGTTACAGTTCTAGGGGTACTTCGATTTACCTTAAATATGATATCTGTTTTAATAAAATTAAATGGCCAAATAGGATCATTTATGTCAGAGCGAAATTTTAAATAATTCATTCCTAAAAATAAAATACCCAGCAATAATAAATAATAAAGAACGTTATTTTTCTCCGTTTTAATTGGTTTTTTAATTTTAGATATTTTTCTTTTTTCTTTAGTCGAAGTGGTTTCAGTATCGCCAGCATTCAAGTCATAATATTTATCAATTAATGGGAAATCAGTCAAACCAGGTTCATTGAAAAAATTCATCGAATGGATATTGGATCTTGATTTAGCCATTACAGTTAAAATGATGGATTCAAATGCAGGGAGATGGTTTGGCGTTTCATCATATTCTAGCCCTTCAAATGGTTTTAATTCCATGAATGCATTACTATCCCAAACTTCCTTCATTTTTGGCGTTAAAGACCCAGTCGAAACGATTGGCCTTTTACTTGTATTTGATGTTAAGGATAAAATTTGTGACATTTGATCACTATTGGCAGTCGAATCTTTAATAACGATACTTCCCTTTGTAAATGAAAGATGACCAAAATGAAATTGTTGCTGAATTAAAGCATAAAAACGAAACCCTTTGTCAGATTTATGAACCCATGTTGATTCAGGTAAATCTCCCCAATCTAATATGATTGAACTAATGGGTCCCATCCAGGATGGTTGACATCCTAAACCAGTTAGTGTTAATCTTAAATTAAGAGCTAAATGGGTCGGGATTGAAACATAATGAAGATTCGGTTCTTCAGGTAAATAAGATTGACAATAAATTGATTTTTGATATTGTGAACTATCAGAATTCACTTTCCATTTAATAAAATCTAAATGATCTTCACGGCTTAAATCCTTTTCATTCTTAATGACGCCATGTGATAATAAATCATCATCAATTGAAATAGAAATTTCATCTCCAGCGAGATTAATAGAATCATTAATTTCTTTTAAGTGGCTGGATAAAACTTTATTTAATTCTTTTTCATTGAAGAATATTGGTAATAAGGGTTGTTCGAGTTTTACATTAACAACTTTAGATAAAACAATTTTGTTTGCAACCCGATTCCACTGACCACAAAGAAGGTTTTTATTGGATATTACAAGACCAATCAAAACAGATATAGACTAATCCCAGCTACGGGTTCCATCACTTATCATGCCATGACTATTTGCTTTAAATGAAAATATTAGATAGCGAGGTTCTTTGTATGTTTCAACAATAGGACTCGCTACTCTTAAACTTTTTATTTCTTCAATGATTTTCAAATTATATTCGTTTTTAGTCAATGGGCAATAATATGTTGATGAGTCAGGAACGAATGTGTCATAATATTCGACTAATTCAACTCTTTCTACAGGTGTCTTTTCTAACACATCTATAAAATTAGGATCATCCATCATAAAGGAAAGATTCTTTAATTGAATATAACTGGTATCATTCCTTGAAAGTTCTTCGGAATACATAATTAAAGTAACACTCGTATCACTAATGGTGTCTCGTCGGAATTTTTTAAATCCAAAAGTAGTGTCGAATTCGACAGGAAAGCTTTCTGGGATATCTACAGAATAATTGGCACCACCTAGAAGAATAGTTTGTTCGCCGATAAAGTTGGAATCAGCAATAACAGAGTCTCTCGCAGCGTTAACTAAATTCATGGCTTCAAAAAACTTGGAATTATAGGTACCTGTTAATTGATTATGAAATTCTTCAATATCATATAAATTTTGCATTCTAAAACGGCTTTCATCCTCGAATATTTTTTCTTCTTCCCAAATAGCGACTGGGACGTATATAGTGATAATCAAAAATAATAATGCCAGAACGATTCCAACTTCTAATAAGTCAGATCTTTGTTGTCTCTTTTTTAATTCCATAATTTTATTCCGGTTTAAGGATAATTCTTTCTTTTATTAGTTTTAAAGTTTTAGGACCAATTCCTTTGACATTCGTTAAATCATCAACTGATTTAAAACTTCCATAATCTTCTCTATAGTGAATGATTCTTTCTGCTGTTACGGGTCCAATCTTTGGCAACGACGTTAATTCGTCTTTATTTGCAGTATTAATATTAACAAATTCTACTTCAACCTTCGAATCCTTTTCTTTAGAATTCGAAATTGCATGTTTAGACTTTTTTGGGGTTGAATTCTCTATTGAATAAATTGAGTCAGCTAGCGCTTTAAATTCTGAAATTTCCTGTGAAGAAATGGAAATTACTCCTGGAGAATATCGATGTTTTACTTGGGAAATTGTAAAACCCAATACGGCTGAAAGACCCAGAAAGCCAATAATAGATTTTTCTTTGCTTGTAAAAAGAGCCATTAAATATCAATTTTAGTGAAAGGATTCTTAATACTTTGTTGCTCTTGGTCAAGCTGATGTAATATTTTTTTTTCCGATCTTGAAATGGATTTCGGAGTTAATACTTGTACCCTTACCATTTGATCCCCACTACTACTTCCCCTTAAACGTGGGAATCCTTTACTCCTTAATCGAAGGATTTGACCCGATTGAATTCCAGCCGGGATTTTCAAATCCACTTGACTTAAAATTGTTGGAACCTTAATTGTCCCTCCAAGTGTGGCTGTTGTATAAGAAATGCTTAATTGTAAATATACATGTTCACCATCTCTAACAAAGTACTCATGATCAATTTCATCAAAAACAACAATCAAATCACCGGCAATTCCAGAAATGTTCTGATTCCCTTGATGAGAGAGAGTTAAATAATTTCCTGACTCAACGCCTGCTGGGATTTTAACTTTGATGGTTTCTTCTTTATTGATCATACCATCCGGTCCAGATCCTGCCGGTCTATGTCCTATCACTTTTCCACTACCACTGCAATAGGGACATTCAGATGCAGTTCTCATCTGCCCTAGTATGGTGTTACTTATTCGAGAGACTTGTCCAGCACCATTACAACTTGTGCACGTCTTAAAGGTCGCACCAGGAGCAGGTATTCGTTTTTTTATTTTTATTTTTTTTTCAATGCCTTTAGCAATTTCTTCATAAGTAAGTTTCAACTTAATTCGAATATCGCTTCCACTGCGCCGTCCGCCTTGGGCACCTTGTCGCCCTCCTCCAAAAAAACTATCAAAAGGACTACCGCCACCAAAAATATCACCAAATTGACTAAAAATATCGTCCATACTCATATGAACACCGCCACCAAAACCAGCATGTCCACCATCACCCATTCCTACACCGGCATGGCCGAATTGATCATAGCGCGATCTTTTAGTCTCGTCGCTTAAAACAGCATACGCCTCAGCGGCATCTTTAAAATTTTTCTCAGCTCCTGAATCATCCGGGTTTTTATCTGGATGATATTTCATAGCCAATTTTCGATATGATTTTTTTATTTCATCAGAAGATGCATTCTTTGAAACGCCTAAAATGTCGTAAAAATCTCTCATTTTTTATTTACAATAACTTTCGCATGTCTAATGACACGATCTTTATAATAATATCCTTTTTCAAACACATCTAAAATTTGATCATCGTCATGATTTTTATCCGCTTTTGTCATCATAGCATCATGGAGTTCGGGGTTAAGGTTTTCCCCTTTTTCTCCAAAAGATTGGACGTCTAAATCACCCAGCCATTTATCAACTTTATTCAAAACGAATGAAATGCCTTTTGAGATAGATTCATCAACTTTGATATCATCATTATTAATAGCAACAGAAAGACGATCTATATCATCGAGCACGGGTAAAAAAGATTTTATCACATTCTCACCGCCATATTGAAGGTAGCCACTGATTTCTTTATCTTTTCTTCTTCGAAAATTCTCGAATTCTGCTTTGAGTCTTAAATGCTTATCTTGGATTTCAGCAACTTGCTCTTTTAATGCGTCAATTTTAGACAGTTTTTTCGGCTTTTTGGTTTTTTTACTAATCGGTTTTTCCGACTTTACTTTTTCTGATTCTTTTTCTATTTTATTTTTAGTCATTATTATGAATTTATTAATTATTTACGAATATAAGACCCGAAGTTTACAAACAACATGCATGGATAAAAACAGATCACAGTATTATTACTTTAAAATACTGGAAATAGCTCTATAACTACCTAATATAGATATGATTGCTGCTAAACCAGCTAACCATAACCACAAAAACGGATCAACCGATAAGGATATTTTCAAATGTGCAACAGATTGTATAAGAAAATTACTTCCACGAATAAACCCTAGCATACTTGGGTAAACCAAGAGTGTAGAAAGCCCGCCCATCAAAAGGCCTTCGAATACAAACGGCATTTTAATGAATGATTTGGTTGCACCGATTAACTGCATTGAATAAATAAGTTTTCTTCGGGAATAAACGCTCAACTTAACTGTGTTATATATGACCAATACCGCTATTAATACAATTAGCCCTGATACAAACGGAAAATTGGCTAAAAGCTTCTGATAATACCTTTCTAGTTTATTCACTAAAATGCCTTGGTGGCGAACAACATCTACTCCATCCATTGATTTTATTTCTTCAATAATCGCGTTGAATTTTAATCTTTTTGCGCTGTTACGATTAAAGTTAACGACTGTACTTGCCGGAAGAGGATTGTAACCCAATACATCAAATATATCTTCTCCAAATTGGTCCCTGAATATATTTACAGCATCTTTTTTCTCAATCACAGTGGCAGAACGTACACCTCGAATTTTTCTAATTTTTTCTGCAATTACTTTTGCTTGGAGATCACTAACATTTTGTTCATAGAAAACCTCAACTTTATATTTAGACCTCACGTATTGAATTATTTTATGGATGTTTTCACCACCCACCATAAAAAGTCCGACGATAATAAGGGTTACATAAAGTGTAAAAACAGCCGTGAAAGAAGTCGCCTTATGGCGCCAAACGTTTTTGAATCCTTCAGATATTAGAAAAAATAATTGGTCCATCAACCATTCCCTCTTAGATGCCCATTTTGAAGCTCCATAATTCTGTAGCCTCGGCCTTTTATAAGATTATAATTATGGGATGCCATTAAGATCGTTGTACCCGTTTCATGAATCTCTTGTAACAACTTTACAAGTTCAAAAGCTGAGACTGGGTCGAGATTTCCTGTAGGTTCATCCGCTAACAAAATGGAAGGATCTTTTACAATCGCTCTTGCCAAGGAAGCACGTTGTTGTTCTCCGCCAGACAATTGGGTCGGATTCAATTTTTCTTTTCCGTCTAATTTCACTAAATCGATGCATTCTTCAACGCGTTCAGTTATTTCTTTTGCTGGGAAACCTAATACATGTAAAGGTAAAGCAATATTATCATACACATTCCGATCTTCGAGAAGTTGATAATTTTGAAAAACCATGCCAATGTCCCTACGTGCATATGGGATTTTTCTCTTTTTAATATTATTACTAGAATAGTCACCCGCTCTTACAATACCGGACTGTGGAAATAAATCGAAATAAATAAGTCGCATTAAAGTTGTTTTTCCAGAACCCGTAGGCCCAATTAGAAAAGTAAAATCATTTTCGGGTATTGAAAAACTTAGATTATTGACCCCCACATCTTTTTGGTGGTTGTACGTTACATTCTGAAATTCAATCATGGGGTAAACTTAATCATTTTTAGATAACAATTTTATTAAGATTATAGCTTAAATATTACTAATTGCCCAAACGAGATAAAGGATGTAAACACTTATAAGTAAAATCCCGGAAAATTTTCCGAGTCGCCATTTTCGAATTAACAGAATGATGAAAACAACAACAACAGAAGCAAACAAAAGAATAACACTACTAATTAGGTTTTCCTTCCCAACAATTAAAGGGCCATCTGTTAAAAATAGGATTACCATCCATGGAATACCTAGTCCGATAAGTATATCAAATATATTGGAGCCCAATGCATTACTAATAGCCATTCCACCTCGACCTTGTCTAGCGACAATGATTGAAGACATAAGATCCGGAATAGAAGTTCCGATGGCTAAAACGGTTAATGCAATAATTGCTTGTGGGATGTGTAAAACATGAGAAATCATAACAGCTGATTCGACAAGTACCCAACTTAAACCACCAATAAATGAAATTGAAATAAAGAAGTTTATTAAATAATGATTCGCTGAAAGAAAACATTTCGAAAGGAGGAAATCAAATGGTTTGAAAATGATGGTCCATCCTGAGCTTTCAGATTCTTTATCCTTCTCAATCATATCTACTTGTGAATCATCTTTGTATGGAAGGATTTTTCGCCAATTCACTACAGATACAACATATAAAATATATACAAAAATGAAGGAACCTGCTTCTATCATGGTAATTTGGCCGTCAGAAAAGGACCATAATAAAAACACAATTGAAAGAGAATAAAAAATGGAATCTCTTAAAACGGGTTGCCATGTAAGAATTGTATTTCGAACAATCGCTGATGCGCCGATAATCACTAATAAATTAAATAAGGCAGACCCGACGATTGTCCCGATACCAATCTCCGCATAATCCCCGGGTTTTAATACTGAAATAATAGAAATAAAAAATTCAGGAGCACTCGACCCTATAGCCATTAATGTGGCGCCAGCTACATCGGATGGCATTTTCAGGTCTTTAGCGACTTTATCTAATGATTCGACAAAATAATCGTCGCAAACGTGTGCAAGTAGATAAAATGAAATGATTAATGCAATAATGAGTGAAAATAAAACCATTGTTTATTTCTTATTTTGAAAAAGATTTTGTTTATTAATGTAATCCCAAACATCTAAAGGAACCATATATCGAATTGTTTTACCCTGTGTCCAACGACTACGTATTGTGGTAGATGATATTTCAAATCTTGGAATATTCGCAAATTGAATTTTCTTTAATACCCATGGTTGAATTTCGCTTGGTTTAAAACCAGGACGCACAGCTACAATTACTTGGCAAATATTCAAAATTTCTTCAGCATTTTTCCACGTATGGAAATCGCTTAACGAATCACTTCCCATAAGGTAAAATAATTCTGGTTTATCTAACGTGAATTGATTTTTTATATAATTGATTGTGTCAATTGAATATGAAATACCTTTTCGTTTTATCTCTAAATCACACAATTCAAAATTGGGATTGTTTGCTATGGCAATTTTCAACATATTTAGTCGATGTTCAACCGGGCTTGTAAAAATTTTATGTGGCGGTTCATATGCTGGAATGAACATGATTTTATCAAAGGCTTCTACTTCGCAAATCGTTTGCGCAATGAGTAAATGTCCTATATGGGGTGGATCAAATGTTCCACCAAATAAACAAACCTTCAATTGGATTCCTTTTTCAATGATTTCTTAGCATTACTCAGATATTTTTGAGCCTTTTTTCGTAAGTCATCTGATTTAATTTTTTGATTATTATTCGTCCAATAATCATTCGCAATAGATATATCACCCAATAAACAATGACTTCTTATTATACCAAAATGCGCATTCTCAGCATAAGCCGTATCATAATAATTATCCAGTAATTGTTCATAAGCAAAAATGGCTGATTGGTGCTCTTCCATCTTATTATAAAGAATCCCTGTTTCATAAACTTTAAAAGCCATTTTATTGCGTAACTCTTGGATTGCGACAAGTGCTTCGCTTACCTTGGGTGAAGATGGAAAATCTTCAATGAATTCTTGATAACGTTCTAAGGCTTTTTGAGAATAAGTCTGATCCAAATAATATTCTGGAGACTCAATGTCATATGCTTCACATATTCGATATCGTGCTTTTTCAACATAAGGACTGAAGGCCATTTTACGTGCTAATTTTTCAAATTCGGATATGGCTAATAAATATTCTTTATTAAGATAAAATGATTCACCTAAATAAAATTGCGCATCATCGCCTAGATCGCTACCCGTTCCACGAATAACGATATATTGAAATTCTTCTTGTGCACGAAGATACTTTTTATCTTCCAAAAAAGCTTTACCTTGACTAAATCGTGATTCTAAATCAATGGTAACATCAGGTTTATTGCCAGAGCAATTAAAGAAGATTGAACATAAAATAATGATTACTAATCGTTTTTGCATTGTTAATTAAAATTCCATGGTTAATGAAATGCCGCCAATCCCACTTTTGTTTCTGGGGTTATATAATAAGGCAACTTTCGGGTTGTTTAATATTCTTGATTTCTTTTGCGCAAATAAGACTGCTTCCAAACCGGATAAAACATGATTAAACATTAAAGCTGTGATTGAATATTTTGCAATAAGTTTATATTGGTTTGAATCAAAACGCATATTTAAATAGGTATCTTTTAAATCGGTCATTACTAAAATTTCTACTGAAGTATCACTAACCGCTTTTTCAGTCAAATTAAAATCATCTGCATCTGACCAACCACCTGCAAATTGGTTATATTTTCCAACATTTTCATAAAAATGATGGTCTCGTACAACAGAAACGTAGTTATTTGTAATCCAGTCATAATGACCTTCAATATCATCCGAGGATACAAAGCTACCATATTCAGAGACTAATGTTTCATCATTTATTTTAAGTATGAGTGAATGGGAACCGCCGCTTAATTGAATCCCATATTGGCCTAAATCAGCATTATGCGCTTGTGTAAAAATATACCAATTTTGTAATGTCCAACTTGCATCCACAAATAATTCATAATCGTGCTGGGATGTTTGCCCGAGGTTATGGAAATAATATGCACTCGTAATACTTGCAACTTCAAAGCCTATAAAGGATAATGTTTTCCAAATTGGCGCTTTATTATAGGCTTGTCCCCATCCAGGTATAACCAAAGATTTAATGAGTGATTTACCAGTATAAATGACATTGGTCGTTTCAGTAGTATCTACTCGACTAGAGTCTGAAAATGAATAATCATTATGACGATAGAAAGACGAATAATCTTTTCCATCCAATTGTGTCGTCAGAATGACAACACTTAATGGTAGCATTAATCTTCTAATAATTAAATAAAAGTGAGAAGTAATATGTTGGTTCATTGCCATATAAAATTTCTTGTCCTTTAACTGTTTTAATAAAATCATCCATTCCTTTATGAATTTCTACCCCAATAGCAGTCGGGAAGTTATAAAAAGAAAACCCATTAATTCGCCATTGAATTCCAATTGATTTTTTTAAGTTAATTTGAGTGTTTTTACTCCATGCATCTCCTACTTGAAACATAAAGCCTAAATAGCTGTTTTGAAATAAAGTCCAACCAAATGGAAAAGTTTTTTCAGTAAATAAGGGGAATCGAAATGTGGATTCAAATAAAGCAAATCGTGTTCCTTCAATACTATAGAATGGATATCCTTTAAGCCCAGTCAAGCCTCCATTAAAAAAATGGAAGAATGAATCTACTTTAGTTGATGAATATGTAAAGCCTGCATTGACCGTTGTATTGATCGTCCACCTTTCTGTGTTTGGTAATTCATAATGGTAACTACCCCCTCCTTGCCATTTTAATAAATTATGTGGTCCGAAATCTTCCTTCAATGTTCCAGCGTCCGAAAAATCTAACCCTTCGATAAAATCATTTTTTTCAAAATCCAATGTAGTCCATACTTTATAACCTTGAGATGGATTTATATCTCTATCATATCTTTTTTTAATTTGATCCATTTTCCAATTGAGCCCAATAGATGAACTGCGATAGTAATCGTAAGCCAGCCCACCCGTTAAACCTTCCGTGGGAATAGATTCTGAAATAAAAGCGCGATATCGTTGCCAAATGGAATAAAACTCAAACTGGCTACCGTAAAATGGGAGACGCATTCCTGCTCGGAAAAAAGTAAGCCTAAATTTTATTTGATCATTAATAGGATAGGTGTTTCTGTATTTATATGAATCAGAAATATTTCGCGTTAAATAGAATGTCTCAAAAAAAAGCGTTGGAAAAAAGCGCCTAAATTCAAAAATAAAGAATAAGTCTGCATCATTTAAATTGTTTAATGAAGCACCACCAAAAACATTTATTCTATCTAATATTTCATTGGAATAAAAGTAAAACCCGGGTTTAACCGTTCCATAATCTATCATTAGTTTAGGCAGAATAAACATTTTCGGAAATTGATCCACATAGGATGTTGACTCTTGCTGATTCTGTGAAATGATGGGTTTATTCAGTGACTTGTTTCTAAGAAAATAGGTTGGGGAATATCCGATGAATTCATCATCCATTAAATTGATTGAATCTAGAAGAGCTATTTTATATCCACCATTATCATATAATGAATATAATATTTGTCCTTTATGATTCATATTTGGCATAAAAGCACCACCCAAAACATTTGTAATAAACCCCTGTGTAGAGTCGGCGTTGTTTATCATAAATAAGTTATAAATCCCAGTACGGTCGTCGGAAAGTAAAATTTCACCTCGAGACGTAATTTGGATATCTCGTTCGTCCCATAATTCATTATTTAATAATAATCCTACCGAGTCTGACTTAAAATCATAATATTGAATATTTCTATAATGATGTTCTGTGGTTGTAAAAACTAATTGATGCGCGTTTTTATTATAAGCCATAGATGATATCATAGGTCGATGATCAAAATGAGTCAATTGCTCAATAGAATCGCTATTAAAATGATATAAAAACACATTTTGCCCACCGTCATATGTAGATAAGAACGCAATAGAGCTATCTGTTGGGATATAAACGGGAGAAAATGCTCTGGCATCGATTGTTAATCTTACTTCTTTTTCCGTTGCGAGTTCAAATTCGTAAATATCAAAATATTTAGATCCATTATTATTCGGAAATTTTGACTTTTTACTATAGTAAATCTTTTCGCCAGATGGATGCCAGCTGGGCGCGGAATGAATTCCAGACATTAATTTTTTATCTTCATTTGCCTTAAAATCATGGAAAAATAACTCCGTTTGTCCGAAATAATCATTATTTCTATTGGTTAACCATGCAAAGCCTGTCCCTTGTGGATTCCAAATTGGATGCGCATTAAAAGTACCTTCATCTTTAATAATATTACCAGATACAGGATTAATATTAATGGGATTAGTTAAGAGATGATACCGAGCGTTTAACGATTCTAAAAATCGTTCATAAATGAAAAACCCATCTTCTCCTAATACATTGAATAAAGCATCGGAAATGGAAAATTGAAAAGGATCGCTTAAATCTTCCATAATTTCTCTAAGTTTTTCTGCTCCATATTTAACAGCTATGTATTTGCAAAAAGCAAAACCTGTATTATAGGTGGATTCATTCCCAATGCCACGTTTACCAAAAGTGTTAATTTCATCAAAGGACAAGAAATTGTCATTTAAAGATCGATCTCGTAATATCATATCACGGTGTGAGTCCCAATGATCCCAATCGGCTCCCTCATACATATATTGTGCAACACCTTCTGCCAACCACGGTGGAACGACCGTTCCTGGCACAGGGAAACTAACTAATGTATTGGGAAAACCGTATAAAACATCTTTTCTTTTCTCTTTTTCATATCCCATAAATTGAAAATAAGCTCCAGGAAAAGATAAACCCGCTTTCATTGCTTTTTGAAGAGAAATGATATGTGTGAATTCATGTGTGATCACATTTTGTAACCATCGATGGCTTCCGCGTAGTTCAAAATCAAGCGGGGATGCCCATATAACCATTTTATTATCATAATAATAGGCAGCGCCATTGGAATAGTCATCCGGATCAATGAGAACTAAGTGTGTTTTTGATGGGGGCTCGTACTCATATAATGCAGTTACATGCGGATAAATTGTTTCCGCTACCGTTGCAGCTTCTCGAGCAGTTTGTTCTGTTTCATCATGAAAATGAATTTTAAAATGATCCGTTTCAATTGAATGCCAATTGAGCTCAGGATGATTATACTGAACTTGAGCAAACGATATGGATAAGACTAAAATAGTTGGAATCCATTTCATTAATGAATAACTCCTATTTTAACAATTTGTGAAACTGAATTATCAATCATGATATAGGCAAAATATACTCCTGATTCTATATCTGAAACATTCCACTTCCATTCTGAAATTTGATTTCCACCGTCAGCTAATTTTATTTGAGTGGATGTAATAAAAAGGCCAGAAACATCATAAATATTTAAATCTATTGTCGATGCATCAGTTGTTTCAATCCTTAATGTGCCAGCAACATCTTTAACTGGATTAGGATAACAATAAGCTCGGATTAATAATTCATCTTCTACAATCTGACTTTCATAGTCCAATAAAACATTACGGCTTCTTCCCCAATCACCATGTGTATAAGTCCATTCATTTCCATTCGTTTTTCGTACCGCATTGTTAAAAAGATAAATATTTGATTGCGTGAAAACAGCGTTTCTCTCTAGGACATAATTTGCCGTAACAAGTTGATCATTTTTTCTTGTAGAAATGGTATGTAATAATTTGCCATCATGACTTAAAATGATAAGTTGTGTAGAATCTTTTGATTTGGCGATGATTTCAGGATGAGAATCCATGGTTATATTTCTAGAAATAATGGGTTCTTGCAATGGAATATCAATTGGGAATCCATCCATAAGAGTAAATTCTGAATCCATTGCATATAAATATCCATCTGAATCCAATGCTAATATGTCTAAGGAAGCATCAAGATTAAGGTCAATTCCAGAAATAGATTGAAAATTCAATTGTTCCCATTTTGGTAGAATATTATTCACTAAAGTGTAAGAGATTTCAGTGCCCATTTGGGAAATAGATGATATATGGTTATTCCATTGTTCCATATCATCTTCAATATTCCAATCGTTAAGTGTATAATTATACCAAGGAAATCTTCTTCCACTTACAGTCCATTCTCTCACTTTTGTAAATGTGTTAGAGTTCACGTCATACTCATATTTAGTTTGAATAGTAGAATCTTGAATAAATTCAAATATTTCAATATTATTATTTAAATCACTATAAAGTTGAATAAAAAGTGAATCTGACGAAACTGGATGAAAATATGTTTTATTCAAAAGGTCATCACTAAGAGAAAACCACAAGGAATCGGCTCCACCAAATAAATCAGGAATATCATTTCCATTGAAATCTTCCACAAGTCTAATGTGGGCATTTTCATCTGGGAAACCATGAACAAAATCATATAATGGATACTTAAATAACATTGTATCAGACGGTTCACTAATATCTTTAATTGTAATGAAACTAGATGCCCCATCATATGCATTTGTATTTGGAAACGTATATGGAGAAAATACAAGTGATTCTCCAGCATATTTCGAATTGGCCCGTTCATATTCTAAATTGCCTTTAAACCACATATCTCCAAAATATCCACTAGATGGATCATTAAACAAGAAAACGGACATATAGCCTATATCTTGAGCGCCATCTGCTTCTTCTAAATCGATTCCACGATGTGTTTTATCTGAATTAACAGAATAATCATTTAGACCAGAATAAATGACACTTTCATCAATATGCCAAATCAGAAAACCAGAAGCAGGTAAACCTAAGTTGTAATTTGGAATATCAATAATAACGCCATTTTCATCTTTTTGAATATTTACAGAATCCATTAATACTTCTATAAAATTCGGGTATCTGTCAGTCTGTTCCCATATGACATATTGTATAGAATCAATACTTACTCCATCTTTCACCCAATTATTTCGATTCTCAATTAGGAATGATTCATAATCGTTGATAGGTATAGATGCTATTTGATTTTGAGAGCTAGATAGTAACGGGACGTAACTTCCAGGATTGATCGATTGAGCATTTTCCCAACCGGCATATATTCTACTCCAGGCATTTGGTGGTGCAGGAATTAATCCACGCCCATTATTTGAACCTTGATCCATGAGTCCAAAAATACCAATACCGCTCTCCCCTGTTTCCAAATCCCAAAGTGGAGGTAATTCCATGGCAAACCCAACCATTAAGGCGAATGTTCCTGTTAATCCATATTGGAAATCGCAGGGTTCTTCCGAATCATTGAATATAGTTTCACCTATTTCGTAAAATAAATGATTCTGTGTTTCAGGAAGAATAATGCCTTTTGAAATAATGTGATCTTCAATATTCCAATCGGTTTGCGACAAATGGTTATTAATCATTTCTTCATCCACAAATGTTGATGGAATATCTTCAGGAGTTGGATCTAAAAAGGGTAACGAAAAATCTTGTCCGATTCCTGCGTGGAAGATAACAATTAAGTCATAATCACTAAAATTAATATGATCTAGTTCGAAAGATTTATTGACAGCATCTTTAAGCAAAAATGTGATTCGTTCTTCTTGGATATCATCTCTATCATAAGGATTGTAATAATTCATTGGGTGATCCAAAGTATATGAATCATTCTCGTTAGATGGGAAAACAGTTGACTCTTCTAGATTAACGCCAAATCGGTTATACGATACATTACGGTAATAAGAATCAATTGCTTTTAGTTGAGACTCAAAGTATGAACGATTATGTGGTGGCGGATCAATCGTATACATATTACAAATAACATTGTTCGAATCTAAAAAAGACCCATCACCTGTCGTACTTTCACTATCATCTATTTGAAAAGAGACTCGTAACGCACATATTTTTAAATTGCCAGTAATATCTGCAAATACCGTTGATAGAGAAAATACCAGGCTAAAAAATAAAAACCTGGAAAAAGAGACGTTCATATTTTGGGTTCGATTAGAATTCCATATTCAAAGAAAAGCGCATAGTATTCGTTAAAGGATGTCCCACTTCACCAGATGTATATCCAAAATCAAATCCATATCCTGCGAATCGTAAACCAATTCCAACGGTTGGATTACTAATTTTTCCCGTTTTATCATAATAATAGCCAGCTCTTAAAGCAAAATATTCACCATACCAATATTCAAATCCTAAATTATGGACTAATTTATCTAATTCATTATTGATACCGCGATCTTTCCCGCTACCAACTTCCTTTTGACCCCATTTATTATAAAGACCCCAACCAGCATCACCCGGTTCTCCATCTGTGGGAATCATTTCTCCTTCACCATCGTCCATAATGCCATTTTCATTTTCATCAAACCAAGGGCTATCGTCAATTTTATCATTTCCATCCGCATCGACCCAGTCATAGCCACCAATAACACGATCACCTTCATAGCCGGATTTATATTTATCCATATCACCGCCAAGGAGCCAATCATCGACCCATGATGTAAATAGAGCTAAATAAATAGGATCTGTATGAGCCATTTCCATTTTTCCGTCACTATTATAGTCGCCAGTACCATTATAATGTCCATCTTCATCATGAAGTCCAATATATCCATCTCCATCCCAATCCATGTCAGGATAGGATGCTACAAGCATTTTGTTTACATCATATACAATATTGAGTTTGTTGAATTCTGATTGGGCGATGGCGTAATTGATACCCATAACCAAATTTGTAGGTTGTGGATCTGCTTGATCAGGATCAATAAATGATACGCTTGGACCAATATTAGATATATTTAGTCCAAAATTTAATTTAGGCGTAAAAAGTTCTTTTCGTAAATAGCCAATATCAAAACCAAAATCTGTTGATGCACCCGTTCCTTTTTCACTTCCAGCTCCTAAGTCAACAAGTTGTTGATAAGAAATTTTAGCATTAATACCGAAAGATGAATTTTGAGAGATTAGTGCGCTGTAGGAAAGAGAAAATGCTGTCATAAAACTATTAAAAGTTCCAAGATTTTCCCCGACTTCATTCGTACGAGTTTGTTCGCCTAAACTTAAAAAGATTAAATGCCCCCCCACTGTACCAAGGTTTGGATATTTTTTTCGATAAGCTAAAAATTCATAATATAAATCGTCAGCTAAATTGGGCAGCCAATTTACATGCATCATGGCTAATTCGGATCCTTCTAGGAATCCGAGTCCTGCTGGGTTCCAATAACTGGCATAAGCATCATCTGCAATGGCAACTTGGGCTTCGCCCATTCCGCCTGCTCGGGCTCCGGGTGCAATTAATAGAAATATCGCTCCCGCTTCGCTTTGTGCGTTCGCAGGCTGAGTACCTGCTATGAGTAGTACTGAAAGTACGGTAATGATCCGCTTCATGAAACGTCTCCTGAGTTTAATATAGTTTTTGCCCATTATCTTCTGGGCGGTTGTTCACGATTTTTAGCGTTTATTTATTCTCGTACTCCTTTTCAGTGCCGGCGAATATATTCCAGTGTGTCTCTTCAGTCAAGGAATGAATCAAATTAATATTAGTTCCCATTATTATAATAATAAACCCAAAGTTAAAATGGGCACATAGGTAATAAGTAAAACTGCTATGAGTCTAACGATGAAGAATGGTAATGTTGCTAAATATATAGTTGGCATATTTTCATCAAATCTATATGCAGCCAAAAAGAGATTCATCCCTACAGGTGGCGTTAAAAAACCAAGCTCTAAATTGGCAATAAAAATTACGGCAAGATGTACTGGATCAATGCCAAAGTAAGCGCCTAATGGAGCAATCAATGGAACAATTACAATAATGGCTGAAAAAATATCCATTAAACATCCAACTAATAGTAAAAATATATTTAATAAAATTAAGAAAAGATATTTTGAAGCTATGGCTCCTTTTACCCAACTCAATAATAATGTCGGAATTTGAGCATCAACTAAATAGCTGGTTAAACCCATCGCAACACCTAAGATCATTATAACACCACCGATGAGAGTTGCACTTTCAAGGATGATACGAGGAATATTATCCCAGGATAAATCTTTATAAATATATGTTTCTATAATAAAAACATAAATAACGGATAAAGCAGCCGTTTCGACTAAAGTAGTAAATCCGCCAAAAACGCCAAATAGAATCAAGAAGGGTAAAACTAATTCCCATCGTGCTTCCCAACTATCTCGAATGGCATCTTTTAAATTGAATTTATAATGTTTAACATGCTGGACCTTTCCTTGATAAATAGCCCAAGCACTAATTAAAACAACGAGTAACAATCCGGGAATTAATCCACCGAGAAAAACATCTTTAACACTAACGCCTGCTGTAACACCATAAATAATAGCAGGCAAACTTGGAGGAAATAATAAGCCAATAGAACCAGCCACGGTGATGAGTCCCAAAGAAAATTTTCTACTATAACCTTCTTTTAATAACATAGGTAACAATAATCCACCTAATGCTAAAATTGTGACTCCAGAGCCACCGGTTAAGGCTGTAAAAAAACCACTCAATACCACAATAATAACAGGCGTTCCACCCGGTACCCACCCAAATAAAGATCGAAATACTTTAACAAGCCTTTCCGATGCATTACTTTCCGCTAATAGATACCCCGCAGTTGTGAATAATGGGATGGTCGGTAATGTGGGAGAAATAACGATTCGATACATTTCGGTTGGAATAGCTGAAATTGGCGTGAAATCTGCCCAAAACATAAGAGCGGCGGTTCCACCTAAACCAATAAATATAGGAGCGCCATATAAAAGTGATAGAAAAATTAATCCTAATCCTAGCCAGACAAAAGGAGTGGTTTCATAGATTGAGTCTGTTAAAGTAAAAAATAAAAATATTATTAGTATTACTATGACACTTATTTGATGACGCTTTTTGGTAAAACTTTTCTGGAATATTTGATATCCTATAAGGATAAAACCAATTGGCATAATTATTTGTGCAACCCATCGTTCAATATTCGGTGCAATCTCGAACGGGTATTGATATTCGATTTTTATAAGCTGAAAACTTCCCCAAGCTAATGCAATTACAACAATGAGAGAAACTGTTTTTGCTATAAATCGTGGTATATTGAATGATTCATCAATATCAAATAATGGTTTATAAGTTAGAGCTAAAAGTTTGTTTTGTCTTGAAGCTAAAACAGCCCCAATAAAACCGATCCACAGTGTCATATGCTGCACGATAACTTGAGAAGCAGGAAGTCCATGAGTTTTAAATATACGAGCTACGGTTTCAATAGCAGGAAGTAAAGTCATTGATGCAACTATAATGAGAGCTATAGAATTCTCACCCCATTTTAACTTTCCCCCTATTTTCATTTTCTTGAGCAATGTATTCTCGAAATATTATTTAGGTTTTTCTTTCATTATTTCAATGACTTTGTCAAAAATTTCAGCTTCAATGGCCTTACCACGCAATAAAGGATACATGGACTTTACTTCACTTTTCCATTGATCGATTTGATCAGAAGTCGGCTCATGTATATTGAGCCCATATTCTTGCATTACTTGAAGGGCATCTTTTTCAGCATGACGATTTTTTTCAATGTGTTTATCACGTATTTTATTGACAATATTTTTCATGGCTTTTCTATCTTTTTCAGAAATACGATTCCAAGTTCTATTGTCAATCACAATTCCTGCCATCAGAATACCCCACTTCATATTTAACATATGGTTTGTAATCCCAAAAGATTGTTGAGCCAATGCGTAAAGCGGTATTGTTGATAATGCATCTATCAACCCAGTTTGCAAACCAGAGAGTAAATCTGTCATGGCGAGAGGCACTGGATTATATCCAGCTTTTTTCCACACTTCTGCCCATGCAAAATCACCAGCCCAAGTAAATATTTTATGTGATTTTAGATCATTGGGTGTAAAAATTGGTTTTTTCCCAAACCAATATCCCCAACCGACATCAACGAGGTATAATAGTTGAAATCCTTTATTGCTCGTTCCCATAACCAATTCATTATCTAGTTGTTCAGTAACATATTGAATATCACTTAAGTCCTGAAATAACATGGGTACGTAAAAGGCTGCAAAATTCGGGTTTATTTCATAAAGACCTTCGGTTGAAATTGCAGCTGCATGAATTTGCCCAATGCGCATTTTTCGAACCATATCTCTTTCATCTCCAACGACTCCGCCGGGATAAAGGCGAAGTTGAACACGACCTTTTGTCGCCTTTTTCCACTCTTGCCCCATTTCAACTAGCATTCCATGCCAGTCCGTTCCTTCTGGAGCTAATGTCGCCATTTTAACTACGGTTTTTCTAGCAAAACCAAGTTGCAGAGCAAGTAAAAGCCCTATAAAAATATATTTTTTATTCATAAAATAAATCATCCACTTTTGATTGGAGCCATCTGGCTCTTTCTTGAGAAATTATATTGCTCAATCTTAAATCAGGATTCTTATTAATATCCATCTTTAAAACAAAGTTTGTTAACGTCATAAATTCAATTTTATTTTGTTCTTTTACAGAAATGTTTTCAGCAAATGCCAAATAAGGAGCAGCATCTTGTTTTTTGGACACTTGAATGGCAAGATCAAAATAGGACTGCGCTACTTCCCGAACATCTACGGGCGCATCTGGCCGAGATGCTGTAAATGAAATCATTGCAGAATATAATGCGCCATAATTCCATGTTGGATCTATTTGAATTCCCGCTTCTAGTAATATGCCTATTTTGGGTAAATGGATAACCCATTTTGGATTGGCTCTGCTAGATGATATGATTCCGCCATATGCGGCTGCTAACCAATAAATAATTGGCACATCCTTGCGGGAAAAGTCAATATTAGATGAAAGTGGCTTATTTAGCCAATCATTAAATGAATGATGGCGCTTGACAAGTTCATCTTTTGCTAAACCAATTGCTTCAATAAAAACCATTTGAGCCCTATCTTGTAGATTTATTGCCATAAAATAATTGTCATCCTGTACACGATCTGCTTGTTCTAACAGGTAACCATAGCCATACTGAACTTTAAATTGGATTAGCTCTAATAATTGCTCATCGGATAAATCGTTATTATTAAATGATGATTCCAGCGTTTTAATTTTATTGGTTAAGGATTTTTCAATAATATTAGGATAATATCTTATAAGTGCCCTTGGAGTACAAGCCACAAAAAAGAAAAGTACAAAAATTATAAATAATGGTTTTCCAGATGATACTTTTACCAACATGGAAAATTTAGTGGTTTAGATGAGGGTAAATCGGAAAAGATTCACAAAGAATATTTACTTCTTTTTTAATATTAGATAAAATTCCATCATTATCTGATGCGTGAATAGCCTTATCAATCCAGTTCACAATTTGCGCAATCTCTGTTTGTCCCATACCTCGCGTTGTAATGGCTGGAGTTCCGACACGAATCCCACTCGTGACAAATGGGCTTTTTTCGTCAAATGGTACCATATTTTTATTAACAGTGATTCCTGCAAATCCAAGTGCCAACTCAGCTTTTTTTCCGCTAATATTATTTTGTGTTAAATCAATTAGTATCACATGTGTATCTGTACCATTTGATACAAGTTTATATCCCAATTCCATCAATTGATTAGCCATAAATTGAGCATTATCAACAACCTGTTGCGCATATTCTTTAAAATCAGGTTTAAGTGCTTCTCCGAATGCGATTGCTTTTGCGGCAATAATGTGCATTAATGGACCACCTTGAATTCCTGGCATGACAGTGCTGTCTAATAATTCAGATACTTTTTTCACACGACCTGACTTTGGCGCTACAATTCCCCATGGGTTTTCAAAATCTTTTCCCATCATAATAATGCCACCTCTTGGTCCTCGAAGCGTTTTATGCGTTGTACTTGTAACAACATCACAATATTTCATGGGAGAAGGATGAATTCCCGCAGCAACCAATCCAGCAGGATGGGCAATATCTGCCATCAAAAATGCCCCTACGCTATCAGCAATTTCACGAAACTGTTCAAACTCTATAAATCTAGGATAGGCACTGCCACCGCAAATAATAAGTTTTGGTTTATGATCCTTAGCCAACTGTTTTACTTCATTAAAATCCACGCGTCCAGATTTTCGCGAAACATGATATGAAACAAAATTATATAATTTCCCAGAAAAATTAACGGAACTCCCGTGTGTTAAATGACCCCCGTGAGAAAGGTCTAAACCAAGTACTGTGTCCCCCGGCGATAAAAAGGTCATTAATACCGCCATATTCGCTTGAGAACCTGAATGTGGTTGTACGTTTGCATAATCGCAGTTGAATAATACTTTGAGGCGATTACGAGCTAAATTTTCTGCTTTATCGACATGATCACATCCGCCGTAGTACCTTTTCCCAGGATAACCTTCAGCGTATTTGTTGGTCATGACTCCACCAGACATTTCCATAACGGCTGGACTAGTGAAATTTTCAGATGCAATTAATTCAAGAGTAGACTCTTCCCTCTCTATTTCTCTATTTAAAATATCAAATAAATCAGGATCAGTTTTCTGGATATGTGACAAAAATTTATTTCCAGGATGCGGGTGGTTTAATTGATTCTATTACCCATTCATATTCTTTTGATTGGGTTGCAATTTTCCGTCTATTTTTTACTTTAGAATCAGCCATAAACCATTGAGCTTTACCATATAAAACATCTTTCGCATTTTCAGATAACCATGCTTTTTTGTTAAATCCACGATAGCCTAATTCATCTGCTTTTGAAAAGGCATCAAAGGCAAGTTTAGCTACAATTCTATCGTCAGTAGAAAATGGGTTTTTTCTAAGGTAGTCCCATGCCAAATAGTAAACTTTTCCTTTTTGACCATACCCGGAACCGGATTTTGTATTTAGATCGATCGCTTTTTCAGCCCATTTTAACGCTTTACCGAAATTGGCTAAATCAATGTATAAATCTGAAAGATTAATAGCGACATTTTGATCTCTTGGGTCAATTTTAAAGAGTGTTTCAAGGGCAGATGCAGCCCCTTCTAAATCATCAATTATTTTGGATGCTTCTGCAAGTTTCCTATAGCCAAGTTTACTGCTATTATCAATACGTATAGCACGTCTAAGAATTGACACAGCTTCATCTGCTCTATCGGCATCTATTAATCTATCTGCAAAATCAAGCCCATAAGAAATATTATCCATGTTTTCTTCATATCTTTTCTGATATATGTCTAACGGGTCACGACCACTGCTTTCATAGGCCAAGGCTAATTCGCTTTGGATCATTTCATTGCTAGGGTCTAAATCCATAATGCGAGACAACATGGAAATCTGGTCATCAAACCGTTCTTCTTCTTTGTATAATTTCGCCAACTCTTCAAGGAGAGTTGTATTAGTTGGGTCCAAATCAACTAGACGTTCATATTCGATAATTTGTTGATCATATTTACCTTGTTTTTTATAGGTATAGGCAAGTCGAGTTCTTAATTGAATATTTTCAGGCAATTTCCTCAACCCTTTTAATAAAACAACTTCAGCGCTATCAAATTTGCCCATCTGTTCATAGGCAATAGAGTAATATTGATAAATTTCTTCAGGCGAAGCATACACAGCATTCCATTCATCGCAGCCTAAATCAGCGATTTCACCATAAATACGTACGGTTTGTGGCCAGTCTTGGTTGCGGTAATATTCTGCGGCACTACTCATTAATCTTGGACATCTTACTTCTCTTAAACTATCCAATTTTGCTTTTTGTTGCGCATAATCTTCTTGTGCGGACTGTTCAGGAGGAACACACATGCTCACCATTAAGCCCACAATACCTACAATAATTATTTTATTTGTTATTTTCATTACGTTATCTTGATCTCCTTTTTACGAACCATATGTCACCTAAAGTAAATTCTGCCATTAATTGTTGATAATTTTCGCTTCCTAACGATTCGTTGTATTCTCTTTTTCCTGTACGATATGCTATATCTATTTGATTCATTGTTGCTTTAAATTTAAATCCAAATCCAAACGAAAAACTAATGTCGTTTATAGGCGTATTTCCGGAAGATAATTGGTAATTAATGGAATGGAATCCGCTTCTTAATTGGAACTTATCTAAAAATTTCGGCGCTAATAAATTGGGCGTAAATCGGACAATCCCAATGCTAAATTCGTCCCTTTGAATAACATAATCATTTAAGGGTAGAACAAAGGATAAATTGCTTAAATCTCCCTTTTCCTTCCATAATAAATATTCGCCAGAAATGGCTATATTTTCTTTCACATTCCAGTCAACTCCGATTTGATATTGAAAGGGTGAATGAATATTATCAACCTGACCTTCTACGGCCGACCCTACATCTGATTGATAAGGAAAATCCATGCTATAAATTTCACTATCATGATAGCCGGACTGATTTGTGTCATCAAATGGATGATATATTTTTGAAACGTAACTTAGTGGATTTAGAGCATATTGAATCATACCCGAAAAATTTATCGAAGACTCAAAGTTGGATGAATAATACAAATCAACAAGTAATCCGGAATAATTATATCTGCCATTAGAATAGGACATAACACCTTCAACATTATTTTTAATTGATTGGCGTGTGGAACCGAATAATAAATGTAATTTAGCCCCGACACTGTGCACAGGGGTTGGTGATAGGCCAAATCCAAAATAAAAAGAATTTATACCGCCATAACTATTTAAAGACTTTTTAGTTGATATAGTATCACCGAATGCAATGAAAGTTGATTCTTTTCCTGTAATACTAATTGATTGATTCCTATAGGGCATTAACCCGAGTCCAAAACTATATTTTTCCTTGATCGGAACAATCATTTGCCCAATCCCAAGCAACGTTTGACCGTTCATTCCTTCGAAAGAAGAAAACATCGATTGATCATTTATATATGATATATTTAATCGAGTGAATTTTAATCTCATCCAAGTTGCCGGGTTGTTTACTGATGTGCCTAATTGGAATGTGGGTGAGATAGAATTTCCACCCATACCCATGATACTTGCTGCTGAATTAGACGGGACACCGCCAAAGCCAAACCCATTTAATAAACTTTGCGCACTTAATATATTACTCAGAAGAAATAGGATAATAATCAAAAAAGAATTATGGCGTTTCATATAAAATCTCCAATCTGAAATCATCAATTTGATTACTATTATCAATTTCTACTGTTATAAACGGATCATTACTATCATTCGATTTAAGTATAATACCATAATTTGCCACATTACCTAAAGTGATGTTTTGCAAAAAGTTTTTCATCGAAAATTTAAACATGTTATTTGTATAGGAAGCTGAAGAAATAAATGAAGCATTGCCCGTATAAGGATCTTCAGCAAACCACTGTCCGACAATTGTTGTATCTATGTTTATCGCATAAGCGTTTATATTATAACCTGCTGTGATAGAATTGGATGCATAACAGTATAAATTCGCAGATCGAATCAAGGAATAGATCGGTAAATCTAATGAATCAAAATCAAATGATATGATTGATTTATATCCAGAGCCAGAGCTGACTAACCATTCAGGATAGGTCAACGATATATCGCCTTGATTCCCGGTCATTACCGACAAATCACCTTCAGTCAGGAAAGTTGATTCTAATGTGTCTATGGTGGTTGTATCATCCGTGGTTGTGGTTAATCTATAATATATAATGATTCTAGGTCCAAAGCTTCCAGTGGAATAATTTCGACTATAAGACCTATAGATAGTATCTAGAGTCGTTGAGCTAACAATTTTAAAAGTCCGGACAATATTAGAATCTGTTGTATCTGTTAAAGTGGATAATAATTGGGATACATTTAATGTATAATTTGTTTGTTCATATAAGTCGGACGTATCGCTCAATACATTGATAGAGGGAATGCCCAATTGAGCCCATTCATTTAAAGATGTATCTAAGGTATTATAATTATCTGTGTATTCTTCAAAACTAAATTCATGAGAAAAACCGACCCCTGAAATAAAGTTTGTAGTCTGCGTGCTATCATTTGCAGTTATAAATAGAGATAAACTATCTACTTGAATGTTAGAATCAAGAAATGTGGACCAATATTGTCCATTGGTGGCTCGATCTTTAATGGTGAATAAATTGTAGTCTATCGTATAAATAGAATCCGAACCATAGTAGAGATATTTCAATGTACCAATCTCTGGAGGGGTTTGGTAAGAAGTTCCATCGATAGAATAGACGGTTAATGTATCTAGATTCAAGCCAATATGATTTAAATCAGCTTCAACTGTATTTTCTGCGCATTGCCACGAAAGACTCAAAACAATCGCACTTATCGGAAGGTAAAGTATACCTCTAAGAATTCTCATAGTAATAGTGTACAATTAAAAGAGGTTAAAGTTTCAATAAAGCCTGTTCAAACTTGTCCGAAACAGCATAATAATCAGGAGATTTATCCGTTTTTAGGTTGATTATTTGCATTTTTTTCTTGTGAGCTTTGATACCAGGCAATTTTAACAATTTTTCAGAAATTTTATCAGAAGGTTTATCGAAAACAACAATTTTATCCGCATAGTGCGCAGCCATTTCATATAGATTAACTTTTTCCCCTTTAGACGTGCTTGGAATTTTTAATCCTGCAAATTCAATGTCTGATTTATCCATAACAGCGTATTCATTAAAGTCATGGATTGCCATAACAGTTTTGATTTTTTTATAGAATTCTTTTCCCTCGTAAAATTCTTTATATAAACCTGGAATAAATGCTGCTTGCCATCCATTGCAAACAAAAATATCTGGAGTCCAAAATAAATGAGGCAATGTGGCTAAAACAGCTTTACCAAAGAAGCCATACCTTTCACCATTGTCTGACAGTACACGACCATTTTTAGACTTATATAACAAGTTTGTTAATGGTTTAAACCAGTGATCATCTTCAAGGAAATAAATTTGAACTCTTGATTTTGGAATGAAAGCGCTTTTTGCAGATGTAACATGTGATTCACCGCCAAACTCAAAGGGTATTTCTCTAAGCCTAATGACTTCTCTTAAAATATACTTTCGTTCGCTTACAAATCCATATTTAGGAATTATTGTTCTTATATCATGTCCTTTTTCCTGTAAGAGAAAAGGAACATTTGTTGAAAAGTCTGCAATAGAAGTTACATTTGCAAACGGGATGATTTCAGTGGTTACATAAAATATTTTTTTAGCCATATTGTATTAGTTGATTGAGAGTTGTTTTAAGGAATCTTTTGCTTTAGGGTAATATTCACTACCAGGAAAATAATCAATTAATTTTTGGAATTCTATTCGGGCTTTATCGATATTCCCCATACTTTGGTAACACAAACCAAGCTTTAATTGAGTATCATCGTCTTTATCTGTGCCAGGGAATGAAAAGACTTTTTCAAATTCAATGACTGCTTGTTTATAGCTTTTCTTGGCGTATAAACATTCCCCAAGCCAATACTGACTATTATCAGCTAAATCATTTGTTTTGTCTGCGGATACTAATTCACGGAAACCGGCAATGGCTTCATCGTATTTTAAGTTTTGAAAATGGCCTAAACTTTCCATATACTTCTTCTTATACTGAGCCGAATTATATTTAGGTTCATTCATCAAGGGTCTTCCCGACTTTAGGTTCGCCATTTCACTGTAACTATTTGTTAATGTAATAATTTTATTTTCAACCATAACAAGTTTATTGAAGATTTCAAGCGCTGTACTATCCCGAAATTGAGCTTGATTCTCGATCGTCATAATTTTATTATTGAGCGTGTTAATGCGTTTCATCAATACAAGCGTAATGGAATCTTGTTGGGCTTTTCCTCTGACAGCTTGTTTAAATGCAGACATCAGTTCTGGAAGCAGAATCTGATTATTAGTCTCAAGAGAATCTACTTGCACGCGAACGCGGTCAATTTTCGCATTTAATCGACGTAATTCTCGATCATTTGACTTTTGACCAAATAGAGTGCTTAGAAGCAGAATAAACGTAATGCTCTTGAGTATTTTAAATAACACTATGGGTTTTTTCATAAATTGGATCCGATTAAGATTAAAAAAATCGAACGAGAATTTAAGTCTTTATCCAAAAAACAACAATAAATCAATTTAGGTAGAATGATTTACACTCAAATTCATAACTAGCCCTATCATTAGAAAGGAAGAAAGTAAAAAACTACCCCCAGCAGAGATAAAAGGAAGCGGTAATCCCTTCACAGGAATTAGCCCAACTGTCATAGCGGTATTCACAAATACATGCGAAATTAAAATAGTTGCTATCCCAATCAGAACAAGGGCTGAAAATCGATCATTGGAAAAGGCGGAAAATTTTATAGTTTTGATAATCATAATACTAAAAAGACATAATATTATTGCAATGGTAACAAAACCTAATTCTTCTCCAATAACGGATAGAATAAAATCAGATTCTTGGACGGGTAGAAATTTCAAATGTGTTTGAGTCCCCTCTCTCCATCCTTTACCCCATAATCCACCAGATCCAATTGCAGTAATACTTTGCAATATTTGATACGCTGCGCCATATGGATCTTTGCTCGGATCAAATAATGTTAATACACGTTTTTGTTGATACGGCTGCAAAGAATTCCATAGTATGGGTGATAATAATCCTAAAAATATATTGGAAAAATATAATCCAATCCCAATCAATATTTTGGGTTTTGACATGTAGAGAATAATGCCCAGTGAAATTCCCCAAACAGCGAATGCGATAGAATTAAATCCTGTTAAAACACTTAATAATGGCGCAACAAGTAAAAAGAGATGATATGGCCTTGCACCTGCCCAATAAAGAATTGGCATAATAGGTGCAACCATCACGACCGCCGTTCCTAAATCGGGTTGCTTCAATACGATGGCTGTTGGAATTAATATTATAATAAATGGAATAATTAAGGCTGTCATAAATTTCATTTTTTTATTTGATTGATCAGATAAATATCGAGAAACAGCAATTATTGTAATTATTTTAACAAATTCGGATGGTTGAATAGCAAAAGGTAGTCCGAAAGAAATCCATCGATGGGTTCCTGCTCTTAAGGGGAGTGCATATGGCACTAGAACAGCCACGATGCCGAAAATATATGCAATATATGCATATTTATGAATGAATGTCCTTGGAATATGAATTACAATTATAAATAATAATAACGCAGGCATAATAAATATACTTTGTTTATAAAAGGTATTTCCCATTCCCGGAACTTGTTGATGCGAAATGCTAAATAATGTTACCATGCCGATCAGTAATAATAAAATCGCAAGAGTAAAGTACCCCCAGGGTAATTCACCAATTTGTCGTCTTAAATTAATTTGCATAGCCAATTAATGCATGATTGGGTTCATTAAATATGTAGTTAAATATATGATGAGCAATTGGGGCAGCAATTGCGCCTCCAGAACCAGAGTTTTCTAATAAAATAGTAACGCTAAATATTTCATTGTACCTTTTTGCATACCCAACAAACCATGCGTGTGTTTTTCCATGAGGGTTTTCTGCCGATCCGGTTTTACCATATATATGGACATCTTCATTATTAATTCGCGCTTTTCTTCCAGTTCCTTCTTCAGCATTTATTACATTATACATACTTGAAGATATATAATCCCAAAGTTCAGGATCTGTATTAATGATATAATTATCAAGATGCTTTTCAGATGTAATATTAAAATGAAGGAATGGCGTTTTTCCATTAGTGGCCAATAAATTGATATATTTAGCCACTTGAATGGGAGTGACTAATAGTTCTCCCTGCCCAATACCTAAATTAAGTAAAGCGCCTTTACTCCAGCCATATTTACCATATCTCTTATTAAAATAGGATTTGGTCGGTACAACACCCGTTAATTCAACAGGTAAGTCTAAATTAGTTTTACTTCCAAATCCAAAATCTGAAAACCATTTTGCCAAATGATCTACTTCTAAATGTTGAACAGTTTTATAAAAATAAACATCACATGACTGGGTAATAGCATCTTTAAGATCCATATCACCGTGACCGGATTCTAACCAACATCCAAATAATCGATCTCCAAATTGATAAAACCCAGAACAATTAAGTTGAGCATCCGGATCAAACCCTGGATTATCCATTAATGCGAAAGCTGATACCATTTTAATAATAGAACCAGGCTGATATAAGCCTTGAACCATTCTATTCAATAATGGATTATTTGAATCATTAATTACTTTATTCCAGTCTTTGGGAGAGATGACCCCAGAAAATAAACCAGGCTCATAAGCTGGAGCACTTATGGCAGAAATAATTTCTCCCGTATTTGAATTTGATACAATAACGGCACCTTTATGCCCAAGAAGTAATTCTTCAATACGACTCTGGAGCCCAATATCAATTGATGTTATAATATTTTGACCAGGTTCAGGATTAATTTTTTTTAAATTTAAAACATGCCCCACTTCTCTACCATAAGCATCTACTTCTAAATAATTAACACCACTTTTACCTTTTAGGTCTAATTCATATTGCTTTTCAATTCCGCTCCAACCTAATAAATCGCCTAATTTATAGTCATTTGAATTTTCAAGTTTACTTCTGATAGTTTGATCCACTACTTTCACATATCCTAATATGTGAGATATTTTTGATTGACTTGGATAAAATCTTTCCGGGAATTGAGAATATGAAATTCCAGGCAAAATGCGTTTATTCTCTTCCAGTTTGCTTATTTGATCGAAAGATAAGTCTTTTGCTAATCTTGCTGGAACAAACTGCCCTCTTCTATACTTTTTATAATTATTAGTTAATAAACTGGAATCGATATTCACTAAAGTGGATAATAACCCGATTTGTTTAGGTCTATCCTTCATTTCTCCCGGGACTGCAGTTAGCACGTAAGTCGGATAGTTATCTACAATTATTTGTCCATTTCTATCTAAGATTAATCCCCGAGGGGCGGGAATGGTAACAGTACGAATTCTATTATTATCAGCTTTGGTTTTATATTTATGATTATTGACTATTTGAAGAAAAAAGTATCTGCCTAATAATATGGCAATTAAAGTAAAGGTTATTCCTATAGCCACCCAATATTGCCGAATAGTTACAGAATTCTCAGCTTTAAGCACAACTATTCTCTGTTAGGATTAATATTATAAATAAATTGAATTATCAACATAAACCCTAATGTATAAGCCGTTGTTGAAATCCATTTCATCGAAAATAAAACAATATCTTCTGTAAGGATAGTTTGATATCTTACCATTGAGAAGACGAGAAAGTGAAAGAATAGAATTGCCATCCAAGATACAGTAAAATAAGTATGGTTTATATTTGGACTTTTTATTCGCAAATACCCTGAAATATAGGCGGTTATAATATAAGTTAAAGGTGTCAGTCCGAAGTAAGATGATACTCCAGCAAGATCCACAAATAGCCCTAATATAAAACCAATAATTACCCCTTGAAATCTACCTTGGCGTATGGCTACATACATAATAAATATTATTGGAAAATCTGGGCGTATTGTACTGATGGAGAGTAGTTCACTAAAAAGAAATTGGAAAAAGAAAACTATAATTGAAGGAAGTATATATTTAATTAAAATCATAGGGCTCCGCCTCTGTTATAACAAATATATATTGTAAACCACTTAAATCACTATGGGTTTTCACATGGACTGATTTTTGAGAGCTCCATCTTTCATCAAAAACAGCAATAACTTTACCAACAGGAAGACCGCCGGGGTAAATATTGCTAAAACCGGATGTTATGACAGTATCATCAATTTCAATTTTTACATTTTTAGGTACTTCTTTTACAACACAATAATCATCATGAGACCATTGGAGGATGCCTGTTGCGCCACTTGGAAGAATTTTAATACTAAGCCTGTAATTTAAATCTGACATTAATTGAACAATGCAAGACTGTTTACCGACTTCGATTACTTTTCCCACAACGCCATTAGCCGTTAATGCAGGTTGATTTATTTTTACTCCATCCTTAGATCCTACATTTAGGGATACAGACAAAAGATTCGGATGCATTCCCTTATTAATAACTTTTGCAGGTAAAATTCCTAGTTTTGATTCTTCCTTAAACTGAAGCATGGATTTTAAATCAGAATTTTCATCCGCCATGGCAGTCATTTTTTCGACTTGAAGCGTCAGAAGGAATATTCTTTCCTTTAATAATTTGTTTTCTTCTTCAACGATAAACATAGATTTAGTCCATGAAATAGGAGAATATATTATATTAAAGACTTGGAGCGCCGCTCCCCTCACCACAAGCATTTTTGGTGAATTATTTGAGAGTAATAAAGTTATAGATAAAAGAAATGTAAATAGAAAAGCGACGTGGTCTTTATGACGAACAAGAGCAATGTAAAAGTTGCGCATCAATCACCGCTACAACAAAACTTCTTCATACTTTTTCAAATTTTCAAGAACCATTCCTGTCCCACGAACAATAGATAATAGGGGCTCTTCTGCAACATTTACCGGAATATTGGTTCTTTCTCTTATAATTTGATCAATTCCACGCAATAAACTCCCGCCACCCGCTAAAATAATGCCTCGTTCTAATATATCTGCTGCGAGTTCAGGAGGCGTTTGTTCCAATGCACGCTTTACTGCTTCAACAATACTATTGACAGGGTCTTTTAAAGCTTGCCGAATTTCATCGGCAGATACTTCTATTGTTTTAGGTATCCCCGATACGAGATCTCGCCCTTTTACAGCTATTGTATCAGAATGGTTATTTCTCATAGCTGATCCAACGGATTTTTTTATGAATTCACTCATGGCAATACCGATTTCTAATTTATGTTCATTTCGAAACCATTGTAAAACGGCTTCATCCATTTCATCACCAGCAATTCGGATAGTTTCTTTTGTCACAACACCATTTAATGAAATAACAGCTATTTCAGTCGTTCCACCACCAATATCAACAATTATATTCCCCACAGGTTTACTAATATCTAAACCGATCCCAATCGCAGCTGCAACCGGTTCTTCAATGAGATAGACTTCCTTTGCATTGGCTCTTTCTCCAGAATCTTTAACAGCTCGACGTTCAACTTCAGTTACACCAGATGGGACACAAATAACCATTCGTGGTCGCGCCAATCGATTCAGGTTAATCTTTCTAATAAAGCCCTGAAGCATGCCATCTGTCATTTTGAAATCAGCAATAACCCCATCTTGAAGAGGGCGAACTGTCTCAATTTCTCTGTGAGTACGTCCAACCATTGCTTTTGCTTTATTCCCTACAGCAACAATTTTATCATTATGCACTGATCGAGCAACCACGGATGGTTCATTAATTACAATGCCTCTCCCTCGTAACCAAATTAATGTGTTAGCTGTACCTAGATCTATAGCAATATCTCCATAGTTCCAGTTAAAGATGTTTAGCAGTTTGTCTTTGAATTGCATTTAGATTATACCCAAAATTTTGTTAACTGCTTGTTTGACCTAAGATTTCTTGGGCAGCATTTTTAAACTTATCTACGACAAATTCTTGATTTGAGATTTCTTGAGCAATAGAGCGAGCCAGTTCTATATTTCCACGAGATAATTCTGCATGTGCGATATAAAGTGATAATTCATTTTTTTGACTATTGGATGTTGATTTAGATTTGCCTTTAGTATAAAGGGAGATTGCTTCATCGATTGAATTATCATTTAAAGAAATGGCTGCTAACATGATGTATGCTGGTGGGACTAAAGCAGGCATTGATGAAAATTCGACAAATTTTAAGAGTTGATTTTTGGCATCCGAAAAATTATTTTGATCAAAATATATTTTCCCTAAATAATAATGGCCAATTTCACCTGCATCTGTACTAGCGTATTCTTGGATTAATGATTCAAATTGGACAACAGCATTATCCTTATCTCCTTTTTCGACTGCAACTAATGCTTGACTTAATTTTGAATTAGCTGCTAAAACTTTCGTTTCATTCGAATTTGAAATAAACTGGTATCCGATAAAAAGAGCTAATGCAACAGCTAATATTTGAAATATTTTCTGACGATTGTCTTCGAAATAAGCTTCAGCTTTGTCAACTTTTTCCAAAAATGGATCTTGTTTAATATCTTTTTTTGTAAGTTTTTTCTTTGGTTTTAACATTATTTCCTCAAATTCATATAAAAAGGTTCTGTACCCTCGGTAGGAATCGAACCTACATCTAATCCTTAGGAGGGATTTGTTCTATCCGTTGAACTACGAAGGCAATCACGGAAATTAGCAATAATATTTCCCTTAAAAAAGAAGGATGGGAAATATTTTTAAATTTATTAAGATTCCGAAACAAGTCCGCGCGTCATTAAAATTGTAACCGCGGTTTTGGGATCTTCATCATTGAATAAAATATTGTAAACGGCTTCAGATATTGGCATTTCAATATCAAATTTAATTTTGAGTTGATGAACAGATTTAGCCATTTTCACACCTTCAGCAACCATTTTCATATCATCGAGAACATGACTTAATTTTTGACCTTTACCTATCATTTCGCCCACATATCGGTTTCTAGAATGTTGACTTAAACAAGTTACAATAACGTCGCCTATTCCGCTCAAACCTTGAAATGTTTCCTTCTTGGCTCCCATAGCAACACCTAAACGCGTCATTTCAAACATACCTCGCGTCATTAAAGCCGCTTTTATATTATCACCATATCCGATTCCATCGCAAATTCCAGCAGCAATTGCAAAGACGTTTTTTAAAGAGCCTCCCAATTCAACACCACGAATATCTGTATTAGAATAAATTCTCAATGTGGGCGAAGAAAATAGTTGTTGAACCGTCATTGCTTGGATTTCATCTGCGCAGGCAGATACTAATGTCGTCGGCATTCCAAGTGCTACTTCTTCAGCATGACTAGGACCATATAATGTAACCACTTGTGAAGATGGAATTTCTGCTGCATCCATAACTACTTGGCTCATTGTTAATAACGAATTATTTTCAATGCCTTTGGATAAAATAATAAAAGTTTGATTATTTAAACCTATCTCTATTAATTCAATTATTAACGCACGAACAAAATGAGAAGGAATTGCTATCACAATATATTCTGTATTTTGAATGGTTTTAATTAAATCAGAAGACAGTGAAATAGATTGATTTAAGGATAATTCCTTTATGAATGGGTGGGTATAAGAATCCATTATTTGAGCAATTTCTTTCTCAAACTTGCTCCATAGTGACACATTATGACCTAACTCAGCCAAATGATGGGCAATGGTGGCGCCCCAGGACCCAGCCCCAAGTACTGCTATATTAGTTTTTTTAATATTTTTCTCGAAAAGTAATAAATGCTATAGTCATAAGGATTAATTATCTGCATACAATTTGTTAATCGTATCTTCCCAATTTCCGTATACTTTTTTTCTTTTAATTTTAAATGTTGGTGTCAATTCATTATCAGCAATTGTGAAATCGCGAGGTAATATAGTGAATTTTCGTACACTTTCAACACGAGCAAATAGCTTGTTAACTTCATCAACGCCAGTTTGAACTTCCTGAAGAACATCTTCATCGGTACAAAATTCTGAATAGGTTCGATCATGCTTTTGAAATTCTGCGATTAATTCAGTTGGAGGGATACCCGTGATATCTATTTTTAATTTTTCACGAAGTAAGTAGCCGGCATCCAAAGTTATTAAACCTGTAACATAGTTTCTTTGATCTCCAATAATAACAGCTTGAGATACAATAGGAATACCTTTTAATTGTTCTTCTATTGCAGTTGGAGCAATATTCTTTCCTCCAGAAGTAACAATAATTTCTTTTTTTCTTCCGGTGATGAATAAAAATCCATCCTCATCAAATTTTCCAAGATCACCTGAATATAACCAATCGTCAATTAAACATTCATCAGTAGCTTCTTTGTCTTTGTAATATCCTTTGAATACATGGCGACCTTTCAACACTATCTCTCCATCTTCAGCAATTTTAACTTCTGTGTCAGGATACATGGGACCTGTTGATCCCATCTTAGTAGAATTTGGGCGATTAAAAGTTGTAGGTCCACTCCCTTCTGATTGTCCATATATTTCTAAAATAGGAATATCCATACTAGCAAAGAATTTTAAAATATCTGCATTAATTGGCGCTGCACCCGAAAATGCAAACCGGATATTTGATAAACCAACAGCTTCTTTTACTTTCGAAAAAACTAATTTATCTGCCAGCTTATAACCAAAACCTTCATCCGATTCTCCTTTAAATCGAGCTAGATTTGCAGCCATTCCTTTTTTCATAGCAAATGACATTATTTTAGCTTTTAATCCACTCGCGGAATCCACTTTTTCTTTAATCCCTGAATAAAACTTTTCCCAAACGCGTGGAACGCCGAAAAGGATAGTTGGTTTTACTTCCTTGAGATTAGATAAAACATCTAGCCGCCCAGTGGCAAAATAAACTTTCCAACCCGTGATTGCCGGCGCGTGAAGAGTAAACATTTGTTCGGCAATATGAGACAATGGTAAATAGGACAAACTCGTATCTGTTGGCGATAAATTAATTAAATCAATAGCCTGTTTTGCTGTCCAAGACATATTGTCATTTGAAAGCATTACTGCTTTAGGCGGACCTGTTGTTCCTGAAGTATAAATGAAAGTTGCAACATCGTCTTTTTTTAAATTACTCATAGACTCTAATGCGGTTCTTTTGAATTCATCATTAGAAAGATTTACAAAAGATTTCCAAGTTGTGATCATATTATCTTCGATCTCGGGACATTTGTCCATGAGAATAACAGATTGTAAATAGGCTAAGTTATCTCTTTCGCTGTTTATTTTTGCCCATTGCACTTTGTCTTCAAGTAAGAGAACTTTTGCTTCAGAATGATTGAGTATATAGGTTATTTCTTCAGGAGAACTTGTTTCGTATAAACCTGCAGGAATGGCACCAATCATCATTGCTGCCATATCCATAACTACCCAATTATAGCAATTGAATCCTATAATGCAAACTTTGTCCCCTTTTTCGCAACCCAGAGCTAACAATGAACCAGCCACTTTATGAACATCTTCTTTGTATGTTTCCCAGGATATGTCTTGCCACGAGTCACCGTCTTTGTAAGAAAATGCGGCATTATTTCCATTTGTAACAGCTTGATTAAATAGGTATTGCACTGATGATATGGGATGTTCAATCATGATAATTCCTTTAGCTAATGCATTAATAATAATACTCAATTTAGGACATCCACCTTTCTTTCCCAAGAGCTCAGAATATGTATGATTTCATATTGACTCCCTTTAAGGTCGCGGGTAATTTCAACGTACTATCAATGTTCAATTATGCCGGGGTGGTGGAATTGGTAGACACGCTGGTCTCAAACACCAGTGGGAGCAATCCCGTGTCGGTTCGAGTCCGACCCTCGGTACGATCAATTATAAGTTAATTTTATTGCAATATATTTTTCTTGCATTTAATCAAATAAACAAATACTTTAACTATGAAGGTGCTGGTTTGGTACCTTTGGTATGTGGAAGGGGTAGATATTCACTTTGTCCCGAGGTCAATGTGAAATCTGCCCCAATATTTTTTTAATCTATATTAAAGTGACATGTGTAATATTTCCAATATATCTTAATATTGTTACGTATAACTAATCTAAATGGACTTAATGACAAACTTTAATTATACTGCTATATAAAATAATATTCGCAATGCATTACCTAGACAAAACAGACCATTTCAGTGAAAATTCCAAAGATAATATCGAATTATAATGGAATGTTTAAATAGTCATTAACAACAATATTTGGCGTTTCAATTACTCTTCCTATGGTAGAATTCGGTGTATTGAATCGCATGCAAATTCGTTGAAATTCCATCAGATTTTCTTCATTTAAAATGACTAAATATGAACCAAACTGTTCGCCAAATAATAACTCTAATGGACTCATTTTACGTGAAATAAATATTTTTGCGCCGTACTGTTCTTCGCATTGTAGCATTAAATCTTTTAATGCAATCGTAAGCCCACCGGAAGTGAGTTGAATAGCTGATTCAACTATCTTTTCTTTTAGACAATATTGGATTGTTTTAAACGTATTTATTTCGATGGGCTCTAATTTATATTCAGGATTAATACAATGAGATATACCAAGGAATTCCATTACTTTTGAATTTATTAGTTGCCCTTTTAGAACGCCAGCCATAGATATAAAATAATTTGATGATTTAGAAAGTTGAAAAGATTTCCGTGACAATTTGCTCACATTTTTAACAAAAGCATTCAATTTTATAACAGGTTTAGAATCTGTAAATGTTACATTAAAACTACTTGTGATATTTAAAATAAATAATTCATTTGATATGGTTTGGTTTAATGAACCGATGCCATTGGACGCTGATTCTCGGGAAAGTGCAATATCAATAATTATATGATTTATTTTAGTACCTTCAGATACTCTTCTTCCTAGAAAAGAATAAATATGTTTTACGTATTCTCCATCCGTATACGAATTCAAAATATATGCATCTGATAGAATAAAAGAAGCATCATTTCCCGACTTGAATGTTTTTGAATGGATTTTGTCTTTTTCTAAGTACTGAGATAAATCAAAATAAATTTGAGAAAGTTTTCTTTTACCGAATTTCGGGATTGACTTTGGGATATACGGTTTATCTTTTATTATTAGGTCTTTTATCACATAGGCTGCTTGAAGAGATAATATCGATTTTGGAAGTTTAATACAGTTTGAACTTTCTGTATAATAATGCAAATATGGATCATCATTAAATCTGCCAATTATATTGATCTCGATATTATTTTTCTTAAACAGGTGTTGGATGATTTTAACATTCTCTTTCGGAACGATTAAAAACGCATATTTTTTATGTAAAATGATATTATTCTCATGAATAATAATACCCATATTCGTTCTATGTATTAATTTAGAAACGATTTCGCCAATATTTTTATAAACATACAGGCTTTGTTTTATTTGATGCTCATTTCTAAGCTGATTGAAAATATCAAATAATATTTTTTCAGAATCAATCGATTGCTTTGGGTTACTTAATTGGACGGATAAAATAATATCCGTAGGAACAATCTTTATATTATTATTGATTGTTTTCTTAAAAGCTTGGACGTTAATGACTCCGCTAGACCGTTTTACTGCATTTTTGGGAATTTGGAAATGTATTTTATTAAACTTAAAATATTTAATCCTTTTAAGCAGAATTTCTTGCAATCGATTGAATTCTTTAACAGATGGTTTAAATAAAAATGTATATACAATCCAATCTGGCAATTCTCCATTAATTAAGAATTTTAAAATAGAAGAATCATCTTTAAAATTTAATTTTCCATTATTACATAAAACTACACCATCTTTTTTTCGCACATCACTCATATTTTCATCGGAATCAATTATTCTCAGGTTTCGATTAATTATTTCTTTTGATAAACACTCGGAGAGTAATTTTAATTCATTCTTCGTAGGTTTCTTGCCTAAGCAATGATCAAAATATTCTAAATCTTCTTTGGAGAATAGGTTCATTATAGAATCCCATTTTCTATCAATTTTGGTTCAATATCAGCCCAAGAAAAACCTTTTCGTTTAAGAAAATTGATTAATTTAGATTTGGAATTATCATCAATGGGTTTGGCCAGTATTTTCATTTTCTTTAATAATAATTCTTGAATTAAATCTGGAACAGGATACTTTTTATATATTTTATCTATTGCAGACTCAACAAGAACATCTTCAACTTTGAATTTTATAATGGAGGCTTTTAAAGCAAAAGGGCCAAGTTTTTTCAGATGAACTTGATCCCTGATATAGGACTCGATGAAGGACTGATCATTAATAAGTCCAAGTTGCTCTAATTCCTTCAATACAGGAAAAATATCATTAAGTGTATATTCTTTTTCTAGTAACCGAGTTTTCAGTTCATGTTTACTTCTAGAACGATAACTAAGCAATAAATAGGCTGAATCCTTTATTTTTGATATGTTTTCTTTTTGAATTATGCTTAATAGGCGATCTTTTTCGACCGTATCACCGATAGCCAGACCACTAGAAATAAAAACGCCTTCGGATATACCGAAGACGTCCCCATTACTTAAAGTGATTGTATATCGCGCTCGGCGTTTTTGTCTTTGTATGTTATTTATTTTCACCTTTTGACTTTTCAGATACTTCCGTTAATCCCATAAATGATTTTACTTTTTCGATAATTTCGTTCATCACATCTGGATTGTCTTTTAAATATTGTTTCGAATTTTCGCGACCTTGGCCAATTTTTCCATCGCCATAACTAAACCAAGCACCCATTTTTTCAATAATATTACCCGCAACAGCTAGATCAATAATATCTCCTTCAGTTGAAATACCGCGTCCAAACATAATATCAAATTCAGTATTTTTAAATGGAGGCGCTACTTTATTTTTAACAACCTTAACGCGAACGCGATTACCCACAGGGTTAGCACCATCTTTCAATGTGGTAATGCGGCGAATTTCCAACCGTTGAGATGAATAAAATTTTAAAGCTCTACCACCTGGTGTTGTTTCTGGATTTCCAAACATAACACCGATTTTCATTCTAATTTGATTAATAAAAATAACAGCAGTATTAGAACGACTCACAGTTCCGGTTAATTTTCTTAATGCTTGACTCATTAGACGCGCTTGCAGGCCAACATGAGTGTCTCCCATATCCCCTTCTAATTCCGCTCGCGGTACAAGAGCCGCCACCGAATCAATTATGATAATATCAAGAGCACCACTTCTGACAAGAGTTTCTGTGATTTCTAATGCTTCTTCACCCGAATCTGGTTGTGAAATCAACAACTCATCAATATCAACGCCTAAAGCTTTCGAATATTCAGGATCTAAAGCATGTTCTGCGTCAATAAATGCCGCATAGCCACCCGCTTTTTGTGCTTCAGCTACGATATGAAGTGCTAATGTAGTCTTCCCGGATGATTCGGGTCCATAAACTTCAATAATACGTCCTTTAGGGATTCCGCCTACGCCTAGTGCAACGTCGAGTGATAAACACCCGGTTGATATTACATTATCGGAAAGGATGGGTCTCTCCTGCCCCATTTTCATTAAAGATCCTTTTCCAAACTGTCTATCGATTTGAGTTATTGCTAAATCAATCGCTTTTTCTTTTTTTTTGCTTTTTTCAGCCATTTAACTACTCCTATTTGATTAAGCCCCAAAGGAATGGGAGCCCAATATATTATAAATCGGTCCATCCTGTGACAATTCACTACTAACAAATTGCATCTGATTCGCATTCAAAGCAATTCCATCATACTTAGATTGTAAAAATATTTTTGCATCGGGCGGTTTTTTATCTGTGTATTTAATTCTTGCTATGGTTATATGTGGCGTATAAGGTTCTTCATTGATAGGAATTCCAATCGATTCTAGCCGAGTGTTTATTTTATCTACAAGTTGAATGAGTGATTGGGTGTCTCCTTCAATGCCTAACCATAACACAGTTGGTCTATCAATATTTGGGAAACAGCCAGTATTAGAAATGGTTAAATCATCTAATAAAACATTGGGCGCAATTTTTGACAACACCGCGTTTATTTTTTCGACTGATTCATCCTTAGTATCGCCTAGAAACTTAAGAGTTAGGTGCAAATTGATATTTTTTACCCACTTTATTTCTGATGGATCTTCAAATGTTGATACCAACATCTGCTTTATACCTAATACACGACTAGGAATTGGAATGGAAATAAATGTTCTTTTCACGTTAAATATCTTTCATTAATTCTTTGTATAATAAATTTAAAGCTGCTTGGCTTGACCGAATCTTATTTAAAGATCTATTTTTACCAAATAGTAATTTTTTCCCAAAAGTGACATCTTTATCAGAGTAGCCAATAAAGACGAGTCCAATTGGTTTATCCTGGGTCCCTCCTGTTGGTCCAGCGATTCCCGTAATCGACAATCCGATATCAGCATTGAGAGCTAGCCGAACACCTGATGCCATTTCTTTTGCTGTTTCTTCACTAACGGCTCCATGGGAAATCAAAGTATCATGTTTCACCTTTAACTGTTTTTCTTTTACTTCATTACTATAAGAAATTATTCCTCCATGATAAACCGAGGAACTGCCAGATATTTGTGTTATTCTGTGCCCGATAAGGCCACCCGTACACGATTCAGCCGTAGATAAAGTACGATTATTTTTCGCAAGCAATTTTACAATGACATTTTCGATATTTTGGTCTGATTTTGTGAAAATTAATTCTGGAATAGCAAAAGTTATTTTTTGATCAATTTCATTTAATGTTCCTTCATCGATTCCTGTAACTATTATATCAACACCATAAGCAGATGGGAAAAATCCATATTCATAGTGTTCATATTCATTTAAAATGGGTTCTATAATAGTAGCAATAGCCGATTCAGGTTTGCCACTTGTCCTAAATTTGATTTGTTTTAATACGATCAGATTATGATCATTTATCCACGGAATAATCGAGTTTGTAATCATCTCTTTCATTTCAAGGGGTACACCAGGTAAGGAAAAAAATGTTGTATTATCCTTTTTAAATTTGAATCCACGAGCGCTTCCAACAGGATTAGGAACTATTTCACCTATATCTGGAACGAGCGCTTGAGATCGATTGTTTTCACTAATTGGTTTTTTGAGTCTTTTTTCAAAATATTCTGATAATTCTTTCCAATAGAATTCATCGAGAATCGCATTTGCGCCAAAATATTCGAAGAGAGTTTCACGCGTAATATCATCTGCTGTTGGACCTAATCCGCCGGTTATGATGACTAAATCAGGTTTACCTTCGAATAAATAATTAAGCGCTGATATTATGGCAGAATGGTTATCTTTGACAGTAATTTGCTTATTTAATTGTGCGCCAACTTTAAATAGGTTTTTTCCAATCCAAGAAGCATTTGTGTTAATGGTTGCTCCTTTTAGAAGTTCATTTCCAATCGTTAAAAGGGAAACTATCATCCAATATAATAAATCAATGAATGTGTTATAAATAAAGCAAATAAACCTGCAACAACATCATCCATCATAATACCTAAACCCGCAGGCAATGATTCCATCGATTTGATAGGACCAGGTTTAAAAATATCGAATAAACGAAAAAGAAAGAATGATAATAAACCCCATCCTAATGATAAGGGCACAAACCATAGCGCTATCCATTGACCCACCCACTCATCAATGACTACAACAGATGGATCTTTTAATTTTAGTTCTTCCGATACAAATTCTGATGAAACAACACCGCCAAAAAAAATAAATCCTGTTAAAATCAAAAAGACTTCTTGCGTGCCCCATTGCATAAAAAGGACCCATCCAAATAAAGCGGCAACGCTCCCCCAGGTTCCTGGAGCTTTGGGCAAAGTGCCTACATTAAATACGGTAGAAAATAACCACGCTACTTTTTGGCTAGTCATTTTGTTCCTTGAAAAAGTTTTGAATGAGCGCGCGATTAGAGTACAAATAATCAAATCCTGTAAAAACAGTAAAAGCTGTAGCTAATAATGAAAGTGCGTAAATAAGTTGAAATTCAGTCACAAAGTGAATTGCAGGTGTTAGCCATTGTAAGGCTAATGGTTTAAACCCAATATAAATAAGGATGAATACAATAATACCTAACTGTGTGCCCGTTTTCATTTTGGCGATTTTACTCGTTACCATTTCAAATCCTTTGCGACTCATCAACATTCTTAGTCCAGTAATAAATAAATCTCTAAAAATAATCAAAGCTACCATCCAGTAATCCACCAACCCAATCACGGCAAATGAAATAAAAGCAGATGAAACAAGTATTTTGTCTGCCAAAGGATCAAGGAATTTTCCCTGTTCTGTTACTTGATCGTATTTACGAGCATAATATCCATCATAAGCATCCGTAATGGATGCAACAATAAAGACAACTAATGCCCAAAATTTAGCCATTTGATCTCCGTGAAATAGGAGCAATATAAATACGGGCGTTAAAAGAATTCTAAATATGGTTAACATATTAGGAATAGTCATAATTCAGTTCTTCCTTCCATAGCTCTAATGAGAGTGGCTTCATCGATATATTCTAAATCGCCACCCACAGGTAACCCGCGAGCTAATCGAGTCACTTGTACATTTTTTTCATTTAACAATTTCGCCAAATATAAAGAGGTTGTCTCACCTTCTACACTGGGGTTTGTTGCAAGAATCACTTCCATATTGGATGATATCCTATTTAAGAGAGATTCTATATTCAGATCATCTGGGCCGATCCCATCGAGTGGTGATAAAACGCCTCCTAAAACGTGATATTTTCCTCGGTAAGTGTTGGTTCGTTCAAAAGCAAATATATCTTGTGCTTCTTCTACAATGCAAAGAAGTGCATCATTCCTTTTTGGATCTAAGCATATTGGACAAGGATCTGATTCAGTTATTCCACCACATAAAGAACATTTATGGACATGTAATTTCATATCTAACATTGCTTGGGCCAATCGCGCGACAGGTTCATCATCTGAATTCAATAGGTGAAAAGCTAATCTTTGTGCTGTTTTTCTACCTATACCGGGTAACCGAGATAATTCATCAATTAGACGAACGGCTGATTGTGGAAGAAAACCCATTTATTTAGGCAAACCCATTCCAGACATCATTCCACCTGTGACAGCATTCATTTTTTGAGTAGATAAATCTTTAGATTTTGCAATACCTTTATTCACAGCAGTTAATATTAAATCTTCGATTAATTCTTTATCTTCTGATAATAGATCGGGGTCTAAGATTATTTCCTTTACTTCCTGATCTCCTGAGATTTTTATTTTTACCATCCCATCGCCAGCATTTTCATCAACAATTAAATGCTTTAAATCGTCTTGAACTTTACCCATCTTTTTCTGCATATCTTGGGCTTGTTTCATGAGATTGCCCATACCACCTTTAAACATATTTTAATTCCTTAATATTTCACCATCGAATAATTCGATAATTTTATTAACTGTTTCAGAATGATCTTCTTGTGGATGATCACTTTCATTCTTTTTACCATTTGAGTCTGCTTTTAATGTCTCATTTTCTTCCTGTGAAAATTTTAATTTCATAGCCAATGAAGATTTTTGAAGAATTTCATTTTCAATCCATTGTAGATGTCTGTCTAGCATTTTTATACTAAATGATGATTGACCCGATAATTGAATATTTACTATTCCACCTTCTAAATGTATCGGATGACTGTTCTCTAGAATAGTACCAATAGAAGGTCTTAAGTTCGTAATATGGTTTAAAATGACAGGCCAGTTATCAGAAACGTCATTCAAAGAATAGGCTGCATGTGTTTTTTTAGACTCTTTCATTTCAACCTTTTTGTCATCGAGTTTTTCTACTTTAGGTTCTTCCTCCGTTATTGGTTGCTTGATTTCATCTTCTTTTAACGGCTCATCTTTTTCTTCACTATTGGCTTTAGGGTCTTTTGTTACTTCAATTTTATCATCTTTTCCGATTGCAGGAGATTTTACGGGTTCGGTCTTTTTTTCAACGACTCGTTTCTGGGCAGGTTTATCCGAAACTTTTGGGGAAGAAACTTTCTTTACTGAACTCGTTTTTGGGAAAACAACGCCAGGTTTTTTAACTTTCTGAATTAATTCATTTAAGAGAACAGATGCATCCATTTCTAACAGTTTCAGAACAGTCATTTCTAAAATTAAATAGGGATTATCTGAACGACGTATCGTGCTCGATAAATCACTGAGTATTTGACCTATACGTAATAAATCCATTCTATCCCATTTAGCGGCAGCCGTTACATATTTTTCGGATAATTCATCATTCAATTCTAATAATGATTCTCCACCATCTACACCTGCATATAATAAATGACGGATATGTTCGTTAATTCCGATGATTATTTCTACGGCAGGGACGCCTACACTGGATAATTTTTTAATAATCTTTATGGCAGCAATAGTATCTTTATTTTGAATTGAATCTGTAAACTCAAAATATAAATCATGCGATATAAGGCCGAGCGCATCAACAACTTTTTCATAGAGAATATTATCGCCACAAAAAGCCATTACTTGATCCATTAAACTTAAAGCATCACGCATACTTCCATCAGCTTTTCGGGAGATGGCACTTAATGATTCATCATCAATTGTTACATTTTCTTCTTTTAGAATATATGATAGCCGCCCAGAAATAACTTTTTGTGAAATACGGTTAAAATCAAACCGTTGACACCGCGAAATTATGGTAGCAGGTACTTTATGAATGTCCGTGGTACAAAAAATAAATTTACCGTGGGATGGCGGTTCTTCAAGAGTACGTAATAATGCATTGAATGCCGGTGTTGTTAACATGTGAACTTCGTCAATAATAATTACTTTATAGCTGGCATTCATTGGAGCAAATTTAATTTGTTCGCGTAGGTTGCGGATTTCTTCAATCCCGCGATTAGACGCACCATCGATTTCTAAAACATCTAAAGCACGACCATTAGCTATTTCTGTAGCTTGATAGGAATTAGGGTCAAAATCTGCGCTAGGTCCTCCCGGTGCATTGAGTGCCATTGCAACAATTCGCGCAGTAGTTGTTTTTCCAACACCTCTGGGGCCAGTAAAAATATATCCTTGAGCAATTCTATTTTTGATAAAGGCATTCCCAAGAGTTTGGACAACATGGTCTTGGCCTACTACATCCTTGAAGGATTGTGGGCGCCACTTAAGTGATAATACTTTGTATGTCATAATAATTTTATTTATGGCCGTGCATTAATAGTTGACTCTTCTGGCCATTAAAAAATGAAGATTAGTTTGCTCCATCCCAGATTCTATCGGCACATGATTAGGATTACTTACCGCTGCTCCCTTCCGGGCCTGACGGGGTTTATAACCGGACCATTGCAATAGATTGAAATTTCATCACTACTTGATCTCACCTTCCAATTCAGCAAAAGCCGTCCATTAACATCAATCTTGCTAAAGCGGATTGCAAGTTACAGGGCACCGCTGACTCCCCATCTAGCACGGCCAATATTTTCAAATATCCGTTTAGGTCTATTTAGTTAATTTCATTATTTAGGCCTGTAAATAAGACAATCAATTTAGTGATTCGATGGGATAATAAATATCGGATTTTTCACTGTTAATTAATAAATAACGACTATTTTAATTTCGGCTAATTCGAACCAATCCCAAAAATTAGATCTATCCAACTTCAGGATCCCATCTTTGAAACTAAATCTAAGCCGTTTTCGATAAAGAGATTCCGTAAACCATTCAGATTGATCTCTCTTATAATAAATGGCAACATAGGGTGGACTGTCCTCTTTTAATTCTGGAATAGCAAGGGTGCAAATTGATTCATTGAATTCCCCTTCAGATGTGATAAAGTCGATTTTAGTATAATTAAAAACACGCTTCTTCAAAGAAGTATATTCTTTTACAATCGATTCCGTTTCTTGAGCAAAAACTCCGCTCAGGACGAATTGGATTATGAGTAGTAATAAAAAAAGAGGGCGTTTATTCACCCCCAAATTTCGGTTTACTTTTTCTTTCGCCCAAACAAACCTTTCTTTTTCTTCTTAGGCATATCTTTTGGTGCAGGTTTTTCTTCTTTTTTATCTCCGTCACCTTCCAATGATTCAAGTCTTTTTTCCCATGCACTCATATCTCCAGAAGACGCTTTGCTTGATTCTTCTGTATTAGTCTCTTCCACAACGGGTGCAGCAGATTCTGCAACTTCTTCTTGATTCCAAATTTCTTTTAATTTCTCATGACGTCTTTCAGAATTATCTTTTAATGTATCAATCATTTCTGTGACTTCTTCGTGGAAATCAGCAATTGTTTGTTCAAGACGATTAATGAGTTCAGTTTGTAATGGTCCACCATAACCATCACCGACTTTTTCCATTAAATCACCAAATTTAGACACTAGCATTTGTTTTTGTGGATCAACTTGCGGTTGATCAGTGTTTTTTTCTGGCATTTCGCCTCCTTTTATTAATTTTTATTAAACTCAGATTCTGTTAATGCAAAAGTTTCAGTTGGGCTAATCATTGTGGCGATTGCTTCATATATTTCGCCACTAACAATAAGTCCTCCTGTAATTCCAAAAAATCTATAATACCATCTTTGATCAAGTTCTGGATTACGTTGTTCATTCCAATATTCTCCAAACCCGAGTCCGATGATAGCACTAACAGAACGTATAATAGGTTTCAAAACTAAAACATCACGCGTTGAAAGTCTATATGAAATACTTTCTAATTCATGAATGTCTAAATGGAGCATTTTAATCGCAGTTTGAACATGCACCGCGTCATCCTTAAACGCGACCAACGTTCCTTTTATTTTTTTCCCGCCCACAATTTTAAGTTTAACATATTGTGGCTTTTCAATATCTTCCAGTATTTCAGGCACACGTAAATAAAATAAATTCTCCTTAATAAGTTCTCTTCTTTCTTCTGTTAATTCTGGTTGGCTATTTACGGATACTTGAAGTTTCGCATACTCTTTCATTGGAATAAATTTTGAAGTAGTAAAATATTTTCCTCGTCTACTTTGGACAATGCGTGCTTCATAAATTTGTCCATCACCCATGAAAATTTGAGCAGATTCGAAACCACGCGCATTTGGGAAAATGCCATAAAACTCATTTTCATCCACATCAATGACAGAACCAACCTTTGGACTCAATAGTATGACTTGATTTTGAGCGGGAAGAATCCCAACCCAAAAAAGGACTATAATAGCGTATTTTTTCAATTGGGCTTAAAAGCTAAATGCTGTCTCGATTGTTGTTTGTTGAATAGGCTCTAATCCATTCCCGAGGTCTTGGTAATATTGTTTATAATCCCAAATTAAGCTAACACCTTTGCTTAATTCATATCCTACCTTATATCCCATGACTGTATTAATGGATGGATTTTCAAAATCGAATGGATTTTCATCGTTATTACGTTGGTAATACGCTGTGGCCATACTGAGTTTTGGAATATTTTCTGTATTTAAATTTAGAAATGCGGTAAAGCTATTAATCTCTACAGTATCTGCTTTCATGTTTGCATAGGATGCCACAAAATCAACTACATTAAAGATATTGAATGATGCCGATCCGAAATATCCGCTTGTTGTAATTGTATTATCTACATTCTCAAAAACAATCATATCTTTTGTTTTTACAACTGTTGTATCTCCCGTTGTAAATGTTGATACACGATTCAGGTCATACCCTTGGTCAAAAAATTGGGGAACGTATGAACCTGAAATCATCCGATATTCTAAAGATAGATTAATAAAGCCAAGACGTGTTCGAATGCCTGGTGCTGTAATGCCGGTCCCACTTCTTTCGATACGAAATGTATCTAAAGGGGTTGAAACCACTTCTGGAAATGATAATGAATTGAATTCCGAATAAATATCAAATGAAAATAATTTATTGCTAAATACTGGATACCCAATATCAACACTAATCCCATTTGCACTGGATTTATTATTTTCCAAACTGAAAGGATCGATTTTTAATTGAATATCGGTATCTAATTGAACCGTATCATCAATCCCTTCCACCATTCCTGGATAAATCCAATCCGTTAAACCATCGCCATCTATATCTAATTCCAATGAATCATTATCAGCGATGCCATCTCCATCTGTATCTTTGGAAAATAAATTATTATCAGGGAAATCATCAAATAAATCGGGTATAAAGTCATCGTCTTTATCTTTTAATCCTGAGAATTGATTTACATCTGTAACAAAATTAAGTCCGATTGTTAACGGAAATTTCTCTGATACCGTATATTTGGTTCTAAAACCAATTAATGTGCCACCACGTGAAAAATCTTTAATATTCGCCATAAATAATTCACCACCTACAGGACCAAAATTAAAGCCTGTTTGAATACCCGTTTTTTTAATGGATGGGTATTCCATCATATTTGAATATCCCTGAACAAGGCCACCATATCCAAGAGTCACATTTTCTAATGCACCCCATTTTAACCAAAATGGATCTTGTGCACTTCCATATCGAATAAACATAATTTTGTCTAAAATCATGCTGGGATCTTCTCCTAATTTAGCCCACTCATCTTCTCGCACATTCCCATTGTTATCGATATACAGGACAAGATCAAGACCAACACCAATTTTACCAATATTAATTTCTGGACGTAAGGCTAATTGATTGTATAAAACACCATCAACTGTTGCCGATCCAATTCCTAAGCCCACACCAAAGGGTTTTGGTGGTTTAGGAATATTTGGAGTATCGGTTTCTGGTTCAGGTGTGTTTCCTCCGGAATCAGCTTCTGTTTCAGGATTGGTTGTTTCACTTTCAGGTTCTTCAGACGATTCTGGTTCAGATGGTTCTTCAGGTTCTGGAGCACTTTCTTGTTGCTCAACAGATTCTTGTGTTTGTGTCTCTTCCGAAGGTTCAGATTCTGGTTCTTCTTCTCGTTCTGATGGTGACTCTTCTTCTGCGGGTACATCTGCTTCAGGATCTGATGGATAATCCGTTGGACTTGCTGGAGCTAGCATAACATTTCCTGTAATATCCGAAATTGCCTTCTGTCCGGCTGCAACACTGACTGTTTGCCCCGATGCTTTATTCAAAACGTCAAACAGCCCTTCTCTACCTACGAATTGGTCCACGCCTGACGGATCTACGATACAAGCAAATTCTGTCCCTTTTACCGATGCCACACTTACGGGTGTTTCTACACGGAATGTTTTACCTGTGACTGATTTTTGAACTTCATTTAAAATTGTTCCAAATTCTATATTGACAGAACGAGTGCTTCGTGTATCCATAATTTCAAATTGCGTATTTGGTTTTAATTTAATAATGGATTTATTATCAAGATAAATAATGGCAGCAAAACCCTGTTCGCCGACTTTAATGGCGTCTCCATTATTAACTTCAGCACCCAAAGATGCCTTTTCGCTAAAGGTTGTTTGCCCTAACCGTTTGAATAATACATCACCCGACATTTTCATGACGCGAGCGACAGTTTCTGCTTGTATTAATCCTGTAAATAGTGTGATTGAAATAAATAAATGTTTAAATAATTGCATATGACAACTCCAATGCGTGTGTTTTTCTAAAATGACTATGTTGAAATTTTCTTCTCTAGAGCTTCCTTAACTAAGAGAGCAATATGAAAATACGGCTTCCCGGTAGATTTTCCCATACCGATTTCGCATGTTCTTCCCGACGAATATCCCTTGTCGAAATCGCCAATGTTACTCAATTCAGATACTTCATATTTTGTCGCATTATGCGTTAATTCGGGGAATCTCATTCCTCTGTCTCCTGCCATCCCACAACAATGATCTTCATCTGCTTTATAAACAATTGTAGAACATGCTCGTGCAATATCCATCATTTTATCATTTAAAGACAATTTCGTATTTGAGCATGTTGGGTGAATGGCTATTGATTGATCTAGTTTTTCCATTGGATGAGATTGAACCAATTCATGCAAAAAGGATACTGAATCCAAGATTTTTAACGATGCCCATTTATTTTTCGCATTTTCTGAAAGATTTTCCCCTTGTGATATCATATGGTAAGTACAAGGTGACATATCAACAATAATTGGCACTTGCCCATAGTTCGAAGAATCATAGAGGACATTGACAGTTTTTTCTAGAGATAATTGGGCACGATTTAATTGTCCGCGTGAGTGATAAACCATACCGCAACATAAATCATCAATATTATCAGGTATCGTCAAAGATAAACCGCAATATTCACCCACATCAATCATATATTGAGAAAGAGATACTTCTCCCCCGTCAGGTGATAATATGCGATTGGCACAGGTAGAGAATAATATATAATCTACATCTTCAGTTTTGGTAGTATAATGAAAGTTAATTGTTTGAGTTAATTCCTTTGACCATATTGGGAGTCTATTATTGGAAATAGAATGAACGAATTTGGAAATGTTTGTCATTAATGGTGGTGATATTTTCGATAAAATATTGACTGTTTTAAGAGCACCTTTGATAAGTGATGTTAAAAATGAAAAATGATCTACAATCCAAGAAGATTTCAATGATGAATCCTTTGCCGATAATTGGCGTAATTCTTTTACAAAAGCACCTGTATTAATATTCACCGGACAGGCCATTTCACATAATCCATCCGTAGCACAAGTGTCTTCTAAAACATAGTGTAATTCTTTTGAAACTTTCTTTTTTTCTGAATGACTTAATACTTCTAATTCTCTGGCTAATATGATCCGTTGTCTGGGTGTTAATGATAAACCATTAGATGGACATATCTTTTCGCAAAAACCACACTCAACGCATAAATCTATCTCATCATTAACTTTAGGTAATGTCTTTAAATTGTTTAAATGATGTTTCTTATCGGAATTAATTAATACACCTGGATTTAATATATTATGTGGATCTGAAAGTGATTTCACTTCTTTCATTATGTCATATAATTCTTGTCCCCATTCCATTTCTACAAAGGGGGTCATATTGCGTCCTGTGCCATGTTCTGCTTTTAGAGAGCCATTTAATTTTCCGATTGTTAATTCTGCCATTTCATCAATGAGTTTTTCATATTGGTCAATGGATTTTTGTTTCTCTAAGTCAACAGATGCAACAAAATGGATATTTCCATCTTTTGCGTGGCCAAATGTGACAGCATCTTGCGTATTTGTTCTTTTAAAAATATCAAGTAAACCCATAACTGCGAGTCCGAGTTGACTAGAATCGACAGCAATATCTTCTGTTATAACGCTTGTGCCAGATTCCCTTAACGCCCCTACAGTTGGATATAAGCCTTTTCGCAAATTCCAGAGATTCTGTCTTTCTAATTCATTTTCAGTGAAATGCCCAGATAAATATCCATCCGTAGAATGAATAAAATGAGAAACATGCCCAACCTTATCGTGCAATTGCTCTAAATGGTTATCTTCATATTCAACGAGAAGAGCGGCGCTATTAATCGGAATATTTTCTTTCAAGATAGGCGGTTGTTTTAAATATGTGGATGTTAATAATGATGCATAATCCATATACTCTAAACTTGAAACGCCCAATTCTGCTAAATGAGGAACAAGATCGCATGCATGAATCGTATTCTCAAATAAAAACAATCCTGTTGATTTTTCAGGTGGGTCTGGAACCGTATTTAAAATGACTTCTGATAAAAAGGCTAATGTTCCTTCTGAACCAACGAGTAAATGAGAAAAAATATCCATTGGGTGCTCGTAATCAAGAAAAGCATTCAAACTATAACCCATAGTATTCTTTATGCGATATTTTGACCGAATCTTTTCTACAAGATGGGGTTTTCTTTCTATATTTTCTTTTAATCGATTTAATCCATTTGCTAAACTGGACTCACTTTCTAAAAAATGGGCTCGATCTTCTGATTGATCAGAATTGTAAATATGACCATTGGCTAAAATAAATCGGATAGATTTCAGTGTATGATAAGAATTGAATTTCGTTCCGCAAGCCATTCCGGAAGAATTATTATTCACAATCCCACCTATCATAGCAGAATTAATAGATGCTGGGTCAGGACCAATCTTCATGCAAGACGATTTAAGCAAGAGATTCGCACGAGAACCAATAACTCCCGGTTGCATCTGGATAGCTTGTCCGTTATCTAGAATGCGGCTTTTCTGCCAATGTTTCGAAACATCTGCTATGATTCCATCCGTGACCGATTGCCCCGATAAAGATGTTCCGCCCGTTCGAAATGTTATTGAAGAATGATTATTTTGAGCGTAAGATAACAATTCAATGATATCTAGTTCATCTTTTGGCCAGGTTACACCTTCTGGAACAAGTCTGTAAATACTGGCGTCGCGAGAATAAGCGAGACGATCTATCAGCCCTGTGGAGATAGATTTCATTATTTCATTGGATTATGCCATTTATGAAAGATAGATGGCACAGGTGCAGGTTTATTTTGCGTATAATTAAATGCGACTAGCTTAAAGTTAGCAACGCAAACTGGCGTAGTTTCATTTTGGATAAATATAGCTGTTAGTAAATCAAAGCTGGTTGATCCGATTCTAGATAATCTTTGGCCTATTTCTAAGGAAGAAGGATGGTTAACTTGTTTTAGCCATGAAATAGTCATTCCGCCTAATATGGTTGCCACATTTTCATCCCAACGATCTTCTACCATCCCCATTTCTATATAAAAGGCGATTCGGGCATCTTCCATATAGGTTAAGTAGGTAGCATGGTTTATATGCCTTAATGCATCTAAATCTCTCCATCGTGTATCGATCGTTGTCCAAAAGTCAAAATCTGTGCGTTCATATTTTTGTTTATGCATATAATTTTACCCCAACCACAATTGGCGATCTAAACTCCGATATTGAATTGCTTCACTAATATGAGTGGCAGTAATAGATTCTTCTTCACTCAAATCAGCAATTGTTCTAGATACTTTTAAAATTCGATCATAGGCTCGAGCTGATAAACCTAATTTTTCCATCGCTGTCTTCAAAAGCGTAGATGATTCTTTGTCTAATTGACAATAATCTTTTAATTGTTTTGTTTCCATTTGAGCATTAGCAAATAAATCATTTAAATTATTAAATCTTTCCAGTTGAATTTCTCGAGCATCTTGAACTCTTGCGCGAATGTCAACTGATGGCTCACCGTCTTCTTTTTTACTCAATTCAGAAAACTGAACAGCAGGAACATCTATATGAATATCTATTCGATCCATCAGTGGACCTGAAATTCGACTCATGTATTTTTGAATCATTTGCGCGTTACATGTACAATCATTATTCGGGTCTGTTGCAAAACCACAAGGACACGGATTCATGGATGCAACTAACATAAACCGAGCTGGATAATTTAATGACATAGCTGCACGAGCAATGGTCACATCACCTGATTCTAACGGTTGGCGTAATACTTCTAATACATTTTTTTTAAATTCCGGTAGTTCATCAAGAAATAGAACCCCATGATGAGCTAAACTCACTTCACCTGGTCGCGGGACAGCTCCACCTCCAATTAATCCAGCATCTGAAATTGTATGATGTGGGGATCTAAATGGACGCACACCAATTAATCCAATACCATCAGGCATAACACCTGCGACAGAATGGATTTTTGTCGTTTCAAGTGCTTCCTTAAGAGTTAAATCGGGTAATATGGTTGGCAATCTTTTAGAAAGCATTGTTTTACCACTCCCCGGTGGACCTACCATAATAACGTTATGTCCACCAGCAGCGGCAACTTCTAATGCACGTTTAACTTGCTCCTGCCCTTTTACATCCGAAAAATCCAACGCTTGTTTCTTTTGTTGATTAAAATAAGTGGTTAAATCGATGGATTCTATTTCTTTTTCAAGTTGGCCATTTAAAATATCAATTACTTCGGTTAAAGAGTCAGCCCCTGCCACTTTTACGCCATCTACAACACTGGCTTCTTGAGCATTTTCTGTCGGTAGAATAAGTCCCTTTATCCCTTTTTCTTTTGCGCAAATAGCAACGGGGAGTGCACCTTTAATAGGTCTTAAAGACCCATCTAAAGCTAATTCGCCTAATAAAAGTAGTTTACCTAAATAAGTAGGTGCTATATCCCCTGTTGCAGCCAATAAGCCCACAGCAATGGGTAAATCAAAAGCAGAACCTTCTTTTCGTATATCTGCTGGAGCAAGATTTACGGTAATATGTTTCATTGGAAAGGAGTATCCCGTATTTCGAATTGCCGCCATCACACGTTCTTTACTTTCACGAACAGCTCCTTCCGGTAAACCGACTGTAATGAATTTAGGTAATTTAGAACCTGTTAGATGGCACTCTACTTCTACGACGTACGCATCAATACCAAGAATAGCACTGCTGAGTACTTTCGCAAGCATTAAAAACAACCACGGAAGGAATCAAATGCAAAATATGGAATAATGATATAAATGATGGAATCACGTATTAAATAAAATAACGTAAAAAGTACGAGCACTTTAACGCCTTCTTTTATTAATAGATGTTTAAAACCACCTTTTCGATATAACTCTAGCCAAGACTGTATAAAGTCCGGTTTATAAAATGACATAATTATTGATTACCAGGTTTAATCTTTCCGTATTTAAGGTTTTCATATTTTTCCCATAACGATTCACCTGAAGCTTGTTGAAAGCGATAAGCGAATTCCAAAGCTTCATAGAAGGGTTTATTCGCAAACTCCCCGTGTGAGTAATATTCGTCTATCCACTTCACAAATTGCTTTAAGTCTGTTGATTCTAATTTATCAAAAATACCATACACTAATTCTGCGCGATTATCAAAGTACCATTTTGAAATTCCGCCATAGCCAATTTCCGCTTTTAATTGTGAATCTGTTTCATAGACTTGCACTAAATATGAAAATAAAAACATTTCTTTTTCATCCGCGGGAAGTGCTTTCCAATAGGCCACAGCTGGCGATAAAACGGGTTTGTTATTTTGTCCTTGAATCCCAACAAGAAGGATAAAGAATACGATTATTAATTTTTTCATGTTTTCGCCTTTCTTAAATCTGTATTAAATCCGAAGATAATCTTGCCCTAAACATACATCTTTCAATGAATTTGAACAATATGTGATTCAAACCTTTGGATTGGTCCAATCGCCATGATCCTTTATTAATTGTATCAATGAATCCACAGCACTTTTGGCGGGAATATTTAATTGGACTTTTTCTTGGCCTTTATATAACGTTATTTTGCCATTCCCAGTACCAACATAACCGTAATCGGCATCAGCCATTTCACCGGGGCCATTTACAATGCATCCCATAATACCAATTTTTACACCCTTTAGATGAGATGTTTTTTCGCGAATACGTGCTGTCACCTTCTGCAAATCGAATAAAGTTCGCCCGCAAGATGGGCAAGATATATATTCCGTTTTTGATATACGAACACGGGCTGCTTGTAATGTCCCGAATAGAATTGGAATAATTTCTGTAAATCGGTTATCTCCAAATGTCATAACACCATCACCCATTCCATCAATTAATAAGCCACCCAAATTTGTGGCTAAAGTGCATTGAAGTTCTTCCGAAGATAAAGATGTTGACTTATGCGATAAAATAATGGGATGATTCATTTTCATGCTCATTAATTTAATAGCCAAAGACCGCATTTCTGTAAAGGCATAATTCGATTCTGGAGACAAAATAAACACAAATGAATCATTCAAAGATTCTAATTTTGTCAAATCGTCATTTTCATTAATAATTAGAAAATTTAGATTTTTATCAATTTTATGGGTCGGTATATCTGATATAGATTCGAAAAGGGGGAAATAAGAACCATCGATAAATTCTTGAGACCCATTTTTTATAATGCCAATTGAGTTCGGTAAATGTATATCTATCTGTTGGTTACCAATATAGATGTAATCCGGAGCAAGATCTGATAATGTCCATTTATCATTAATTGAATTGTAATAAAAACCCAAGTTATTGAGCATGTCAAGAGTAATAGGTCTTGTGCGTGACAAGTCAGCAATTACAATCGGAACATGATTCCCGCCAATATTGTTAATAGGTTTTGTATTTCTTCTTTTATAAAAATAGGGATTGTAAGGAAGCTCAATATTCTCAATGGATGAAACTGGAACTAATTGTTTTTCAATCCGATTCACAATTGCTCGGGCAACAGGTAATTCATATTCCGGTTCTTCCGTGAGAGAAACACGAATCGTATCCCCAAGTCCATCTTCTAATAAAGTGCCAATTCCAAGAGCAGATTTAATTCGTCCGTCTTCCCCTTCACCTGCTTCAGTCACCCCAAGATGCAATGGATAATTCATTCCATTTTCCATCATTTTCGACACAAGAAGTCGATAAGCTTGAATCATAACATGTGTATTACTTGCCTTCATGGAAAAAACAATTTCATGGAAATTTTCATCTACACAAATTCGCGTGAATTCTAATGCTGATTCCACCATCCCTAACGGTGTATCACCATAACGACTTAATATTCTATCGGATAATGATCCATGATTTGTCCCAATTCTTAATGCGGTACCATATTGTTTACAAACTTGAATTAATGGAACAAATCGCGCACGAATACGCTCTAATTCTTCTGAATAGGATTGATCTGTATATTCAATTGTTTTGAATTGTTTTCGATCCGCATAATTTCCCGGATTAATTCTTACTTTTTCAACAAATTTTGCTGCAATTAAAGCAGCGTTAGGCGTAAAGTGTATATCCGCTACTATGGGTGTTACAAATCCAAGATCACGAATACCTTTTTTAATGTGCTTCAAGTTTTCCGCTTCTTTTGTGCTCGGCGCTGTAAGTCGAACTAGCTCTGCTCCTGCTTCAATCATTCGAACGGATTGAGCAATTGACGCTTTCGTATCCATTGTATTTGTCGTCGTCATGGATTGAATCCGAATAGGGTTCATTCCACCGATTCCAATGGAGCCAACACGAATTTCACGCGTTTTGAATCGAGAATAATGATAGAGGCTATTGCAGTATAATTTCATTTATTATCGGGAAAAGGGTGAATGGATATATTGATTTGCATGGTTCATAGCGGATGAAAAATTATCTAAATCGATGCATTGTTGATAGGCCAAAATTGCATCCATTCTTTGACCAAGTAAATCATGTATTTTCCCCATATGTAAATAGGCATTCCCCAATATAATATCTAATTCAGCATCATATCCATCAATCACCTGTTGTATATATATCAAAGATGTATCCAAATCGCCGAATTCATACTCAAATAAGGACTTTTCATACAAAACATATGCATTATACCATGATTTTTGTCTATCGGTTAATAATGCGTATTTATCATCATTCATTTTAATATATAGATTGGCTTCTAACGCATCGCCGGTACGAATCAGGCTTTCTAGATGTAAAATATAAAAGTAATAATTATTTGGAAACTGCTTCACTAAATCTTTGGTATGAATTAAAGCCCATGAAGGCTGATCTTCTACCCATAAATATAAAAAGGCTAATATACCTTTTGATTCAATCCATGCCCAATCACTCATTAATGCCGCTTGTTCTATTTTTTCCAATCCGGAATCTGTAGATGGGTTTAAACCGGATAAATCTACTAGCCACTGTATAATGGTTGGACTTATACCAGCATAATATTCCACAATGCCAAATGGGAGTAATGCATCTTTGAGCTCCGGATCATTCTTATACGCATCTTGGATAAGAGTAAACCCACTGTAGGCCCGAATAAATGTTTGGAGCCAATTCTTTTCCCCGAGACTAATTCGTGCGGATAGACCTTTTGCCGATCCATAATACAATTGATAAATGGGATCAGTTGGAAATTTTTCTACAAGTGTTTCATAAATGGGTAATACATAATTTAAACATTTTTGCAATGTGTCCGAACTTTTTTCCGTGGATAAATAAGCTTGGGCTTTTAACCATTTCGCACCAACCCACACTAAAGGAGCACCCGGGTTATTTGGATATTGAGTTATAACCGAATCGGATAAAGTTATAGCAACATCATAATTATAATTATACATAGCCATAACGCTTTTTTTTAATAGAACATCAGCAGGAAGCGTTTGACCAACTAGAAGTCCACTTACACACCATGTAAGTAGGGAATATTTGAAATGCATTATAAAATATTAGGTTAAAATCAGCGAGAGCTTAAAACGAGCCAGCTTCGGGCTTCATAATTATCTGGGTCAATTTCTAATGTACGTTGCCAAGATGCTTTGGCTAATTGTTTTTCATCCATTTTCCAATAAGTAACTCCCATGCCTAAATAACCGCTCGCATCATTCGGTCGTAATTCTAATACTTCTTGATAGGCAGATAATGATTCCTTATACATTCGTTTTTCACGATAATATTTTCCCAACGTTGCCATAGCACCCGGTAGCCATTCATAAGAATTGTTATTCACGGATAAGGCATTTTGGAAAGATCGTCTTCCAAGTGCGGGATTCCCAAGCCGGTTATTTTCCACGGCTAAAACATAATAAGTTTGAGGTAACAAATTTCTCACAAGTTTATTATTAGGCGCATAAGTCAATAAATCTTCCCAAGCAGCAGCAGCTCGTCCCCATTCTTTTGCATTAAAGTAGCTTAACCCTTGCATATAGCGAGCATCTTGATCTTCAGGATGCACATACACTACATCGCTATAAGATAATGCTGCATAGACATATTTACCCTGTTCAAAGTATAAATTTGCCAATGCTTCATGTGGTTCTTTTTCTTTAGCGTTTAATTTAATGGCTCGCTGATAAAAAGATTTGGCATCATCAAAATGTCCCATTTTCTCATGTGCTTTTCCTGCTAAAAATACAAAACCATTATGAGTGGGGAATTTTTCTTGGGCATCTTGAGATAAATGCAAAGCTTCCGCATAATTTCCTTGATTAATTCGGTCCCTGATAATATTTAATTTATTTGCGGGGCCGTCTGGATTTTTTTGAGAAGATTTTAGTAATATGCCTTTACTGAAGGCGCGTTCTTCTTTTGTTTGACCAAATAACGACATTGTTTCAATGGTTGCTTTATGATTGGGATCTAAATCCAAAGCCTCGTCAAATGACCATTGTGCTTTCTGATATTCTCCTACTGTAGCGTATAAAGATCCTAAAAAATAATGTGTATCTGGATTTTGTGGATAACGGGTAATTTGAGTCAAATATATATCTTTTGCTTTTTCAAAATCCCGTTTGGATTCATAATGTAATCCTAATCGTCGTTGCACTTGAATATTATCAGGATTGCGTTGCGCATCCAACTCATAATCTTTTGTACTGAAAAATGGGCGAGATTCAATGGCCACGACTTTTTTCTTGGATTCATCTGAATATAAATATCGAGTTGCTCGAGCTAACTCTTTGTTACTTGCTTCTAATTGTCCGGATAAACTGTATAACTCATCGGCCATTGCCACTGTATTAATGGTATTTTTAGGCTTTTGAGTTGTCTTTTTTGAAGAAGATTTCTTTTTTGATGGTCGCTTTTTCTTCTTTTTAGATGAACTCTTTTTTTTCTTTTTACCGGAAGACTTTTTCTTCGAAGAACTTTTCTTCTTGGATGATGATTTTTTCTTCTTTTTTTTCTTCTTTTTAGACTGAGCTAATATCACAGAAGAAGAATTTGAAATACCCGGAATGGGCATGACGCCAGCCATTAGAATACAAATAAGTACCCTTGATATGTATTTTAGGATAGAATGTTTCATCGGATTACGATGGAATTTACTCATAGTAGGGAAAAACCCAAGAATTTATTTAGGAAGCTTTAAAACAGTGAATTCGCTTAAAATAAGATCATCCACGTGACCTGAAAGTCCCGAGTTTTCATCATAATAATGCATATGTGAATTTGTAGTATGGTGTGTAAATACGGCATGATGTTTTGTGGAATAGAATCCTAAAATTTTAGCTTCAATCTTTTCATCGGTTTGATTCCAAGATTTATTCATATGATCATCATGGGTGCCTTCTAGGCCTGGATCGCTGATAATGTGCCATTTTACTTTGTTAAATATGCCTTCTATTATAAAAGGAAACGGCTCTTCGGCATTAATATTCTTCTTCTTTGCCATTTGATAAATATAATCATCCAAGGATGTTTCAAGTCGCTTTCCGTTAAAGGGTATTTCAATCCAATCTGAGACCTTTGCTGCTACTAATAAAAGAGCCTTTTCATTTTCAGCATTATTTGAGAAGGATGCATCTCCCCCTTTTTCTGCTCGAGTAAGAATGGCTTTAGAATCCCATAGTAGAATTTCACCATCTAATCCTTCTAAAGCTCCAACACCATAAATATGGTTATCGTTTATTACATCTGATAGTTCAACAATTCCTTCTCTTGCACCCCCATGCATAATATCTTTTAATGCACCATATATTTTTATATCAAGATTCGGTTGTTTTGATGGGCAACTAACCATGAATAGAGCCAATATTATGAATATATATATTTTTTTCATTATTATTTTTCTTTCTATTTGGAAGGGTTGAAATTACCGTATCAGCCTAATTTGTTTCATTTCTTTTTTGAAAGCTTTATTGTCCCATCTTTCCGTGGAAAGGCAGAGTGAATAGGTCGAATAATCTGAGTTCATTTTGATTACGAAACTCCTTTAGACCTATTTCCATTTTCAACTGTCCAAGTGAAGAAGTTTTTTTATACGTTCCACAAATCCTATCCCACCACGAAACTGAAAATCCAAAGTTGGAATTTATTTCATCCATTATTGTTGAATGATAAATACGGTGCATATCAGGTGTTACAATTATATAGCGTAATAGTGTATCTATTGATTTTGGAATAGCAACATTACCATGATTAAAAAGCGATGTGGCACTCAATATGACTTCGAAAATCAATACGGCTATGGCTGGTGCGCCCAAAACGATAACAATTATCGACTTATACAATAGTGAAAGAAATATTTCAAGCGGATGGAAACGAAGCCCGGAAGAAACATCTAATTCAAGATCAGTATGATGGATCCTATGAAGTCGCCAAAACAATGGGACTGCATGGACAATTATATGTTGCAAATACACAGGAAAATCCAAAATAATAATGCTTATTACAACAGAAATCCACAAATCTGTTTCTAAATAATTAAATAACCCCCAACCTTTCAGTTGAGAAAATATAGCTACAGTATATGCAAACGCACCCAAAGTAAAACGAACAAAAACCATATTGATAAATATTATACTTAAATTAGTGAACCAGCGTTGACGTTTTGACACTAATCGTTTTCTTTTTGGACTCATTATTTCCCAAATGGACATGATAATAAATACGACAAGAAATAGGCTCAGTCGAATTCCACCTTCGCTTTTTAATAAATTGATCATTTGAAATTTTAGTTATTTTTTATCATAGTCATAAAAACAATAGCCCTCAATTACTTGTAAATACAGGACAATTATTCACATCCACAACATGCACTCGGGTTTTCTGCTTTTTCAAATGATTCTTTTCCTTCTCGGAAGGCAAGTCCTGCAATAAAAAGTGCCCCAATGGCATCAATACTTCCAATCTCAAATAATTCATATCCCAAACTTGATATCATTAATATTGCGGACAATTGCATACAAGCTTTCGTGCAATTTGTGTCTGCAAGAATAGCATCAGAATTCAATGCGTTTCCTACAATTCGCTTTTCTCTCACAAGCCACCACATAACGCCAATGGATAAACCTGAAATGATGACGCCCCAAAGGGTCGTTTCAGGATGAGCTCCGGTCCAGAGATTGTAAATCGAAGAAAAGACCAAACCAGCTGTGAGAAGATAAAAAGCAAAACCAGTTATCTTTAATGCACGTTTTTCAAATTCATCCTGTTGCGTATTTCCATTTTGTTGAATCCGTAAAATCATATGCCATATACCAATTCCGGAAATCACTTCAACAAAAGAATCTAGCCCAAATCCAAATAAGGCTAATGTTTCATCTTCTAGACCGAAATAGACAGCAGCGACTCCTTCTATAATGTTATAGACAACAGTGACAACGGCTAATACAATTGCAAAATTTAAAATGGCTTCATTTGATTTCATTTTGATTCACCTTTATTTTATCCGCTTCATCTGGATAAAATTACCTGCCGCTTCTAACTTTACAGTTACAGCTACATCATTTCGGTTTCGCCAAAACCATCCATGGTAACCATCGAATTCAGCAATGAGTTCACCACGGTCTGAACTGACCATTCGCCCTTTTTTATACGTTGTGGAAATATGCATTCCTTTATAACCATCACCGTGCAAATTAAAATTCAAGGCTCCATTATTTGTGGACCATTTATATTTAGCAACGGACCCTTTTTTCATTTCCAGCTTAATCTCGATTGCTTCTCCAGGTGGAATTTGTACTTCCAAAATATCCTGATTTTCTTCAACCGTTTGTGATGTTACTTCTTCAGTATCGATTGGAATATCGCTCAAAACTTCAGGTTCGGTTAAGGTCTCTTTCTCAAGACTCACTTTTATTTCTCCCATTTTCTTTAGACCCATAACTTTTCCAATTCCGGTAGGGTCAACGCCATATTCTGCCGGTAAAATAACAAGCAGTAATAAAACGCCAGCCACAACCATAGCAATTATTGTAGATTTTATAAGTTGCGAAGATGTAGGCAAATCGTTCTCTGATGGTTGTTGTGAATTAAACATCATTTCTCCTTTAATTAAAAAATTCCTTTTGTAAATATTTCAGCCACGAATTAACGCAGATAAACACAGATATTATTAATGTTAAAAAATTTTGTTAAAATAAATAAAGTTTGTAATTCTGCCATTAAATATCTCTCTTCCTTATAATTAAGTATCTCTGTTTTCTCTGATGTTAACATATTTAATCGATTATGAATTAAAATATCCAAATAGTTGGAATCCGGTTAACATAAAGCCCAAGGTCATTAAAATAACATTGGCTGAATAGGCGTGTTTGATAAAATTTCCCTGTTTACGCCAATAACTCATGAGAATCAAAATCGTTGATAGCGCCAATAATTGACCTATTTCTACACCGACATTAAAGGCAATTAAATTTGTCAGTAGCCCCGTTGAATCCAATTCAAACTCTATGATTTTGGCTGCCAACCCGAATCCATGAAATAGTCCAAAAATTAAAGTAGAAATTTTTGTATCCGGCTGAAAACCAAACCATCTCTGAAAAGCACCCAAATTATCTAATGCTTTATACACAACCGAAAGCCCAATAATTGCATCAATGAGAAAAGCGTTTATATGAATATCCGCAAATACACCCAACAGAAGTGTTGATGAATGTCCAACGGCAAATAGACTTACATAAATGCCAATATCTTTCAATTTGTAAAGAAAAAATATGACACCAATTAAAAAAAGTAAATGGTCATATCCTGTAACCATATGTTTTGCACCCAGATACATAAATGGCACAAAATTGATTCCAGTTATTTCTTGGATATACCCGGCATCGCCGGTGGTTACGCCGTGTGCCAATAGGAAAATGGGTATTAGCAAAAAAGCCCAAATTAATTTCAGATTAATTATTTTCATTTAAGTCCTTATTTTTATTTCAATTTGATTTAACCGAAAAACATTTAAACAAAGCGGGAATTACGAGTAAAGTTTAAATTGTTGACGTTACTAAACCACCTACCACTACTGTTGCCAATGGATGTAAAACTTCACTTTCAGTTTCGGAATGTCAAGACTGAAGATCTAAATAAGTAAAACAAATATTACTGAAATTTGAGTAAGGATTTTTCAATTAATTTGAATTCGAATTTAGCATTATCGATAAATTTCACGTCCATTATGCCCTTTTCTTGATTTAATCTTATGATTTTACCGTCGGTTTGAATAATCCAGGAATTTTCCGATTTTTCAATATATCCATGATCCCAATTAAATCCATCATTTAAATATTTAGGCAGTAAAATACCTTCTCCAATTATATCAATGAAACCGGAGAAAATTAACTTAGATGGAATAGTTTTAAAATCCGGACGAATTTCGATAAACGATGGTCTTTCAATTATAGTCCATAGTAAATTATTTTGTGTATAAATAGCAGGAGTTCCAAATGCATCCGATCCAAACTGCAATGATTCGGTAAAAGATAACCATCCTGTTTTTACAGAATAATTAACAGTAGTCCCTTCTTTTCCCAACAGAGTAAATGTTTCATTTCTTTCTGGTAAAAATAGACCTACGGTGTCATCTTTCTCAGGAATAGAATTTGTGGCTAGCTTGCCATTAACCATGCCTTCAGAAAAAGCGGATGGAATTGTAGGCGCTCCCACTTCGGGAATATTTTGTAATTGAAAATGTATATGAGGCACTGGAGATCGTCCTGAGTTTCCACAGTAGCCAATAATATCTCCACGTTGCACATATTGGCCTGGAACAACCATAATACTATACTGTTTAAAATGGCTTAATTCTGAATATTCTCCATTTCCATGATTTATAATGACATAATTACCCCAGTTTCTTTCTGTCTCAGCTTCGCCGGGTGGATTATCTTCTACTTGATTCTCAATAGAATAAATCGTGCCCGGAGCTGGAGCAATCACAGGTAAACCAAAAGCATAAAAATCTGTTAGTTCGAGTCCAAAGCCACTTGCTTGATGTTTTCGTTCATCTCTTACGATAAAATCCCAGGCAAATCGACCTACATCTTTATGAGTCCATTCCCCATTATTACCCTGTAAAATTGACCATACACCTGAAAATGGAAATGTAAGAATTGTTCTTTGTCTTGCTTTTAATCCAGACCAACGTCTATACCATTTAATATTTGTTTCTGGGCTGCGAATTTGAAATAAAGGTATAGGCGTTAATCGCAGATTATCCAAAGTTTGGGGCATCATTTTTAAAGGAAAAAGAAAAATCAATGTTACAATATTAAAAGCAAATACGAGAGAAGGTAATGGTCCTGTTCTATTCAAAGAGAGTGCGTTTAATATTTCAATTGTTCCTAAATCCACAAGGCCAACGGAAATAATAGCAATGGTGGTAAATAAAAAAGCGTGGCGATTATTTACAATAAAGAAGCCGCCAAATGCTAATGAAATTAAAACAAAATTAAGACCATGGAATCCATCCAATGATCCATGAATAAACATATATGTACCTAGACCAATTATTCCGCCCCATAATCCATAAAAAAGAGAAATTCGACTATAGAGTCCGATGGCACTTAAGACTAATACACCCGAAAATAAATTCTCTTGAAAAAGAATATTACCAAACATTTTAACATATTCAAACACAGCTAATGGAAGTGCATTAAATAACCATAAATCAATATTTCGTAAATACGGAATGGTTATAAATGAAAGTGAATTTTGCTCAGAAATGCCCAATGTAAGTAATAATAACCAAATAACTAACATAAATGGGAGACTTAAAATCGGTAAATCATACCGGGATAAAAAATCACCAATCATAACCGATAAAATACCCGAAAAGACAGAGCCACCTATTAGAAAAACCCAAAGGCGAGTAGACGGTTCAGCATACATACCGAGTGCTAAGCCAATCAAAATTCCACTCACGCCAAAAACGCCCGAATTCCAAGCGTCTTTATTTGCATGAACCCACTTTGCCGTTCCATTGGAAATACTATTTCCTATCATGCCCATCAAGCCGACAATTGGATGAAAAAATGTTGCAACCAAAATTAAAAATGCAGGGAAGGAATGAGCAGAAAAGGCCATCACGCCGTAAGACCGCAATACGACTTTCACCATATGGTAAAAAGGTGTCATTTGCTATTCTGTAATAAAGGAGTCGGGTACATCTTCATAAGATTGGACATAATCTCTTGTTTCTGCTTTTTTAATGACGTGAATTTCCCCATCTTCAATTGCCACAACTGCTGGACGGAGATAAATAAATTGCCAACTTTGACTAATGTTATAGGCACCAACATGTGGAATAACGAGTAAATCTCCCCTTCTAACAGGCGGTATAGATGAACTGCTTTGCAAAACATCGATATTCATACACAATCCGCCATAAACGATGGTGTCTTCTAACATTGTGCCAGAATCTTGCGCTGTTTGAAAATTATAACGATACCATTGAACCGAAGACATGATATTCATCCCCGAATCCAACAAAACACCACGCTGACCAGAAGGCAACCTTTTTTGAGAAACAACCGATGTTATTAATGAAAAAGGCTCATCCACTAATGCTCTTCCCGGTTCTATGAATAATTTAGGCGCATCTTGAGCTTGAAAAGGTCCATTCATTAAAATGGGACAAATCGCTTCAGCATATTGGTCATATGTAGGACATGTTTGTTCTGCAGGCATGTAAGCACCATGAAGTGTATTGTGAGATGCATATCCGCCACCTAAATCCCAATATCTCAGTTTAACATTTAATTGTTCTTGTATATACGTATAGAAGTTGACTAATCCTTGTGCCGCTCTAGAATAAATCGTTACATCATCTATATAGGTTCCTGTATGAATATGAAGACCAACCACGTTTAATTTTCCGCCAGACTGAGCCCTTTTTACGGCTTCAAAAGCATGCCCTGCTTCTACATTAAAACCGAATTTATGCCACGGCGGATCATTCAAATCCATATTGATACGAATCCCAACTTCCAAAATTGTATCCATTTCGTCAGCAATTTCTTCTACCACTTGCATTTCATCATAATTATCCAAGTTCACAATGGCTCCATCTTCAAAAGCCCTTATGAGTTCTTCTCGTGTTTTATAAGGCCCATTGAATACAATTTGATTCCCGGGCACGTTTAAATTACGAGCTATATCATATTCAAAACCGGATACAACCTCTGACCAAGCGCCTTCTTGTTTTAAAATCGAACAAACAGATTTCAGATAATTCGTTTTATAAGAATAGGCTATTTGAAAATTGGGATATCGTGTAGTAAATGCTCTATTTAAATCTCTATAGCGGTCCCTTAATGCTTTTACGGAAAGTACAAATAAGGGTGAACCATATTTTTCTGCCAATTCAGAAACTTCAAACCCATCTAATCTGTTAATAGGTACAGTGGCTGGGGGTCTTCCAAATTTATTTTGAACGCCAACACTATGGCGAATAATGGTTGGTTTACTATAGGCTTTTTTTTCTGTCATTTTCTTTTCTCTCTTTTCGAAATAGCTTGTCCTTTGTGGCTAATTAGTTACTTTCATAATGTAATTCTCCATGGATGGTTAAATTTTCGATATAATCCAATGGACAAATCATATCTGCTGCATGGCGTACGAATGTCACGCCTGATTTAGCGGGTGGTAATGGAGCAACTTCTTTACCGATGGCTAAATCCACTACTAACGTAGGTAAATTTTGTTCTGCGCCAGTGCAAAGAAATATCCAAGCAGGGAATCGTGGATTAATTTCTAATAGAAATAATTTCCCCGTTCTCTCTTCGACCATGATTTCTAATTCGCAGGGTCCATTCCACTTTAATTCTTTTAATATATTTTCTGAAAATTCAGTTAATTCTTGATTACGAATTGTTATAGCGCTCCATGCTTTACCTTTATCCGTTAAACCTACTTTTCTAATGGCAACAGACCCTAGCAATTCTCCATTCTTGCCGCCGACACAACATATATCAAACTCTTCACCTTTAACTGGTTTTTGGATTAAGATTGGGAATCCCCACTTTTTTCGTAATTCATCGTAATGTTTAGATGCTTCTGTTAAGGTTGAACATTTATACGCATCATAAAAGACACCTTTGACATAGAGTGGAAATCCAATACCATCAATGGCTGACTGAAATTTACCCGCTTCACGTACAACGATTGTCTCTGGCGTTGATATATTTACATCATGACAAAATGAAACAAGATTTTCCTTAGAGCGTTTATTCACTGTTTCTTGATTTGGAATAAATAGTGAAATACCCAATTCTTTTAATTTGCTCTCAATCTGCTGAAATACGGCTAATTCACTATCAAGAGTAGGAATAATAACGTTAATGGGTATTTGACTATGAATATATTCAATTCGAGCCATAAAAGTATCAATACCTTGATTTGGATACGGAATTAAATATGTATGATCCAATAATCCTTTATCATAAATCCCTGTATCATAAACATCATACCCCAAACCGATAATTGACCCATTCCAATTTTCGTTATTTAGCAAACAACGTATAACACCGATTCCAGGTGCAGGATTATCCGTGGCATGAAGCCCGGTTACAGCAATATTTAATTTCATTCACTTACCAAATTAAATTCTTTTAATTGACGAACAAAGTCATCTAAATCTTTATGAGCTGTTTCCTCATTGACTTCAAACTCAGTCATGACGAGGCTTAGAATAGATCTGGCATTTTCTTTATCTTGTATTTTACGGAAAATAAATTGTCCCGTTGGATTTAACGTATAGGTTAAGCCGGTACTATGGTCAAATAAAAAGCCACTTTCACTAATAGTTAATTCTGATTTGAATTGTAATTCCATTTCCTACTCCTATTTATAACCAACCATCTGATTGAGTAACCCCGACTTATAAAGCACAATGTCTTCAAAATGAAATCCATTTGCTTTGCACCAATAACAATAATCCAAGGTACAATCCACTTTATCAACTTTTTTACTCCAAATGGCAAATTCGAAACTCCCGCCCAATAGAGGTTGATCAACATTTATTTCCTGTGAAAATGGGCCATTATTGAGAGAAATATTTGAATGGCGCCCCCCTGTATTTACATCTAATGTTCCATAAGGATATAAAGATATGCCTAACCATGCTTCTTCCAAATTTGATTGCCCATTTAACACTATTTTTGTTGGCCAGCCATGATCTGCATTAAGAATAATTTCCACATTCATTTTACTCTTATCCTGCGCCATAACAATGACCGACAGAAATAAACTAATGATTAAACTTTTTTTCATGTATTAAAACCTTCCCGTCAGTCCGACACTCAAATATTGAATATTATAGAGGTCGTATTTATGTTGAGTCCATATACCCGATATATAAAAATTTGGATTTAATTTATATGTAGAACGAATTGCCATAGATTCGTTTAATATTTCGGGATTATTGTTTATAACTAATAAATATGGGTCAATAGCATAAAGACTTTCACCTGAGCTATAAGAAACACTACCGGTTATTTTATCTATAATATTGCCAGTAATGGTTAATTGTATCATAGAATAATTATTGTCATCCACTTTTTGATTCATCGTTCCTAAGCGGGCTACCACGGGACCCAATTTTCGAGATAAATGAAAATCATATTGATCAATCAGCAAGTTTTCCCAAGTATCAAATAAAGCATACGGATTCCATAATTGATAATCTGAACGAATAAATCCAAATGAATATCCGAGCCAAGGCAAATCACCTTCTGCTTGCACACCGGCTATCCATGCATCATCACTATTGGATGAAGATAAGTGGCCCACAAGTCCAATAAACCGTAAAGATGGTTTAATCCAGAAGACGTCTCGTCCCATCCAATTAAATTGCCTGTAAGTATCATTATCTTTTTCTATCAATAAATCTTCATACCCAATTACAAATCCATCTTTACTTCTACGGTCCATGGAAAAATAACCCGCTTTTGATACACTGGATCCTCCATCAGTATAGGTGCCGGTAGTATTGTATATGGACCCACCGATATTCCACGGATAAATCGTAAAGAAAGAAGATAGTAGAGCGGCTAGAATCATTTCATTAATACCATAGGTCGTTTAATTCGATTTCCATCAACATTAATTAAAAAGAAATAAACGCCCGATGATTGATGAATACCTGTTTGTGATTTTCCATTCCAAGAAAATTCATATCGTCCTGAGGCAAAAGATCCATTTACCAATGATTGAATAAACTGTCCTTGAGCATTTATAACTGTAACGGATAATTCAGACCGAGTATTTAAAGTTATTGGTAAAACCGTATTGGGATTAAATGGATTGGGATAATTTTGTGACACGGTATACTGATCGGCGATAGGTAAATCAGAAATCGATTGAGTACCGCTTGTGTGACTCCAAACACTCATATAAAAGTTTTCATTTTTATAATCATAAACATTGAGCAAAATTTCGACAACTTCATCGCCATCTAAATCACCCAAATAGGGGCCAGCGAGATAACCTGGCTGTTCTTCCATAACCCATTCTTCTTCTCCTGTTAAACCATCAAGGATAATGACTGAATGGAAATAGGAAGAATCAACTTCATCATAACGATTTACGCCAAACACCAATTCTTTTCCTATATCTTGATCAAGTTCGGCTGAATTTAAATAGGTTACGGACCCTTCATAATTATCCGTTGTCCACACGGGAACAGTCCCAAAAATAGAATAACCCAATAAATGAAAGTCAACAGAATTGTAGTAGTTGCTTCCCGTGATTATGGCCATTTTTTCGCCATTTCCATCAAAATCATACAAATCCCAAATGGCACAATTTTCACTGGCTTCGTCATAAATTGACCATATGATACCATAATCGTTTGCACCATCAAAAACGGTAATTGAATTCCAATATGTTTTGGTCAAATCAGAAAAACCATCTTCATTAATGTCAAAATACATAATTCCCTTTTCATATTCATCTTGAGGAATTTGCCATTCTTCCGAATATTGACCAAATCCAATCGAAATAAGTAACAGCCAAAATATTTTATGCTTCATTTATCTATCCATTCGTTTTTAGAAACTATTCCAATTGACACTCAAATAGCTCCTAGGTTAAAAAAGTAAATCATTTATTTTTATCCAGCATGATTCAATTTTTACTGGTTTTTTTGGGTTCGTCCACGTAAAGAATAAGGCATCTTCAAATTGACTCATAATTGGATAGCCACTTCCCCGTCCTGCATCCATTTCGGATACAAGATTCATTTCCCCAAAGCTACTATCTAGTTTCACATTTCGAGTATAAAGATTTGCCCCTTTATCCGTTTCCTCAATCCAACTAATAATGATTTGGTTTTCGTTTATCCATTCCACATCCACTCTTCCTATCGGATTACCATCATCTATACGAATCGGTTCCCCAAATGTTTGCCCGCCGTCTGATGAAAAAACAACATTGACTTGAGGTGTTTTCTCAGGCGATGTAAACCAAGCAACGGCCACATTGTTCCCTTTAACGTCTAAAGCGGGTCCATTAACAGGGCAGCCTGGGATAAACCAATGATCATCATGAACCGTAACAGGCTTTTGGGCAATACCATCCATTATCCGTACCACATTAATATTTCTAATTTCTTTTTCAGATCGGTCTCGATAAGCGATTAGGGTTCCACCGGGAATGGCTACAGCATCTGTCGGACAACATTCACAAACACGATTATCCAAAATCCGTTCTGGTGCTAATTTTCCGTTTAACAAACTCGATTGATATAAAGCCATATCACCCATGGTATGCGTTTTTATGTCATATTCGCCCATATGACGTCCATCAAGCCAGGCAAATCCGATTTGTTGATCTTTCCCCTTATAGAAAGATAAAAAGCCATGTTCGCCTTTTAATTGATCGCGATGGGGAATGATTGGCTTTGACCACGTCTGTCCGCGATTAGATGAAAATGATATTTTCACATTATAATCAAATGTTCCACCTGCACTTTTTTGTAGCCAATGTACGATGAGTGAATCACCGCCCACGTGAAAAATAGATGGAAAATCTGCCCAATTCACAAATAACGAGTCGGATGAAAATACGGATGATGGATTGCTCCACCCATTGCCACCAAATTCAGAAAAAACGATTGAAGCTTTATTGTCATTTTCCACTGTCCAAATCATGAATAAGGAACCATCATTTGTTGAGACTATATTAGGATATTGACTCCCATCAGTGACAGGTGGCAATGAATATTCGTCCGAACCGCTACATGATACCCAAAAAAGTAATAAGATGATGATTGTTGTAATTCTATTCAATGATTAAGCCCCAAACAGACTTCCAAAAATCCCAGAATTTTTAACCATAGATTCAGGTGTATAACCTGCTTCACGTATTATATTTGAGATAGAATCCCAATCAGAATCTGATGCAAGTGTTATACTCTTCTTTTCTACAGAAATATCGACATCTGAAATATTTTCATTCGATTCCAAGGCTGAACGGATTTTTCCCGCACAGCCTTGACACGTCATATCTTTTACTTTGAAAACATGGTTGGACATTAATGCATGCCACCTATTTTGCAACAACCAGGGAGTGCTTCGTAGGCAGTCGGATCTGCAATCGTATTATTGGCTTGGTAACCTAATGCTGAGATAGCTTTTTCGATAGAAGCTAAATCAATCACAGAAGCTTTGTAAGTAACGTGACCCACTTTTGTATTTAAATCTACGTCGAATTTGGTAATACCATCTATTTTAGCCATACCCGATTCGATTGTTTTTTCACACATACCGCATTGGATAGTGCTTAAAGCAATGTCAACGTGCTTCGCTTCTTCGCTACTGCAAGCCACAAGTCCAAGGACAAGTCCCATTATTGCTATGATGATTGTTTTTTTCATGTTTATTTCCTTTTGTTTTTATTGTATTAAATATTCGTTTTAATAAAACTATAGAATAATAACGCTCCAGCAAGCAGAATTACTCCCAATTCAATCCAAAATAAAAATGCATTTTCCATATAAAATGAAAAATAGGGGTTTTGTATCATTTCCAAAACAGAACCTTGACCATTTTCCGGTTGAATTTGAAACAAGTAATAATCTTTTTCACTGAATGGATATAACCATTTAATACCCACGGTTCTTGCTGTAAACCAATCTGTGATTAAATGTAATTGTGCTCCTACAAATAATGCCAAAGAAATAGGTTTGATTATTTCAATTTTTGATATTTTTTGTATAAAAAGCATTACGCTAAATACAATTATCCAAAAAATAGGCGTATGAAGAATTGTATGATGACCCGCAACGGTATCCGAGAAAATACCATCTGCATCAGGCAAAATAGATGCAAATAATAGAACGGGCAAAAACGGGAAAACCGTCCAAGAAGAACATTTTATGAGTTTGCCGAATAAATATCCGGATGCAAGATGAGAAGGCACAAACATTATTTCCCTAGCTTTCTTTCTTGAATAATTGAATATATAATCGGCACAACGAAAGTTGTCAAAATCGCAAAAACCATTCCCCCAAAGGATGGAATCGCCATAGGAATCATCACATCTGCTCCACGTCCCGTGGACGTTAGAATGGGCATGAGTGCTAAAATGGTTGTGGCTGTTGTCATCATTGCTGGACGAATTCGTCTGGATCCAGCTAGAATCGTTGCTTCTCGAATAGCTTGAATTGTTTTAGGGTTATCTTTATCGAATTGCTGTTCCAAATAGGTGCTTATTAAAACACCATCATCAGTGGCAATTCCAAATAACGCCAAGAATCCAACCCAAACAGCTACACTTAAATTGACCGGGTGCATTTGAAATAATTCCCGCATATTTTCACCAAATATATTGAAATTTAAAAACCAGTCCTGTCCATACAACCAAATCATCGTAAATCCACCAGACCAAGCAACAAATATGCCGCTAAATACAATTAATGTGATAGATACTCTTTTAAACTGAAAGTATATTATTAAAAATATAATTGCCAATGCCAATGGCAAGACTACTGCCAATTTCTTGGATGCACGAATCTGATTTTCATAAGACCCGGCAAAAGTAAAACTCACACCATTTGGGACTTTCAAATCACCGCTTTGAATCAATTCATCCAAATAGGCTTTCGCTGATTCCACCACATCTACTTCTGCCCACTCATTTTGTTTATCGAACAATACATATCCCATTTTGAATGTATCTTCACTTTTAATGACCTGGGGACCACGGACATAATTCACATTGGCTAATTGAATCAAAGGAATCTGCGCACCGCTTGGCGTAGGAATTAATATATCATCCAGAGATTCAATTTTATCTCGGAATTCTCGCATATATCGAACTCGAACAGGATATCGTTCTCGCCCTTCCACTGTCGTCGTAATGGGCATACCGCCCACTGCCACTTCAATAGCATGTTGCACCTGTTGTAAAGCAATTCCATAACGGGCAATCGATTTTCGGTCAATTTCAATTTCGAGATAAGGTTTACCTACAATTCTGTCTGCAAAAACCATTTCAGCCTTTACTCCGGGCGCTTTCTTTAGATGTTTTTCCAAAGCTAAACCAAATGTTTCTATGGATGCTAAATCAGGCCCTTTTACTTTAATGCCCATGGGAGCTCGCATTCCACTTTGGAGCATGACCAATCTTGCGGAAATGGGCTGCAACTTTGGTGCGGATGTCGTGCCAGGAATTTGTGCCACTTTCACCAATTCATCCCAAATATCATCAGAAGATCGTATATGATTTCGCCAAAGCCTTATCGTTTCGCCATTTTTATTCGCGCCATATTCGGGCTTGTAAGCCACAATTGTTTCCACCATACTTAACGGTGCAGGGTCTAATGGAGAATCCACACGACCAATTTTCCCCACCACCGATTCTACTTCCGGCACAGAATATAATGCTTTATCCAATATTTGTAAAACATCGATGGACTCTTCCATTCCTGCATGCGGCATGGTTGTTGGCATGTATAAAAACGAACCTTCATCCAAAGGTGGCATAAATTCTTTACCTAAACCGGGAAATGCGTGGTTCATGGCAATCATTGGGCGAGATGATTGGATGAAATTTGGCATCCACCCTGTGAAAGATTCAAACCCCAACCAAACAACTAACCCAAATACTGTGACAAAACCTGGTAAGGATAATGCTTTCGCTTTGTGATCTAAAGCCCAACGAAGAATCTTTGGATACACTTTTGTAAATGCCATGATGCCGCCCATGACAAAGCCAATGAGTAGAGCAACAAATATCAGATTCACAAAAAATCCTTTCGTCAATCCTAACGGTGACCAAGTCATTGATAAAATGAGAATTACCAGAAAAATAACAATTCCATTTCCTGATCCACTAAATTTTTTCCCCCATTGTGGGGGAAATGAAAAAGGGGGTTCAATTGATTGGAGAATTATAAAATTAAGTTTCTTCTTTTTCCCCAGCAAGAAATTGGCTAAAACGGGTAAAATCGTTAAGGCGATTATAACCGAGGCGATAAGTGCGAATGTTTTTGTGTAAGCCAAGGGTTTGAATAATTTTCCTTCTGCCCCCATCATTGTAAAGACGGGAAGAAAACTCACTACGGTGGTGGAGACGGCTGTTATCACCGCCCCACTTACTTCAGAAACAGCTTCAAAAATAATATCTTTCGTTTTTTCTGTCGAATTTTTCAAATGTTTTAGGATATTTTCTGTCACAACAATGCCCATATCCACGATGGTTCCGATGGCAATGGCAATCCCGGATAATGCTACAATATTCGCATCTACTTTGAAAAGTTTCATTCCTATAAATACGACCAAAACGGTTAATGGCAACATACTTGAAATAAGTAAAGAAGACCGAAAATGCATCACCATTAATAATATAACTATAATGGTAATGAGAATTTCGTCTCTCAATGCATGATTCAATGTGTCTAATGTTTCGTAAATGAGTCCTGTTCGGTCATAAAATGGCACTACAGTCACATGACTCACTGTTCCATCTGAAAGCGTTTTTGAAGGCAATCCTGGAGATATTTCCTTAATTTTCTCTTTCACGCTTTTGATGGTCGCTAAAGGATTTTCACCATATCGTGCAACAACCACACCCCCTACAGCTTCCGCGCCTTCTTTATCCAACACGCCCCGCCGTAAAGCCGGCCCCAAAGCAACGTGAGCCACATCTTTGATATAAATTGGCACATTATTTTCAGATTTCACAACGGTGTATTCTATATCTTCCAATGATTTGATAAAACCCAAACCCCGAACCATATATTCCACACGATTCACTTCAATCGTCCGTGCACCCACATCCAAATTGGATTGTCGAACCGCATTAAATACGTCTGTCAATTGAATGTCGTGTTCCCGCATGGCAATTGGATTCACATCAATTTGATATTCTTTGACAAATCCGCCAATGGATGCTACTTCCGCAACACCTTCTGCCGATTGCAATGCATAACGCACAGTCCAATCCTGGATGCTACGTAATTCTTGCAAATCCCATCCGCCTATGGGATTACCATCTTTATCCTGGCCTTCTAATGTATACCAAAATACTTGTCCTAATGCTGTAGCATCAGGACCTAAAGCAGGTTGAACATTATTGGGAAGCGTTCCGGATGGAAGTGAATTTAATTTTTCTAATATTCTTGAGCGAGACCAGTAGAATTCAACATTTTCATTAAAAATCACATAAATAGTGGAAAACCCGAACATGGAAAATGAGCGGACTGTCTTTACATCCGGAATTCCCAAAAGAGCTGTGGTGAGCGGATAAGTCACTTGATCTTCAATATCCTGCGGACTTCTTCCTGACCATTTTGTGAATACAATTTGTTGGTTTTCCCCAATATCTGGAATCGCATCAACGGGGATTGGATCTCGTGGCAAATCGCCTAATTTCCAATCAAAAGGTGCGACCATGATTCCCCAAAGAACCGCAGCTGTTAAAAATATCCCAACCACCAAAGGATTGTTGATGCAATATTTTATGAGTTTATTCAACATTATTTATCCTTAGTTGAAGATTTGAATTCCTGTTTCACTTCACCACATTTCAACATGCTAGCACCAAAATACGGATTATTCACATCCTTCTCTTTGCTCAACCAGGATGCGCCTGTATTATCGAATGCCATTGGGCAAAATATCTCATAATAAGATTCAGATGATTCATGACCAAAAGATTGTTCAAGCAATAGAATTGATTGACTCAATCCATCAAAAGCTTTTCGCGCTTCTTCAATCCCTTTCCAATGTTGGGCATAATTTGTTTGAGCAATAAGCTGATCTCGGATTTCATTCCACTTCTTGGTAGCTTTCTCCGATAAATCAAATGATTTTGTTGTGGTGGCTGACAATACAATATTCAAAGCAAATAGAGCCGTTTTTGATTCTTTGAAATTGTCCTTTGCTAATGCATCATCAGCAATAAAGTAAGCATCCGTAATTAATTTTTGCGCTTTTCGAAAAGATGCTGTGGATTCAAATTGCTCCATTGCGTGTATTTGTTGAATTTGTCCACTGGGCATTCCACCATGATTATGCCCCATCCCAGACGGACCGCCATTTGGATTCATCATACTAGGTTTTGCAGCTATTTGCATTGCGGAATCAATTTTAAAATTCCCTTTCTTTACGACCAATTCCCCTTCTTTGAGCCCAGATTTAACGATATATTTATCTCCAACGCGAGAACCCAAAACGATTTCTCTTCCTTCAAATACGGGTTCATCACCATGCATTTTCACATAAACAATCGCTCGATTTCCCGTCTTCAAAACAGCACTTGCTGGAATGAGCAAATTTTCATGTTGATGATTCGGTGTATGAACTATGCCCATGGATTCAGATTTCACCAAACCCATGCCACAAACATTACATTCGCCTTTATGGTCTTGAATGACTTCAGGATGCATAGGGCAAATCCATTTATTCGCCAGTTCAGGATTATTGGCTTTCCCATCTCCATCTAGAGTTGCGTGTATCGTGCCGTGAACAAACATACCTGGTTTAATGATTCCATTGGGATTGAGCACATTCATACGCACTTTTACAGTGCGTGTTTTTGCATCTAAAACTGGGTCGATAAAAGCAACCCGCCCTTCGAATGTTTCTCCCGGAATTGCTTCGGCAGAGAATCTCACTTTTTGTCCAAAAGCAAGCCAAGGTAAATCAGATTCATAAGCGTCAAAAATCACCCAAACACGACTCAAATCTGCAATGGTATAAATATTGGTTCCCGTCTTCACATAAGCCCCTTCCACCCCATTTTTTTGAATCACAACGCCAGACATTGGACTGTAAACCGTAATCAAATTTGATGGAGAATTGGATGACTCAATTTCTTGAATTTGCGAATCCAAAAGACCCATCAATCGTAGTTTTTCCCGCGATGCTTGTAGTGTCGATTCGATGGTTTTCTTGCCAAGAGTCGATTTTCCAGTGTTAGAATTTGATAACTTTCGTGCCTGAATCAGTTCTTCTTGAGCCGTGTATAATTCAGGGCTGTATAATTCCATCATGTGGTCACCTTTATTGACAGCAATGCCTGTATAATCCACAAACATTCTCTCTAATCTTCCTGGAACCCAGGCAGTAATATTCCCGATTCGCGATTCATCATATTCTACTTTTCCCGAGAGATGGATTTCTAATTCTGCTATTCCCATTGATGCGGGAACCGTTTCTATTTGTGCCAATTTCATGGCATCTCTTGACATAGAAATTTGATACGGATTTAAGCCACCGCTTTCCGATTCTAATGGGATAAGGTCCATAAAACAAATTGGGCATTGTCCCGGTTCTGGCAGTTGCACATTCGGATGCATAGAGCAAGTCCAAACTTGATTTTCACTTATATGCGTCTCATGGGTTCCAGTTTGGCTAGAAGATTCTCCTCCTGAAAACCACATTCCAAAGAAAAATGCCACAAGAATAAGACCGACGGTAATTTTGTTATTATTAATAATATTCATGATATTTACTCCCCAGTTAAAACGGATAGTTTAGATTTTGCTTTTAAATGATCAATCAATGCTTTTTCGTATTTCATTTGGAATTTTAGTAATCGTTGCTGAGCGTCAACCAAGGACAGAAAATCTATTTTATCTGAACGGTAAGCCTTCTCTGTCGCACCTAAAGATTCTAATCCTTTTGGTATTAATACATTTTGATATAGATTTATTTGACGTTCCGATTCTTTTAAATCATATAAGATATTTTCTAATTCTGCCCCTAATTCATTTTGAATTGAATTGAGTTTTTGTTCTACTGCTTCCATAGAAAGATTGGCAGATTTTATAGCTGATTTATTTTTTCGAAACCAGATAGGCAATTCCAATGATATTTTTGCCACTAATGGATCCTTTTCACTCATTTCACTTCCTTCCTTTTCGCCTGTCCCAATTTTTTCTATGCCAATACCTAGATTGGGTAAGCGATTTAATTTTGCTTTTTTCAATCTTGATTTGCTCATATTAAGCTCGGCTTGCGCTATGAGTATATTGGGATTTGTTTCTTTAATCATTTTAAATAAATCTTTTTTCTCAAACCCAATAGTCGAAAATAATAATGAATCAGACACAACAATATCTGACAGATTTGGGTTATTTAACAAAGACCGAAATGATTCTAACAATGGCCGTTTTTGATTCTCTAGCGACAAAAGATCGTCTTCTAGTTGAATCAATTCTATTTGTGTTTTGATTAAATCTGGATGTCCCGTTCTGGATGTAACATACTTAGAACGAATCACAGAATCCCAATTTTGAATAAGTTCGAAATTTTGTTGAGTCAAATCTCTAATCCGCATCAAATAATAAGAGTCATACCAAACTGTTCGTATTTCGTGCGTAATGGATAATCGTTTTTGCTCCAATTGAGAAAAGGCCATTTCGGCATTGGCGGATTGGATATTGGCATCTGCTTTTCGTTTTCCAAACCAGGGAATTTTTTGCATAATACCAATTTTATATTCTTGTGGACCAACAGCCGTTTCCACGTTCTCCAAAAAATATCCAAAAGATATGGATGGATTAGGTAATCCTTTAGCAAAAGCAATTTTTGCTTCAGCCGACTTCCATTGTTTAAATTTTTCCTGGATAGATGGGTTGTTTTCCAAACCTGTTCGAATGTATTGATTTAAAATTTCTTCCGAATGATCGGATTGAGCAAAAACCAGTCCGATTCCGAACAAAAGTCCAAAAGTGTATTTAATTATTATTTTATGAAATGATTTCATATTTCTCCTTAATTCATTAATGGCCAAAATAGCCTTAAAGATTTGTGCAAGATACACGAATCTTATCAACGGATTTTCCGTTTAAAGAAAGGAGATATTTAAATCAATAGAGGGAAATTAAAAGCAGGGGGCGGTTCAGGAATCAAAGCCTGATTCAAAACCGTATGCATGATATTGTCATGAATAAATGAAAATAAATTGGGCGCCAATACTTCAATCACTTGAACGATTTCCTGATTGACTTGATTTAACGGTGCACTGGGAATCATGACTAAAATACGCGTGTCGCAATTCGTCATTTCCATTTTGCAATCCATCTGTTTTTCGGTCTGACAACACGTTTCTACTTCAAGCGCGCAACACGGCATAGCGCATGTATCAAACTCAAAAAGTGGAGCTGCAGTGCTACCAACAAATAAAACTATGAATAGTATGGATAGTGTTTTTTTCATCTACGCGTATATCTTACGCTAAAAATTATATATGTTCCAAGAATATTATTTTAAGAGATTTATAATGGATTTAAAGGTTGATCCAGTGGCTTTTTTCTGTAATTCAAATAGCACCATTTCAACACTAGTTTCTTCCCCACCTGCTCTTATAATTTTATTAATGCCAATGATTTTATTATCGGGGTTTCGGGTTGAAGTCGCATCCGTTACTATTTCAACATTATAATTACTCTTAATAAGATCTATGGCAGTTTGATAAACACAAATATGAGTCTCAATTCCAGCTAAAATAACATTATCAGGTTTAAGTTCATTTAATTTTTCTCGGAAAGATTCATCGCGATAACAAGAAAACACATCTTTAGAAAGAGGCGTTACCCCATTAAGATGTTGACTTACTTCCTTGACCGTGGGTCCAAGTTTTTCCGGTAATTGCTCCATCCATATTATGGGTATATCCAACAATCGTGCACCCTCTATCAAAATACCCAACTGTAGGAATAGATCAACGGAATGATGCATCATTCGAGCTAACTTACCTTGAACATCGATGATGACAAAAACCGTATTTTGTTTTCCTAACATACTATTGTTCCAGAATGGAATTAATTTGAAAAAGAAGATATCTTAATTTTTCATTTTCAATTTCAAGCGATGATTTTTTCTTTTTATGATTGTTTTTAATAAAATATTTTGCCATCGAAACTGATTTTCCGGTTGCTGGATCGTTGTAAAGCATTTCATCTAGAAGGGATAAATGGCTTGAATTTCCATATTGCCCTATCAATCTAGCAGCACTCGTTCTCACATAATAATTTGGGTCTTTTAACCATTTTTCATATTTTTCTAATAATTCAGGATGATCCTTATAATATTTTCCAGTTTCAGTGACAGCAGTTGAACGAGCATCCCACGTTGTGCCTCCATATTCTGCAAGTGAAAGTAATTTATTATAATTCTTATCATTTTTTACGGTTGAAAAATATCGAATTGATGCTTTCCTTATGACATCAGTATGTGAATCTTTTTTCAAAAGATCATTTACATAAAGTTTTGCAACAGATGAATCCAATTTTGTTAAGGTTGAAAATGCATCTGCAATTAAATAATAATTTTTCTCATTTTTTATAATTTGAGTAAGAAATTTCACACTGATAGAATCTGATGCATATTGAGTTAATGCTTTCACACATTCACGCTTTACCCTATTATCTTGGTTGAATACTGAAGAAATAAAGAAAGAGTCACCCTTTTTAGGTTTTAAGTTAGCTAAAGATATAACCGATTCTTTTCTTACACCCCAAAAGGAGTCATTTTCAATAGAAAATTTTAATGCTTCAATTACTTTTTTTCGTCCCGATTTCGATTTGAGTTCTTGAGCTGCCCATATTCTATCTAATATATGTGGGGCATATTTTAATTGGTAAATCAATTCTGGAACAGACTTATTGAAAGTTATTTTTTTCGGAATGGAATTACCTTCATCAAATAAAACCATTTTTGGATATGTTTCTGATGGGATTTGTATTTCAGTTATTTTGCCATCTACCCAAATTCTTTCTCTTTGAATTTTGCCATTATCAATGAGGATAATTATCGGCATTTTAAAGAGTGAGTTGTTGGTTAAATCCTGTATTTGGGCAATATCAATTTCAACCATTTTTGTTCGTCGATTATAGTTCCAACTAATGTCATATTCTGGGTATCCCGGATTATAGACCCATTGGTTAAAAAACCATTCCAAATTTTGTCCTGTTGTTTCTTCAATGGCTTTTTTCAGATCGGGTGTTTCCACATTTTTAAACTGATTCTCGCGCGTATAATGCTTAATGGCATCCCAAAAAATATCTTCACTCAATATATCTTTTAACATATTTAGAATTAATGAACCTTTCGCATAAACATGTGAATCGAAGAGTTCCATGGGCAAATGATATCGGTTATATACAGTAGGACGCCTATTCCATCGATCATTTCCTTTAAAAGCGCGGATTTCGCCATAACGGATATATTCTCCTTCATCGTATCCTAAGTTATGTTCTCTATATTGTCGTGAAAAAAATGTCGCAAATCCTTCATTCAACCAAATATGGGCCCAATTTCTTGTGGTTAATAAATCTCCATACCACTGGTGTGCTAATTCATGAGCCACGAGACCATCACTACTTACGTCTGGAATAGAAAAAGCATCATGCATCGTTCTATCAGTATTGTGTGTAAGGGTAATATTCTCCATTCCACCAAACATAAAATCTTCTATAATTATTTGATCATATTTTTCATACGGATAATTCACACCTGTAAGCTGGTTAAAATAAGAAATCATATCGGGTGTTTTGCCAAAAGACCTTTTTGCTTCATGTTTAGTTTCTTCATAAACCCAATAGGATACAGGTATATCTTCAAATTGATCTTCAACTCGGACATAATCACCCACGACAAATGAAATTAAATAACTGGACATTGGAAAATTTTCTTTCCAGTGAAATGTTTTTGTCCCATCCTTATTTAGTTTTTCTGAAATTAATTCACCATTGGAAACGGCGACTAAGGAATCAGGAACTGTTATAATCATTTCAAATGTAGCCTTATCATTCGGATAATCGTACAAAGGAACCCAATGATGGTTGTTCTGATCTTCGCCCTGTGTCCATGCTTGAAGATGTTTAGTTGGATAAACAGAATCCGGTTGAACAAAGTATAAACCCGTTCGAGGGCTAGCTGTGTAGGCAATTTTCATCTTTAATTGTTTTTGTATCCAATCTCCTGGATTCAAGGAAACATGAACTTTTCCATTTCCTTGATGAAACGATCTTTCTCTGTTTCCGACGAATATGGAAGAAATTATAATATCATCTGCATCTAATGTTAATTCTAAAACATCGGGATTAAATGTTTGGATAGTATGTTCTACTACACCGGAAACAGATTCTTCATGAAAGTTTATTGAAATAGCTATTCGAGAATGTATTACATCGTAGAATCTATCTGGCGTTGAATGAATGGGTGGTAAATCTCTACCATGAATAAGTGTAATTAGTATAAATAGTATGGCTGTGCGTTTCATTATTTCCTATCATTTAAGGTGGGGAACTTATAGGATCATAATTAATTATTCAAATAACTTCATTTCCGTAAAGGATAAGGGTATCCATAAAACTTGTAATTCATATATTAATCATATAAATTAGGATCGCGTATTCTTGTATATGTGTATTTTTAATACATATACTCGTTTTGCTTTTTGAAATTCTTGGTGGCCGGAGGCAGCTCTAATGACCCAATTTGGTTAATTTGATAATGGACTTAACGCCTTTAATATTTTGTGAATCCCTAATAAAGGTCGTGGTTTACAGTTCAATCAATCTATTAATCAAATACCCTCCTCTCTTCCCATAAGGGTTCCTTCGGTCTCAAGTTTTTCAACCGTTTCAACAAAGATTACGCATGGAAGAAACTAAAATAATAAGTAGAACTAATTTTATTATTTTTTAATGAAACTATTTTGATTTGGAGAAAAAAATTTGGTAAGTTCGAATAATACAAACAACACACCTGAACTCAATTTCATGCTATATAGTAAATCTGCAGAATATGCAATCCAAGCTCTCATTTATTTAGCTGAGATAAAACCCGATAAACCGGTAATGATCAGTGAAATTGCTGAAGCATATAATATACCCTATCAATTCCTTGCTAAAATTGTTCAAACTTTGGTCAAACAAAGATTAGTTGTAGCAACGCGTGGCAGAAATGGCGGGATCAATTTAGCTCGAGAAGCTAAAGATATTTTTATTAATCAAATTATAAATGCTGTTGATGGTCCTCCACCAGAAAAAGAACAATGTGTTATAGGGCTAGATGAATGTAGTGATGTAACTCCTTGTCCGCTTCATCACAAATGGGCTCCCATCCGTAGTCAAATTCGGGAAATGTTAAGTGAAGAACATTTAGATGATCTTGCGCATCGTGTAATAGAAAAAAGAAAATTAATGCACTCTTAAACCTTTTTTTTATATTTATACAGGATTAATTAGTCTTGTATGTATTTTTCTTATTTTTTAAATTTAATGCGGATGACAAAGGTTTTTATGTAACATTAACTGATTTAGTACAGTTAGTGTTTGCAGGTTCCAAAATACTAATGTGGAGACAATAAAATGTTCCATTTATCAGCGCAACCATTTTCAACTAAAGCTGTTTATCCGATTTCTATCAGGCTAAGCATGCTCCTTTCCATTGCCCTTATTACTACTTTCTTTATTTTTTTGCCTCGTAAATATTCCGTATGGGATGCAACATTATCAACTGGAGATAATATAGCCATAGAACAAATTGAAATACCACAAACTCAACAATATGACAATATTTCAACTCCGACCCGCCCTTCAATCCCTGTTCCCTCAGATGATGAAGAAATCGCGGATGATTTAACGCTAGATGAACTGAATTTTGATGAATTTATGGCTTGGGATGATGTGCCACCACCTCCATCTGATTTAGGTCCAAAAGTTAAATTTATTCCATACGATGAAGCGCCAGTCCCTATTGGTGGCATTGGTGCAATTAGGAAAAATATTATTTATCCTAAGATAGCCATGGAAGCAGGCGTTGAAGGAATGGTGATTATTCAAGTATTCATTGATGAAAAAGGACGTGTAAAAGAAACCGTTATAATGAAGGGCATACCCGGTTCGGGATTAAATGAAGCGGCTATATCTGCGATTCGTAAAACTAGGTTTAAACCAGCAAAACAAAGAGATCGTTCCATTGGCGTTTGGATGAGTATTCCAGTTAATTTCAAATTAAACAAAGGATAATAAAATGAAGGAAAAAAAATCTTTTTTAATTACAACTGATTTTTCTGAGTCTGCTCGTTTTGCTTACAAACACGCAATTGATTTATGTAAAACCTATGATGGGTATTTAACGCTTTTGCATGTGATAAACCCTGTCGTTGTTCCACCTGCTTATCTCATGGTAACATCCGAGACTTTAGTATCAAAAGAAAAAGAGAAAAATGTTCAGAAACTTATTAATGAAGAAATAACCAACTTTTTCCCGGAAGAGTTAAATGTAGATCCGATTATTGCTACGGGTGTGCCCTTTGTTGAAATTATTTCTTATGCTCGGAAGAATGTCATAGACATGATTATTATTGCCACCCATGGATTTACAGGTTTAAACCATATCCTTTTTGGCTCAACCGCAGAAAGAGTCGTTCGTAAATCTCCTTGTCCCGTTCTGACGGTTCGTAAACCCAATAAACCATTTGTTTTACCCTAATATTTTATAAATAACTCAACCTGATGAATAAATCAGCAAAGCCATTATCCTATCCTAGCTTTCCATCTAAAATGCTCCATCTTGCTATCATAATTGCTGGATTAGCCGGATTTACATTAGGAGCACATATTGCCTTTCTCGTTGGATTTGATTATTCTCTCGGCAAAGGGTATCATGCGTATATACAATCTCACGGTCACATTCAACTTATAGGTTGGGTTGGGCTATTCATCATGAGTGTCTCCCTTTATTTTATGCCACGATTAGGTCATTTTAAAATTGAAATTACAAAACGCGTTAAATACATTTCATTTTTTATCACAATTGGCATTCTCTTGAAATATATTTTCCATAGCGCACTTCCTTATTACACACATGTATCTTGGACGTCGACTATTACCTTCCTGACACTTCTTTCTTCTGTCTGTATATTTATTGGCATTTTAATTTATCTCTCTATTGTATTGCAGATTGCTAATGGGATGAAAAATCAATTAAAGGACCCCACGAGAGATATACGATTATTGTTTATTATCATGATACTTGGTTGGATACTTTATGGAAGCGCTCATTTCATTTTATCCGCGATTCTACATATAAATAGTCAAACAATACTATTGCCAAATTGGAATCTATTTATGGTGGATATTTTCATTTACTGGATCATATTGCCTATTTGTTTCGGTGTTGGATTAAGGGCAATACCGCTATTTATGAGACTCCCATCAATTCAGTGGAATACGCTCTTTTTTTCAAAAATATATTTTGCCGTTGTTTTAATCTACTTTGGCCTAAAATTAGGGTATCAATTCATAGATAATGGACAATTAATATTACCTTATTTATATATACTTGGTTTCATAAAAAATATGACTATCTTATGGTTTGTATATCAACTTGACGTAATTATTAAACTAAAAGTTCCTTGGACAGACGCTCAAAAAGAAGAATGGATTGCACATAAAAAAGAGTCTAGAAAACATTATCCTGATTATGGTGAGTTTGGGCATTTTGAATGGTTATTAAAATCAGCGTTTATTTGGCTCGTATTTGCTGCTTTATTGGATGCTTACCTAAATTTTGCCCTTCTATTACAAATACCTACAGAATTAAGTAAAGACGGCATTAGGCATGCTATTTTACTCGGTTTTACAACTCCTTTGATCATGGGTATGGGTGTTAGAATGATCCCTGGAATGACAGGAGCATTAAGGCTGAAAAATCCTGGTACAGTATTGTGGATTGCTGTTTTGGTAAATGGCGCGGCTTTTTCTCGAGTATTACCTATGATTCTTCCTTCAAATATTTTAGATATGATTCCAAATGGATATGAAATAATTATGCCCTTATTTGGTGTATCTGGAATTCTAGGTGTGGCAGCTATTTGGTTATTTTATTTTACGATGAACCCTGTATTAAAGGGAGAACGTCTTCCCTTGCCTAAATCTATTTAATTCATCCTTGTAGTAGAAATTTCTAACGTATAAACTCCTCGCCTTAAGACTTATGAAAAATAGATTTAACGATTTAACCGGTAAGGAATGGCTGCCATTCCAAAAATCATTTACCCATTTCACAAACTTTGGCGATTTATACCAAGAAAATATTCGTTTTTTCACTAAACCATCAAATGAGCTTACACCGGTAGCATTATTTTCGGGTTCATCATCCAAAGAAATTCTTTTTCAATCGCTTTGTGAAAAAGATAAGATTCACTATGGAATCAATAATTTAGATTACATTTATATAGATTTAACGGATGAATTAATCAATCTGCAAACCAAAGATCAAATGGAATCGTGGTTACAGATAACGGTAAATGAAATAATTGGCTATTCATCCAAACTTCTACATCGCAAATTCATTTCGATTCTAATTAATAATATAAACATTCAGGGCAAATACTATCCAATTGCTTGGGAATTATCTAACCGTCTTGCACAGCATTATACTCGAAAAGATGAAAAAATTATCTGCCGTAAAAAGAACCAAGAGCCTCTTATCAATTTATATTTCAGGAAAGATGAAGATAGTGCTTTTGACACAGCTATTTCTCCGAGTGATTTGTGGAACTCAATTCCAGACACAACTTCTATTTCATCAATTCAGGTACATCCAAATTGGTTTATGCTTAGACCTAAACCCCGGAAAAAAGATGAAATTCTTCATCCCGCAAAGTATCCCGAAGAATTAGTATCTCTTTATTTAAATACCTATTCTCGGAAAGGTGATAATGTATTCGATCCAATGTCAGGAACTGGGACGACACAGGTAGAATCGCTTAAATTAAGTAGAAATGGATATGGAGTAGAACTTAGTTCTATGTTTCATTCAATTGCAGTAAACCGTTGCGCACAGGTAGACTCTAATAGTAATCAATGGAGTATTTTTGAGGGAGATGCTCGGAATTGGACGGATGGGAAGTTTCCAACTTTTGATTATATGATTACATCGCCACCTTATTGGGATATGCTCAATATGCAAGGGGCAGAGAATCAGGCCTTAAGAAAGAAAAAAGGTCTCCAAACTAATTATTCAGATAATGAAAAAGACCTAGGGAATATTGATGATTATTATTCCTTTTTAAATGATTTAGTGAAATTATACATTTCAATTATTACCAATCTGAAAGAGGGTGGTTATTTTACAATTGTAGTTAAAAATATTAAGAAAAAAGGGAAAATATATCCATTTGCTTTTGATCTTGTATCCAAGTTGAGTCCGTCCTGCATGCTATCACATGTCGGATATTGGTGCCAAGACGATTTAAGGCTTGCGCCATATGGATTTGGAAATACTTGGGTGAGCAATACGTTTCATCACTATTGCCTCACATTTAAAAAAATGAGTTAAACTTCTTCAGATTCTCTGATTCTTTTCCATTCTTTCACTTTTAATCCAATAGCAATTACAAATATTGTAATAATCAACGAAAATGCCAGCAATCCTTTTCTTCGATAAATAACTTCATCTAGTAATACATTGGTTCCATTAATCGCTGCCTGGATAGAAACAAATCCCGGTGCCGCTCCACTATCTACAAATGCATTATTAAAACTATGAATATTTGTACGAGTTTGAATAAGTGTTTTTTTTGCATCTTCTAAATCAAACAATAATTCGGATACAATCATACCCTTATGCTCTGCCTTCTCAACCATATCATGCGCTTGGATTAATCCAATTTTCAAACTATCAATTGTTTGGTAAAAATGGGAAGCCATGAGTTTGGCTGGATGAGAATCTTCATGACATGGTTTACATGCAGATTCTGAAGACCATCCAAGGAATTCGTCTGTTGGTTTTTCGACATCATGATTTCCATGGCACGCTTCACATTGCCCAAACCCTTTTGAAAGAAATATATCATTGAGGTGACTTTTTTGAAAGAGATTCTTATTATTTGAATGACATGTTCCACAAATTTGATCTACATTCTCCACATATGGGGGTGTTGCACCGTGACTCCCATGACAATCATTACAGGCTGGGGCACCTATATCACCATTCTCAAGTAAGGCGACGCCATGTACAGAATTCTTATATTCATCAAATTGGTTTGTAGGCAAACCGGATTCGAACATACGTGTATCATCACTGTGACATTTTGAGCATGTTTCCGGAATGTTTTTAGCATATACGGGCGCTCTTGGGTCATTAACAGGCAATATTCCGTGAACGTTATGACAATCTGTGCATACGGCCACTTTATCATTTCCTTCAGCTAAGGAGATTCCATGGCCACTTGTCTTATATTGTGATACTTGATCTACCTTAACATCCGTAGAATAACGACGCATAAATAATGGATCACTGTGACATTTTCCACAAACATCTAATTGTTCACTCTTCTCTATAGCACCAATAAATGTTTCATTTTCCCACATAGCTTCATCTTCATCATCAAAAGCATTTGGGTCACCGCCATGACAATCTGCACAGCTTAATCCAACTTTAATATGTATATCAGATTCAAAATGGTTTACAATTTTATCTTCATCATCTAATTCTTGGTCAACTTCGACATGACAAGCAATACAAGCATCTTCCTGAGATAAATTGGATCCAAATAGGAGAGAAAAGATAAGAAAGGAATATAGCCAAATAGATTTTTTCATCATGTTAAATACCCCCAAGCAGTTAAAACGATCATGTAAATAATAAGTAATATTCCAAACCAAGTCCAAAAGGGTGTCCTAATGCCATCATTTGCTTTTTTATCTAGGAATGGAACTAAAAACCAGATGAGGCCTCCAATAGAAAAAAGCATAATACCGAATAATTCTCCTTCTATAAAAAGCACATGCGCTGGAATGTATTTTAAAGTTTGAAACATGAACATAAAATACCATTCTGGTTTAATGCCAGCTGGCGCAGATGCCAATGGGTCAGCCTTTGACCCTAAATCCCATGGAAAAAATACAGCAAGTAATGCAATTAAGTTTAATACTATTAACCAAGCCATTGCATCCTGCAAAGCAAAGTCCGGGAAGAACGGGATGGATTTTCTTTTTTCTTCTGGAATTTTTTCAATTTCAGGTGGAACGCTCATGCCTTGCACTTGAACTAGAATTAAATGAATGCCTAATACAACGGTAAATATTCCTGGTAATAATGCAGTATGTATCCCATAAAACCGTGTTAATGTTGCACCACTAACTTCATCCCCAGCTCTTAATAATCGAAGAGCAAAATCTCCAATTACTGGTACTGCACCTGCTATATCCGAACCAACTTTCGTTGCAAAATAGGCTAATTCATTCCAAGGCAATAAATACCCCGAAAAACCAAAACCTAAACTTAGCATAAGTAATATCATACCTGTGACCCAAGTCATTTCCCGCGGTTTTCTATAGGCTTTTGCAAAAAACACGGTAAACATATGGAAAAATGCAAATAGAATAAATAGGTTTGCACTCCAACTATGAACTTCCCTTATGAGCCATCCAAACTCAACACGAGAAATTATAAATTTCACACTTTCATAGGCTGTTTCCGCGCCAGGTTGATAATATAATATTAATAAAATCCCCGTAAATACCTGAACCATAAAAAGGAATAGAGATACACCTCCTAAATAATACCATACCGAACCATAAAAAATAGGAACACGTTTTTTTAATGCAAACTTTTTAACAGAATCTAAATCGATTCGTTCATTCATCCATTCGTATATACTCATATCAAGATAAATCCATTTTACTTACAATGATTTTCTCTCTTAAAATATCGACTTTAAACTGGGCTAATGGTTTTGGTGGCGGTCCAGAAATATTTTTCCCTTCAATATCATATAAACCATTATGGCAAGCACACCATATTTGTTCTGTTTCTTTTTTAAATTGAACATTGCAATCCAAATGTGTACACGTGGCTTCTAATGCTTTGAAATCACCACTTTCTTTTCTTATTACAATAATTGGCTTTCGCCCAAAGCGCACAATCTTAGAAGAGTTCTTTGGGAATTCTGCGACTAAACCTAAATCTATATTATTAACATTTAATTCAGCGGTTTTTGGTGGGACTAAAAATCGAGCAATTGGGTAAATCACAGAAGCAACCCATGCAACAAGTCCTGTTTTTAATATTGTATTTAAAAAAAAACGCCGTTCTTTTTTAATTTCTGTCTTTGTTAGATTACTCATTAAATTGAATCCTTAAGAGTTACGGCAATGGGTGTGCAATTTTTGGGTAAAATTCTTCAAAATCAAACGGTTTATAACTTGGACTTTCCGCGTTATGACATTCGATGCATAATTGTTCAGTTGGTTGAATTAATCCAAGAGCTGCACCATCCATCGTACCTTTATTGATTGCTACCATTTTTTTCTTTGATTTATATTTACTTCCAGGTCCATGACAAACTTCGCATCCAACCCCTTTTAAATTTTCCATTCGTTTTACCGCCTTTGTCGGCTTCTTTCCATCTTTAGTTTGAGCCCAAAATTCAGCATTTTTAATTTCATATCCACCTTTTCCATATCCTGTCACATGGCATTTCACACATGCTTCTTCTTCCCAAGGATTACCTAACCCTTTTTCTTTTGCGATTTTGATAGCTTCATCCCCTTTTAAAGTTTCGAAAGCATTCGAATGACGGCTATTAATCCATGATTTAAATTGATTTCCAGTCTTATCTTTTTTGTGGCACATTTTACATTTTTTTGACCCTACATAGTCTTGACTCATGAGTGTGGTAGTCAATATTAAAAGAAAAATAGTGTGATATATTCTCATTGTTTAATCCCTTTTTTGAACCATAATTAGAATGCCCCGCATAACGAGGCACTCTAATTTACATAGATTTGTTATAGAGTGAATTATTTAAATAACTTAGAAAAGAAACCACGATTATCTAATTCAGCATCTTTTCTTATTTCTTTAGCCATATCTCTTATTTCAGTTATGTCCATAACCATTTCATTCCATCCATACCATAATGTATAATCTGGGTTATTATGAAAAGCACCTTGAAATAGTCGCATTCTATGCTTCAAATGCATTACAAATAATGTTTGTTCAATCGGTGTTGGTGCATCATGGAAGGCTAATAAATCAGGAAAATCGTAGGTATAATGTTCAGGTTTTTCCAATAAGCCATCTTTATATAAATCGGCTATAATGAGTATACCTTCAGCAAGAAGTTCATCTCCACGTCGAATGATTTGATCGCCTTTTTCAAGTTCTGCCCGAGCATAATTCTCAGAATGGCATTCACTACAAGTAGCAATCATTTTATTTCTTTCTTTATCGAACCCTTCTGCCGTTAAACGGGCCACTTGAGCACCTGCAACCACATCAAGTCTAGGTGTTGGATTTCCGTCTGGGTCTAGTACACCTAACGCCTGTAATATTGTGACTCGATTTGCCCACCATTCAGCATCTTCACCTGGGTAAGGGCCTAAGCCATCAGTTCGTACGGCCAGGAAGCCCCAAGCAGTTCTAACTTCATGATCTCCATTTTGCATATGACATGTTTGGCAAGTTGGCGCCGCTGCATCTTCAGGTAAAATACCTCGCTGTTTCAACAAAGCCCTTACCCCATGCTTGGATGTAGAATACATTTCCCATTGCGGATGATCAAAACCCATATGGCATGTTTGACAAGCTTGTGGCTGCCGAGCTTCCTTTAGTGAAAAAGCATGGCGTGTATGACAAGCATCGCAAGAAGCAGAACCAAAGTGATGACCATCTTCTTTTAATTCGGCAATTTCTTCTTCAGTTTTAATGCCAATTTTATGACATCCACCACATCCTTTTCCTCCATCAATCAATTCCATTGGTTTAAAATGGGTGGTCGGCATTGCTTTTAAGGCAGCCCAAGCAAATGAATGTTTTCCTTTTTTATATTGATTTACCTGTTTTTCGTGGCAACTCGCGCATGTTTCTGGTGTTGGAATGTCAGCTTTTTCAAAATCTGTATCTGATTGATGCTCATCTCCATGGCAATCTGAACAGCTCACATCTTCTTCATAATGTGCACTTATTTTATAATCTTTAACCATTTTAGGGGAAATGTCAGAATGGCATTTAATGCAGTTATCTGCATAAACACTTGCAACCATTAGTCCTAAAATAAGAATAAGTCCTTTTCTCATAACGATACCTCCATATTGGTTCTAATCTCCTATTGTAGATTCTACATCTTTAATAGGTATGGTAAATTACAATTTTTAACAGGATATCGCCATCTCTTTTTCTTTTTTAATAAAATGAAACACCAAAGGTCATTTTTTCATATAAATGGGGATAAAGAGAAATAAATGATTTGAGATTGAGAAATGATGCTCCCATGTTTTTAATTCGAATAGAGAAATAATTAGATTTAAATGTATTTGGAGAAATCGCATCAAATTGCTTCCATTCTTTTTTACTGCTATACCCCATTAATATTAGGGCAGGTCTAAAAGCTAGGTTACTATGATATATATAATCGCTACTTCTTTCCTTCATTTGTTCCCAAAACCAAGAAATCTTAATAGGAGATTGATCGAATTTTTTTCTTTGATATTTTCGCTGTAAAGATTCTAGAAACACTGATTGATCTTTCGTGATTTGAAAGGATAAAAATGGATTATCCCGTTTTTTATCTTTTAAATCCCACCCTTTCATAAATGAAAACAAAAAAATCGATTCATCACATTCAGTAGGATGTAATAGGATGTTTTTTTTAGACCATTGATCCCATTTACCTCTATTTGGAACGAATGCTGGCAATTGCATATATTCTGACGACATCAGAATTGGGCCATCGTGGTATAAAAAATTATTTTTTAAATCCCACTCTTCATTTCCAAGAATAAAATCTTTTTTATCTGGCATATAAAAGGGCGTTTCACATAAGTCAACTTTTATAGGGATATCGTTATTTATACAGAATTCTTTAAATATTATTTCTGATAATTTTCCTTTCGCTATATTAATTATTCTCTTGGACAAATCATTGATCTTCATTCGATTAAATGTAAAAGGAATGGATAAAAGTGCATAATCTAAAGAATCATTAACTGCTTTGTCGAAAAGCGTTTTTGGCAAGGATATTTTAATTATTTCATTCGATTCCATAATTAAAATATAACAAATGTAAAATAAAAAAGGGGAGCAATGCTCCCCTTTTTATTAGCCTAAATATCGACGAAGTGATTTACTTCTAGATCGATGTCTTAATCGCTGAATAGCTTTTTCTTTAATCTGGCGAACGCGTTCTCTCGTCAAATCGAATTCTTCACCTATTTCATTCAAAGTCATTGCACTATCTCTCTTAATACCGAAATACATTTCGAGGACAGCGCGTTCTCTTTCTGCTAATGTATCTAAGGATGATATGACTTCTTCTGTCATGGATTCCCTCATTATTTGGGTTTCCGGTGGTGCTTCTTGTGTATCTTCGATAATATCAAGAAGTGAGCTATTTTCGCCTTCTTGGAAAGGAGAATTTAATGAGCTATGGCGACGAGAATATTGTAATGCTTGATAAACTTCATCTCCGCCCATTTCTAATTGTGTTCCAATTTCATCTCCTTTAGGCTGACGTTCAATTTCAGCTTCTAATTTTTCTGCTGCACGGGTGATTTTCGTAATCGTTCCCACTCGATTCAAAGGTAAGCGAATCAATCGAGATTGTTCAGCTAATGCTTGAAGAATGGATTGTCGTATCCACCAAACAGCATATGAAATGAATTTAAAACCACGGGTATGGTCAAAACGTTTTGCAGCTTTTATTAGGCCTAAATTGCCTTCGTTTATGATATCTGCAAGTGACAAGCCGTTTCCCTGGTATTTTTTTGCAACTGAAACAACAAAGCGAAGATTGGCTTCAACCAATTCTTTCATAGCTAATTCATCATTATTTTGAATGCGAATTGCTAATTCAACTTCACGTTCCGGTGGCAATGGATTAAATTGTCCTATTTCAGCAAGATACATGCTAATGCTCCCACTAGAAACTTTACTGACTTTTTTCTTTTTCTTGGGTTCTGCTACAATTTTTGTATCAGCAGCTTTCGCTGTTATTTTTACTTCTTCAGCGGTTTTCTTCGTTTTTTTCTTTGTTTCTTTTTTAGCCAAGAATAAACTCCATTAATGTTTATTTGTTTACGTTTATGCCTTTTCTGGACTGCATAAAGCCAACGAATTTACAGTCTATTTATTTTAAAGACTATTTTAAATATAGTATTTTTTGTGATTGTATTTCCACACCAGATCGAATTTGTACGTAATATTGGCCGGATGACACCCCATCACCTTGAGAATTCTTTCCCGACCATACTCGATGTATAATTTGATCTTCTTCCGCTAGGACCGTTTCCGTCCATATTATTTTTCCTGCAATATTGTAAATACTTAATTCGATTCTATTAAATGGGCCAGAATTAAATGTTATTTGAATTTCATTATTAAAAGGATTTGGGAAACAGGGTCTTATTGAAAATTCGGACTGTATAAAATAAGGACCACCTGAATTAATTTCCGAGAACGATTGATAGCTTTCTATATTATTTGCGGATAAAACTATCAATTCATCTTGCTGAAATGGAATCCAATCCATTTCGCTAGCGACACTTGCCTCCGGAGGGCGACTCATGATTGACTTGTGTGAATAGTTGTTATTACCTGAATAACTCAATGCTGATTGACCTCCGTAGGCATATAGAGATTGCCCATCTGACAAAATAAAATTCATTTGAGATGGTGGTATAAAATCACTAATCTGAGAAACAGCTTTTTGAATTCCATCGAATATTGACCCCGTTTCTTCCATTAATTTCATAATGAGTAAAAAGTAAAGCTCAGAATCGACAACTCGGTTCCATCCTTCATTTTGCCAATGCCCACTTCCAAATGTTTGGGGTGGATGATTCACTAGCCACGATTCATTAGAATCATATTCGGTAATTAAATCATAAAGTAACGATTTTGAAATAGTGCCATTATGGATGAATGTAAATGTTTGAGTATTATTATGATAAATGAAAGGATGTGGATTAGGAATGGCTCCTGCCCCAGACGTTGTTGCCCGTACATGACCTAGTGCTAAAGTGACATCCATTGAATCATTTAAGTTATCGTCAATACATTGCCAAAATTGAGCCGAATCTTCTTCTGTTGATTTCGGCGAACGAAATACGCTTAATGAATCATTTTCTGTATAAAAAGCCAATCCCCAACCATCACGAAATGAATGACCTTGCTGGTAGAGTGCTTCAATTTCATCTGTAATTATAGGTGTGGATGATGATATTGAATAATTCCCATTCGCAATAACCGCCCAAAGGCGACATCCTAATAAAAGTGACGGTAATACATTTAGGAAAATAATTAAAAATCCTAAGTGGTATCTTTGCTTAGTATAATATCTCATTGATTAAAGAATTGTTTTTTAACGAGTAAAATAATTTATGAATTATCTTCAAAATTGGATTGTTGTATTTTTCCATAAGGCGACTTCTATTTCCCACCCTGAAGGATCTTTTAGGTACCAAGCTGACGAAAATGGCCACTCAATAACGCCACCATAAAGTATATTTAAATTTTGTTCTTCAATAATAGCCAACCATTTAGACTTATCGTCTATTTTAAGACCGAAATGCGACATTGCATGATATCCTTTTTGATGAATCAATTCGGGATTATGTGGATTGAGACCAGGATGTTCATAGACACACAATAATGCGTCTCCGGATTTTAAAATACCCCAAGGTTTATCATCTTGAATACCCTTTTCTACTAGTTTAAAACCAAATACTTGGCCATACCAAGTGGAAGTTTCATTGAAGTTTTCCACCGTAATATTTATATGGTCTAATTCTTTAACCAACGGTTTTTTCATTATTAAGGCTCAATTAATGTTTGTTAATTTGATTCGTTCATCGAAATTTACACCAAGGAATTCGAACCAATACATACTATTGATATTTTTGATTCTATTTAAACAATTAAAGGAACACCCATGAAAAAACTTTTTCCTATTTTAATCCTATTCATCTTCATTGCCAACTGTGACAAAAAACAATCACCGTTAAAGGATTTTGTGCTCAATAATGATCCTGCTTTTACCTATGAAATTGTCAAAACGATTAAAGGTGAAAAGTGGACAACAAAAGTTGTAAAAATGGTTTCTCAAAAATGGTTAACCGAAGATGAAGTTGATTTACAGGAGTGGTGGCATTGGCTAACGATTGTGATTCCTGACAATAGAATTGAAACAGAAGCATTAATGGTTGTCAGTGGTGGAAGCCACAAAAACAAAGTGCCAAATGAAGCAAATGAAGCGCTCATTGGAGCGGCTATTGGCACTAAATCGGTCATAGCATCTATTTCTAATATTCCATTTCAACCATTAAGCTATAAAAATGATCACCAAGATGAACGCTACGAAGATGATATAATAGCGTACGGCTGGAGACAATTTTTGGAAGGGGGCGCAAAAGATAAAGATGCCTATTGGCTAGCTCATTTGCCTATGACCAAAGCGGTAATGCGTGGGATGGATGTTGTTCAGGAAATTGCAGCTGTAGATAGTTTTATCGTAACAGGTGGCTCAAAACGCGGATGGACCACTTGGACTACCGGTATTAGTGATTCACGCGTAAAAGCAATTATTCCCATTGTAATAGACGTATTAAATGTTGTTCCATCATTTAATCATCATTGGAAATGCTATGGCGATTGGTCTCCCGCTATAGATAGTTATAAAAATGAAGGAATAATGGATTGGATGGGGTCGAAAGAATTTGATCGAATGCTCGAAATCATGGAGCCATATTCCTTTGTAAATGAATTAACATTACCGAAATTTTTAATAAATGCTACAGGTGATGAATTTTTCGTAACTGATTCATGGCAATTTTATTGGAATGATCTCGTTGGCCCGAAATATTTACAATATATCCCAAATACCAATCATGGATTAAACGGTTCATATAACTTGGGCAGTTTAATTGCCTTTTATGATTCAATCATTAAAGATAAATCTATTCCCCAATTTGATTGGAAAATAACAAATAATACAATTTTAATAGATATACCTGATCAAGGAATAGATTATGAATTAAGAAAATGGACAGCAATTAATACTGAAACTCGCGATTTTAGAGTGGCAGTTATCGGTCGTTCATGGCAGTCCGAATCAATTACAGTATCTAATAATGGTCATTACTCAATCAAAATTGATTCACCAGAAACTGGCTATAAGGCAGGACTCGTTGAAATTATATTTAAAACGGATCCCAATTACCCAATGACGTTTACTTCTGGGACTGTTGTCACTCCAAATACTTACCCTTTTGGTGACTTTAAAAGCCAATCACCTAAAGGTACATACGAATGATATCTAGGAATCTATTTAAGTAGGAGAATGCGCTGAGTCGCTATATCATTTGATGCGTTCATCATCATAATATATATCCCAGATGGAACGAATTGGTTTAAATGGTTTTTTCCATTCCAATGGGCTGAATAATTCCCTGCACTTTTAAATTCGCTAACAATCTTTTTAACCGTATTTCCTTTTATATCGTAAATAGTCAACTGTACTTGAGAATTTTGGATAACTTGATATTCTATTGTTGTTTCTGGATTGAAAGGATTCGGATAATTAGACAATATTTTTGTGTCTTGTGGGATAATTGGGGTTTGAATAGACAATGGGGGAATATATTCACGTATTTCGACAAAATTATCAACACTTCCTTCTACAGAATCCAAGGTGTTTAATACATCTAATTGATTGTTATCATTTTTTACAAATGCATCCAAGAAAGTATGAATCCAGACATTCGCAATTCTAAACGCTTCATCGCTTAAAGAATGTTCTTCTCCTGTTAGGCCGATTAGGTACTTTGAGCCAATTAATCGTTGTATTGCCGATTTTGTTACTGTGAATGGCGCAGCAGAATCGTTTGTTCCAGCTACAGCCATAAATGGTCTAGAGACACTTGTAAGGCCCGAATGATTGTCACCAAATAATTCAAAACTGCTATTACCTAACCATGGAAGAAAATTCCCAGCGGCTTTGATACGATCATCAATTGTTGTTGGGCGTGTGGTGCCAAATGCACCGTTCATTTCTCCACCTAATAACGCCATTGTTGTTGATGCTCCCAAACTTAATCCGATGGCTCCAATACGATCAAAATCAATGTGTCCAGAAAAATCAACATTATTTTCGAGTTCGTCAATTGCTATTTTAATTGATAAGGGCCGTAAAGCTACTTTTTGATATTCATTAACATTATCCGAAATTCCAGGGAATCTGCCATCTCCATGAAAAAGAGCCATTACAATATAGCCTTCTTCGGCAAAGGTGGCGAGTATATCCATCATCCAAAGCGGGTACCCACCTGAACCATGCGAATAAACAATTAATGGGTATTGAGTATTCTCATCCTCAAATATAGGCATCTCATTACTTTGTTGCATATGCGGAAAAATTGTTCCCCATGGTTCTGTATAGGATGGTCTGTCATTTGATTGTGTTGTCGGATACAAAATAAATCCAGCATAAGGGTATGTTTCACCCGCTTCATCGCCATAAAGCATATTATCATTCGGAACAGTAACATTAAATTGAAAAGCATTTGAAGGATTAGCTAATAGCGTAGATACATATAATTGCGGACTGCCATTCCACCCGCTACCGCTATAATAATCACCTATACTTCCACCCGCAGATTCTATCTCTTGAAGTTGTAATTGACTTATTTCAAAATTTGTTGATCCGATTTCGGCATAAAGATTCGAACTGTGGATCAACAATCCTAACAATAATATTATTCTATAACTCATATCATCCTCCTCTCAATTAGTATGAATTAATGAATTAGATAATAAATTAACGTCTATCTTGCAATTTGGCTAATAATCTTAAAAGTTCTAAATATAGCCAAATCAAGGTAACTAGAAGTCCGAAGGCGCCGTACCATTCCATATATTTTGGCGCACCCATTTCTGCGCCTTCTTCAATAAAATCAAAATCTAACACTAAGTTTAATGCTGCAATTCCTACAACTAGCAAACTAAATAATATACCAAAATTTGAACTGCTGTGAATAACCCCAATTCCTGATCCAAAAAAACCCATTACAAAGTTTATTAAATAAACAATAGCGACGCCTCCTGTAGCCGCCACAATACCTAACTTAAAATTTTCTGTTACTTTGATTAAACCAGATTTATAGGCTAATAGGAGTGCTCCTAATGTACCGAAAGTTAAAAATATTGCTTGAACAGCTATTCCTGGATATTGAAGCTCAAACATACGAGATATTGCTCCTAAAACTAATCCCTGAGATAAAGCATAAATAGGAACAGATACATATCCCATTTTCGGTTTAGTTATTGTTAAAATAGCTGCAATAATACCAACAACAAGCCCAAAAATAACTAATCCCCATTGTGTTGGGTTATTCCATGTAATGGATGCGGCCATAATAACGAGTAACAGGGAAAATCCTGTTTTATTAACGGTTCCACTAATTGACATTGATCCTTCTGTGGCGGAAACTAAATGTTGTTTAAATGTAGATGCTTTAAGCGCTGGGTTTCCAGAACGAAGGGATAAATGTCTATTCATTATTTTCTTCCTTTTCTATACGAATAAATGGTTTACCATTATGTGAATTATCCTTAATTATTTTAAGAATACTTGCTAACACAATGAGAATAATAGGCAACCATAATAAATAAAATGTGCTATTCAACGGATGTCCTCAATTAATTATGTAAAATAGTAAAATGTACTCGATGGATTTGAGTATTGTGGAGCCGGACGGGATCGAACCGACGACCTCTTGAATGCCATTCAAGCGCTCTCCCAACTGAGCTACGGCCCCATAATCGGGTGTTAAATTACATGTTTGTCTGTAAGTCTTCAAGCCTATATAATAAGATTCAACTATAAATGATCTCTAAAATATTGAATCATTTTTTCGTATAAATGTTTTGTTGCATTTCCTCCATATATCCCATGATTTCTCCCTGGGTACAGAAATGTATCCAATGGTTTTCCGGCTTTTACAAATGCATTAATAAGTTGGTGTGTATTTTGAACATGAACATTATCATCTCCAGTTCCATGTAAAACTAGAAGTTTACCTTTAAATTGATCAACATATGACATGACTGATGCTGATGCATAACCTTGAATATTTTCATTAGGCAACCCCATAAATCTCTCCGTATAAGCAGAATCATAATATTTCCAATCGGTCACGGGTGCAACCGCAACTCCCACATCAAATGATTCTGATGCTTTTGTTAGAGCCAGCGCCGCAAGATAACCTCCACCACTCCACCCCCAGATGCCAACTCTCGAAGTATCTGCCCACGATTTCGATCCCAAATAATCAACTAAGTTTTCATGATCTTGTATTAAATATTCTCCCAAATCTAAATACGCCAAATCCATAAATGATTGCCCATAACCACCCACTTGTCTATTATTGATTGATGCGATTATATATCCATTTTGGGCAAATAGCTGGTGAATCAGGTATCGTCTTCCTCCCCATCGATTTGTTACCGTTTGTGTGTTAGGCAAACCATATCCATAAAAAAGAATTGGATATTTTTTAGTTTTATCAAAATGCCAAGGTAGAGTAATAGTCGCATCTAGGACTGTCCCATCTTTAGTAGAAATTTGTATTAATTTCTTTTCAGTGAATGGCACTTCCAAAAATGGTGTTTTATCCGTTTTTTTTATATGTCTTTTAATATTCCCTTCAAAATCTTTTAAAGAATGAGTTGGCATATCTAATATTGAAGAAAATGAATGAACCCAATATTTATTCGACGGAGTAAATCGAGCTGTATGCCACCCTGGTTTAGATGTTAAGCTTGAGACACTACCGCCATTTAAAGAAACAGAATAAATATGATTTTCAAGGGGAGAATTCATTTTTCCTGAAAAATATATTCTTCCATTATTTTCGTCAATATTTAATAATCGATTTACTGACCAATTTCCACTGGTAAGTGCAATAAGTTTATGATTGATGATTCGATATATATGTTTATATCCACTTCTTGCTGAATACCATAAAAATGATCCATCTGCTAAAAATTTTGGACTTCCATAGACGTTCACCCATGTTTTTGATTTTTCTAGCAAAACCTTATTTAATTTTCTATTTACAGGGGCATAGCGCAACAATGTCAATTCGTTCTGACGGCGATTTATTGATTGAATAAATAATTCTCCTAAAGGAGACCAATCCATACGCGGTAAATAAATTTCATTGTTTCCTTCAATGGGCACCCAAGTTAATCCTCCATTAATCCGAATAATTCCAATTTTCAATGACGGATTCACGTCACCTGCTTTTGGATAATGAATTTCCGATATGGATGAGTAAATGGAATCATCATTAAACAAAGTATACTTTTTTACGTCAGATTGATCTTCACGATAGAATGCAATTCGTTTGCTATCGGGCGACCAACTAAAGCCATCGTATAATCCGAACTCTTCTTCATATAGCCAGCCTAACTTCCCATTCAAAATAGTGCTGGACCCATCGCGAGTTAATTTCTTTTCACGTCCTGACTTTAACCGAAATACGTATAAATTATTATCATCTTTTGTGTACCCAACTAATTGACCATTCGGGGAGAATTTTATATTTGATAATAATTGTCCATCGCCAATTTGAATTAAGGATTCTTCTTTTATTTGATAAACAAAATAGGATGCTTTTCGTGAATGCCTCCAAACAGCCGTTTCATTTATTTTTAATAATAATTGCTCTCCAGTATAATCAAAGGATACTCCTTGGGTAGAAAGATATTTTCCCTTCCATTGAAGTTGCTCCGCACTAATCCAATCTAGAGTATCACCTGTTATAATATTTATCTTTTGAATATGATTCGCGTTTATTGTTGAATCATATCGAACATATAATGTTGCATCTTCATTTGGAATCCATTGAGTCGAAATGTGAGCTGTCGGATATTTTCCATCTAGAATATTTTCAAGCGTCAATACATTATTTTCTTGTCCTATTAATAATGATAGAGTAAATATGTAGGAAATAAGGCGAAACAACATTCTTAAAGAATACCTTTAAGTTTAATCAGGAATTCAATCATCATATCGTAAGTTAGTCTTTTTGTATTTACGTTTCTTGGGCTTGGATGATAAGAGCCTACTAATTGTAAGCCATTTGGCAACGAATAACAAACATCATGGCCGAAAGTATAATCTTTCATTTTAAAATCGTAAAACTGCCGCCAATATCGAAGTGTAGCGTCAAAAGCAATTTTGCCTAAACATAAAATCGTTGATACCTCACTGAGTAGCTCAAATTCTTTCGCTAAGAATGGTTGGCAGTTTCGTAACTCTTCGGGTAAAGGTTTATCACCAGGTGGTACACATTTTAAGGCAACAGTCATAAATGCATCGTATAAAATAAGCCCATCATTTCTTGAGTCAGAATTATTTTGATTTGCAAAACCCGTTTCATGTAAACATTTCATTAAAAATTCGGCTGATTTATCTCCTGTAAATACACGGCCAGTTCGATTTCCTCCATGTGCAGCAGGCGCTAATCCTAATATTAATAATCGAGCTTTATCATTACCGTACCCCGGAACAGGTTTACCCCAATAATTCCAGGACTCAAATGACTTTCGTTTTTCTATGGCAATTTTTTCTCTGAAATCAACTAATCGATCACACAATGTACATTCGATTAATTCTTCATTAAGTTTTGAAATTGTCATTTATTCGAAGACAAAAGTACTTTTCCGAAATTCTTTCGGTCAGCAATATACTGATGGGCCATTTGAATATCTTTTAAGGGAAATACCGTATCAACCATGGGAGAAATGGTTCCATCGCCTAACCAATCGATTAGCTTTTGTGAAGTTTCTTGTACTAAGTCTTGTCTTTTTTTAAGCATACCTAGGTGAAAACCAAAAACGCCTTTATTTTGCATCATAAGTTTCATGGGATCAAATTTTGGCATACCAAGATATTCCGGGAGTATTTTCAACCAATTCTTTGTTGAACCTGGCGCAGCCTGTGAGAATCCATAAGCAACTAATCTGCCAAATTCTGATAAGGAATCATAACTTTTCTTTAAGGCTTTACCGCCTAACGGATCTAATATAACTTGGACACCTTTACCGTCGGTAATATCCAAAGATCTAGACTGAAAATCTTCCGTACGATAATCGATTAAATGTTCTATACCCAATTCTTTCAATCGATCATGTTTTCCTTTAGAAGCTGTCCCTATAATTTTGGCACCCAGTTTTTGAGCTATCTGAATTGCAGCAATTCCCACACCTCCACCAATACCATGGATCAAAACCCATTCATCCTTCTGGAGATTACTCTGAGTAATCATCATGAAATATGCCGTTAAATAATTAACGGGTATGGCAGCTCCTTGCATGAGAAATGATTCGTCAATTTCAAAGACTTGATCAACAGAAATATTTGTTGCTGATGCATATCCATTAAATCGTGACAACCCCATAATTGATTTTCCAAGCCAATGTGATAATGAATCGTCTCCAATTCCGATTACTTTACCTGAAATTTCGAAACCTGGAACATATGGAGGTTTTGGCGCCGTAGGATATAATCCCATCCGGCCTAAAATATCTGCAAAATTGATTCCAGAATAATAAATCTCAACTTGAAGTTCATTTGATCGTGGAGCGTCAAGAGTTGTTTCTTTATATTCCATAACATTAGGTGCGCCATGGCGAGTAACTTGAGCTACTTGTATTTTTGTTTCATTCATGGCCAAAAGATACAACACTCTTGGCAATTGTTTCATCACCCTTCATTCCCTAAATTCGCCTCCAATTTTTAAACATAAACCTTTCATAACACATTCCTAAAAGGACAATTATATGGCATTAATGACAACTATGAGAAATAAGATGCACGCAGTTTTGTGGGCAGTTTTAGCTCTTTTCATTCTCAGCATGACAGTCGGAGGACTCGTCGGTGGAGCTGATATATTAGATCAAATTTTTGATCGTGCAGATCCATCAAAAGTGATAGCTCGTATCAATGGGCAAGATGTTTCGCCTCAATATTTTAACCAGCTTGTGAGCCAAAACTTGGATAATGTTCGAGCAAATGGACAACAAATCACAGACAGAAATATTGAACAAGCACGAAAACAAGCTTGGGATAATCTTGTTCAAGAACTCTTGGTTGCGCAAGAAGTCGAAGCATTAGGCTTAACCGCATCCGATGAAGAAGTGATTTTTCATTTGCAAAATCATCCTCCACTCTTTTTGCAAAACAATCCTAATTTTATGACGGATGGAAGATTCGATTTCGCGAAATACCAGGATGCTATTCGGAATCCACAGGGAAATGAATGGGCACCGATTGAATCATTCATGAAGACAAATTATCTGCCTAACTATAAATTACAACAATTTTTAACAGCGTCTGTCGTGGTTACTCCAAGGGATGTAGAAAAAGAATATGCTCGTTCAAACATAAATTATACGATTAATGGTATTCATGTGACACGAAAAGCTGTTTCAGAAATGATTAAAAAACCAACCACCGAAGAAGTTCAATCTTATTATAATGAAAATAAATCTGATTTTGAACGTGGTTCACTCAGAAATATGAGAGTAGTCGCGTGGGCAAAAGAAGCATCAAAAGAAGATACTGTTCGTATGGCTGATTTGGCAAATAAAATCATTAAACAAGTTAAAGCTGGTGAAGATTTTGCTGCATTGGCAGCCGAATATTCACAGGATCCAGGAAGTCAAAATAATGGTGGTGAACTTGGATGGTTTGAAAAAGGACGAATGGTCAAACCTTTTGAAGAAGCAGCATTTAATGCTAAAAAAGGTGAGATTGTTGGTCCAGTAAAATCGCGATTTGGCTATCATGTTATCCATGTGAAAGACAAGAAAACTGAAGATGGGAAAGACCAAATTAATGCAGCGCATATATTATTAACATTTGATATTAGTGCCATGACATTAGATAATTTAAAAGAGGCTTCTACCCTGTTTAGTTATGACGCTCAAGATTATGGATTTTCTGCCGCAATTGATTCGCATCATGTCGAACCCATTGTTGCCAAAGGCATTAAAGAAGATGCTTCATTTCTCCCTACAGTTGGTTCTCTTAGATCAGCCGTTCGATTTGCATTCACTGATCCCGTTGGAACCGTTTCAACGGTATTTGAAACTGATCGGCATTTTGTTGTAGCCGTTATTGATTCAGCCATTGAAGCAGGTATTGCACCTTTAGCGGATGTTGAATCCGATATTATCCGTATTCTTTCTACCGAAAAAGAAAATTCACTTGCGAAAGAAAAGGCGGGTGAAATTTTAATTGAAGCAACGACCGTGGGTGCTTTTACAAAAGTAATGAATGATCAAAAAGAGTATGAACCTATTACGAATGATAGTAAACCATTAGGGCGCGGATTCAATTCGATCGGTCGTAGCCATTTTATGATTGGGGCTCTTCTTAATGCTAAACCGGGCGATTTAGTTGGCCCTATCGAAACACCACGCGGTTATGCTGTAGTTGAACTGCTAGAAGTGGCTGATTTTGATTCTGTTAGTTTTGCAACCCAAAAGGATAAAATCACTTCTGATTTATTGACTAAAAAACAAAATCAGTTTTTCCAGTCTTGGTTGAGCGAATTAAAACGAAATGCAGAAATTATCGATAATAGAAAATATTATTTTTAGACTTAAATCTTGATGAAATAAAAAAAGGCTCGATAAAATTCGAGCCTTTTTTTATTTCAATCATTTTTAATGTAACTTTGGGTGTTCTTATAAGTTAAATAGAGCTTAAAAAAATGAATTATAAATATATTATTCTCGAAATTGAAGGTGGTGTCGCAACGGTTTTTCTCAATCGACCCGATGTTCGTAATGCCATGAATCTTCCAATGATGAAAGAGATTGGCGACTGTTTCACCTTTCTATCAAAACAATCGGATGTACGGATTATCCTGTTGCGAGGAAAAGGCGACTCTTTTTGTGCTGGCGCGGATATTCAACATATGAAACACGCGGGCGGACAATCGCCAGATCAGAACAGAACCGATTCCCAATTATTAGCTGATCTATATTATGCTGTTGACCATTGCCCCCAACCAGTAGTCGGCGTCGTTCATGGACATGCTTTTGGCGGTGGATTTGGCCTTTGTAATGTATGTGACATTACCATAGCCGAAGAAAAGACTCTCTTTGCTTTAAGCGAAGTTCTCATTGGAATCATCCCGGCTATTATTGGTCCATACACTGTTAATAAAATTGGATTATCCGCTTACCGTGCATTGGGGATTTCCGGAGAGCGATTTGATGGTCATTATGCTGAAAAGATTGGACTTGTTCAGTATGCCGTTCCTAAAGATCAAATAGAAGATATTGTTGATAGCACTCTTGCTCAACTCAAAAAAGGCAGCCCAAAAGCACAAGAAATGTTTAAAGAATATATAAGAAATATGGAAACCTTAGACGCGCAAGATGCCATTATTGCTATGCGTGCCAGCGAAGAAGGTCAAGAAGGTCTTTCTGCCTTTATTGAAAAACGAAAACCATCCTGGCAAAAAGATTAATTATGCGTGAGTCTAAAGGACACGTTCGCATTGTTGAAGTGGGTCCTCGAGATGGATTGCAGAGTATTTCAAAAATAATAACCCTTCAGGATAAAATTCATTATATCAATCTATTAACGGATTCTCGTTTATCCGAAATTGAAGTTACCAGTTTTGTATCGCCTAAATGGGTACCACAATTGGCCGACTCGAAAGAAGTTTCAATGTCTATTCAAAAAGAGTCTGGTATTCGATACACCGCTCTCGTTCCGAATAAAATTGGATTAGAGAATGCCATCGACTCCGGTTATGATTCCATCGCTTTATTTACCGCTGCAAGTGGTTCCTTTTCAATGAAAAATACACATTGTACGATCGAAGACAGCTTTAAGCGATTTGCAGGGATGGCGAAGCTTTGGGGAAGTTTAAACGTTCGCGGTTATATTTCTACCGTTTGGCATTGTCCATTTGAAGGGAAAATAAACGCTAAATCGGTCATTTCAATCATAGAAAAATATATCGCCCTTGGCATTCAAGATATTTCTTTAGGGGATACCATTGGAAAAGCAACCGTTGATGAAACAGAACACTTATTAACGCTTCTCCTCTCTCGTTGGGATTCTTCACTTTTCAGTTTACATTGTCACGATACATACAACGATGCATCTAATAATATAAAAAAAGCCATGGAAATGGGAATACGATCTTTTGATTCATCCGCAGGTGGAATAGGGGGTTGTCCGTATGCGCCAGGTGCATCAGGAAATATATCCACGGAAAAACTCATGGATATTTGCGAATCATCCAATTTGTCCACTGGCATAAATAGAGATAAATTGACGCAAGCAGGACAATTCATTCAATCCATTTTAGCGAAGGATATTGAGCATCATGCCAAAAATTGAGTCACATATTGACATAAACTCCGAAAAATTTACATCGAATTATGCTTTTCATAAAAAATTAGCGAAAGAATTGGATGAGCAATTAGAGACCATCGAACAAATGGGTCCGGCGCACCGTGTTGAAAAGCATCAAAATAAGGGCAAATTAACCGCTAGAGATCGAATTAACTCCTTAAAAGACCCTAACTCTAGGTTTCTTGAATTTTCTCCATTAGCCGCATTTAATATGTATGATGATTCCGTCCCGGCGGCAGGAATCATTACAGGGATAATTATGATCCACGATTATCCATGTGTTGTTGTGGCCAATGATGCGACTGTCAAAGGTGGCACTTATTATCCATTAACGGTGAAAAAGCATTTACGCGCACAAGAAATTGCCATGGAAAATCATCTTCCTTGCATTTATTTGGTTGATAGTGGTGGGGCATTTTTACCTAAGCAGGATGAAGTATTTCCAGACAGAGATCATTTTGGCCGAATCTTTTATAATCAAGCAAGAATGAGTGCAGCCAAAATTCCCCAAATTGCAGCTGTAATGGGTTCGTGCACCGCTGGTGGCGCTTATGTACCCGCCATGAGTGACGAAGCAATTATTGTTGAAAAAAATGGAACTATTTTTTTGGGAGGTCCCCCACTCGTAAAAGCAGCCATAGGTGAAACAGCCACTGCAGAAGAATTGGGTGGAGCAAAACTCCATACGCGCATATCTGGCGTGGCCGACCATTATGCGAAAGATGATGATGAAGCACTTCGAAAAATTCGTGGAATTGTAAACCATTTTCACTATGCGCCCAATTCCACCCCAAAAGAATTTAAGGAACCCGCTTATGATCAAAATGAATTATTGGGTATATTAACAAAAAATCATCGTACCACGTTCAATGTGAAAGAAATTATCGCTCGCCTAGTAGATGAATCTAAGTTTGAAGAATTCAAGGCAGACTATGGCAAAACACTCATTACCGGATTTGCAAAAATAGGTGGTTATTCCATTGGAATCGTCGCTAATAATGGTGTTTTATTGAGCGAAACAGCTTTGAAAGGTGCCCATTTTGTAGAAATTTGTGCTCAAAGGAAGATTTCCCTACTCTTTCTCCAAAATATAACAGGATTCATGGTAGGGAAAAAAGCTGAAGCTGGCGGTATTGCAAAAAATGGTGCAAAAATGGTGCAAGCAGTGGCATCCGCAAATGTACCAAAATTAACAGTCATTATTGGTGGAAGTTTTGGTGCTGGAAATTATGCTATGGCCGGTAGAGCTTATCAACCACGATTTTTATGGATGTGGCCAAATGCACGGATTTCTGTTATGGGTGGAGAACAAGCCGCAAATGTCTTAGCGACTGTTAAAAAAGATCAATTAGAATCCGAAGGAAAAACGATGTCCGATGATGAACTTTCAACTTTAAAACTACCTATATTAGATAAATATGAAAAAGAAGGTCATCCCTATTATGCGAGTGCACGTCTGTGGGATGATGGCATTATTAAACCAACGGAAACAAGACGTATTCTGATTGAAGCTTTAAAAACGGTTAATAGTCACCCATCTCCGGATACACAATTTCCTGTTTTTAGAATGTAAGAAATAGGTTTTCTAATCCTTAAAGAGCCATTGTCATTCCTGGCACCGACCCGAAATCCAATTGTCTCACAATGACAACAAAAGTCATTCCGAGTGAAAGACCCAATTATTTAAATAAATAAAGGTCTAGCCAACGAGGCATCTCTACCAGTGTATCCTAAAGTATTTCAACGAATAAATTTTCGGCACAAGTCTAAGAAGATTCTTCTCTCGGTTTACTTTGTTAAATATTTATCCGTAGGGGTTTTTCGATCAGAATAAGTATGTACTGAATGCCGGCTCGTTGGCCGACATGACACATACGAGTATGGTACGAAAGGTTTTCTCGTGCGATGACCCTTTACCCACAAATATGATCGTGTAAAGGGTTTATTTAATAATCTATAGAAACCATTTCAGAATTTTAACTAGGAAAATGTTGTAATTTATTAAATGGGATCCGCGGAAAAACAGTCAGAATCACGATTAACGTTTTATTTACTCCTTGCCATGGCCGCTTGGGGCTTATCTTGGACAAATGCAAAAGTATTAGGAGCATATGCAGATCCTCCCGTCATTATGGTATGGCGATTTATATTTGCAACACTGTCATTTGCTCCAGTCGTTTATTTGACAAAAAATACATTTAAAATTTCCCTAAATAATGGATTTCATATTCTGCTTGGGGCTTTTTTTATAACAAGCTATAATTATTTATTTTTTAAAGGAACGCAAGTAGGATTGGCTAGTGTTGGAGGTGTTTTAGTCACTACATTAAATCCGGTTTTTACAACACTTATTTCAGCTCTTTTACTGGGTGGATACTTATATCGAAAAGATATTTGGGGATTAATTTTCGGTTTTTTAGGTGGTCTCATTATACTCAAATTTTGGGAAATACAATTTGACTCCTTTTTTCAATCCGGGAATCTTTATTTTCTTTTGGCTTCTATTTCCTGGGGAGCATTGACAAATGTTACATCTAAAGGAAAAGATGCTATCTCTTTTATGACATTTACATTTTGGTGTTATTTATTTTCTATCCTATTGAGTTTGGGTCTTGCTAAAAATTCTGATTTAACAGTTATATTTTCCTTTGATTGGATTTTTTGGTTGAATATGATAACGGTATCCGTATTAGCCATGGCATTTGCTACCACAACTTATTTCAAAGGAGCGGTTATCCTAGGACCCAAAAAAGTGAGTTCATTCATATTTACAGTACCCGTGACTGCCATCCTTTTTGCCATGGTATTTTTAGGAGAATCATTGGAATGGTCAACAATCCTTGGGGGAGTATTAGCCGGATTTGCCGTTTACTTAATTAATCAATAAATTATTGGAATATTCGTTGCTACGACAATCAGGCCGGCGACTCAATTCATCCAAATGAGTCCTGCATTAAATGTTAAAATGGTTTGCTAATAAATCTCTTATATATTTGGGTGTTTTTATGGGTTTACCGTTTAAGTTTGTAAATGCATGAATGGTATGCCCCGTCATTAATATTTCACCTGAATCAGTCGATGTTACCTTATAGTGAAAAGTCATTTTCACTTTAGGCAATTCTGTTATTGTTGTATTTACGCAAATTTCCTGTCCAAAGGTTGCTCCCTTTTTATATTCTGTGTGTGCTTCAATGACGGGTAACATAGCGCCATTTTCTTCCACTTTATTATAATCCAAACCAATGGATGAAAGCATTTCAGTACGAGCTGCTTCAAAGAATTCTAAATATCGGGAATAATAAACGATACCCATTTGATCCACATCTTTATAGAAGACTTTCATAGGGTAAGCATATTTTATCATTTTAGTCTGTTACGGTGAAATAGCCCAATTTATCGTATTTGGCAATTCGGTTGTCTAAAAATAATTCGGGTGATATTTGGGATAATGCGTCTAATTCTTCTTTAATAACATTTCTCAATGCAATAGCTGTGGATTCAAAATCACGATGAGCGCCCCCATTCGGTTCTTGAACGATTCGATCGCAAATCCCAATTTCCAATAAATCTTTTGGAATAACTTTAAGCGCTTCGGCGGCATCAGGTGCTTTGGAAGCATCTCTGAATAAAATAGACGCGCAACCCTCAGGACTAATAACTGAATACCAAGTATTCTCTAACATAATCATTCGATCGCAAACGCCAATGCCTAAAGCACCTCCACTTGCTCCTTCACCTATCACAATAGAAATAATGGGCACTTCCAATCCCGACATTTCCAATAAATTACGAGCAATCGCTTCCCCTTGACCACGTTCCTCTGCGCCTAACCCGGGATAAGCACCAGGTGTATCTATAAATGAAACAATCGGAATATTAAATTTTTCCGCCAATTTCATGATTCGTAAAGATTTTCGATATCCATCCGGTCGCATCATGCCAAAATTTCGGAATAAATTTTCTTTTGTATTCCGTCCTTTTTGCTGACCAATGATTGCAACTTTCATATGATCGATGGTCCCAATTCCTGTTATGACAGCCGAATCATCCGAAAAATGCCTATCCCCATGTAATTCCATAAAATCAGGGGAAAGAAATTGAATATAGTCTAAAGTATATGGACGTTCGGGATGACGAGCGAGTTGAACTTTTTGCCAACGATTAAGACCTGAGTGGACTTTTTTTATTTGTTTCTCTAATTTATGCTGAAGTTGATTCAGTTTTTCAACACCATCCATTGTACCTTTATTCCCCTTCAATTCCAATATTTCATTATCAATGGATTCTAGTGGTTTTTCAAATTCTAGATAATAGTTTCTCATAGTCCTTTACTCATAATTTTTATCTAATATAAAAAAGGCAAATACAGCTATTCCCATCAATAAAAGGAAAATACTGTTTGCCCAAATTGCGGGCAAAGTTAGACATAAATACCCAATAACACTTAATATCAATGATACACCGTGCATCAGTAAAACAGCACGATCTAAATCTAGCCCTCGTTGAGCTAAGCGATGATAGGTATGATCTTTTGAAGCTGAATGGACTTTTTTCTTGCGTCTCAATCGAGAAAAGAACACCAAACATAAATCAAATAACGGTACACCAAATACTAAAGCCGGCACAAACCACGACGATAACTGACTTTCAGCATTCGGGCGATATAAAATAGCCATGGATGCTAAAATAAATCCCAATGTTTGAGCACCAGAATCACCAAGAAATAATTTTGCTGGATGAGAATTATAAAAATAAACGGCAAATGTTCCACCCAATATAATTGCACTGAAATAAGCCATTTCTGTTTGGCCCGATGCAATCGATATGGCTAGAAAGAAGCTCGCCGATAGTGCAGATAATCCAACGGCCAATCCATCAAAACTATCAATTAGATTAAAAGCATTTACAATGGCAATAACCCAGAATAATGTTAATGATATATTTAAAATATTATCCCATGGTGCACCCGGTTGAATAAAAAATTCTGGAGAATCAAATAAATGGATTTGAACCCCATTTTGGATAAGTAAGAATGCACCAAAAAATTGTCCAATTAATTTTATTGATGGAGATAAATGTTTCACGTCATCCCACAGCCCAAATAAATAAATAATCGTACTGGCTAGGATAATACCTTTTATTGGGTTTTCACTCGATAAATCAAAAAGAAATGTTGCAAACCATATAACCATAATGATGACAGTTCCACCTGTTAATGGAATGGGAACTTTATGAACTTTATGTTCCGCACTCCTTGGATCATCCATTAATCCAAATTTTGGAGCCACTTGAAGTGATATATAGGCGAATATTAATCCAACAATACTCGAAAAAAGGATTATTTGGAATAATATGGGAAGTTGGATCGTCATAATAATGATTAGTGCGTAATGGCAATTTTAACTGTAGCGAAAATACATTTAAAAATCATGAGACTATAATAAAAACCGTTGAATAGAAATGAATAATCCGATGAAAAGTGTTTCTTATAATATAAATAATAAGACCGATGCCATTCAAAATTAGCTAAATAGGCAACAGATTTTGATCCACCCTGCCCTGTAAAATGTGTCGCAGTAAAATGGGGATTATAATGAATCTCCCAGCCTGCTTTTTCAGCGCGAATACAAAAGTCTGAATCTTCTTGATAAGCAAAAAAGGTTTCATCTAAATAGCCAATATCGTCAAATACCGCTTTTCGAGCGAGCATACATGTGCCAGAAATTCCTTTAACAATCTGTATTTCATTTTCATCTAAATGATTAAGCTGATAACCTGTAAATCGTTTATCCTTTGGGAATAACGCACTTAAACCTAGAAAGTAACTGAGTACAGCCTGTGGCCTTGCTAAACCTCTTCGTGTAGATTTCTGAAAATCACCATTTTCATGCAAAATTTTCGGTTCACACAAACCCAGTTTTGGGTGATTTATGGCATAAGCCATTAATCCAAGTAATGAATTTTCTGATAAAACAATATCCGGGTTTAATTGTAATACCCAATTCCCTTTTGCCAATCTTAATGCTTGGTTCATCGGTTTTGTATATCCAAAGTTTGCGGTATTTTGGATTAAGGTTGTATTAAGATAATGATCATTAATAAGCGCTACGGTAGAATCCTGAGAATGATTATCAACAATAATAATTTCATACGATAGATTGCCGACAGCATTTGAGATTGAATTCAGACAATTTTCTATAACTCTCTTTGCGTTAAGAGTTACAATGCAAATAGATAAATCCATTTTAGTTAAAAAGGCTGATAAGGATTAAATCCAGCCGAAGAGTCTCCAGATTCTTAATCGCCATACAATCCAAATAGCTTCATACATAATATGGCTGCTCATTTTTGATTCCCCAATTGTACGATCAACAAAAATAATAGAATGTTCATGTATATTGAATTTTTTACGCCAAGCACGAAAATTCATCTCAATTTGGAAAGAATAACCCTGAGATTTGACATCACTTAACTCAATCGCTTCCAGAACTTTTCGGCTCCACGCTTTAAAGCCTCCCGTACTATCCATAATCGGAAGTCCCGTAACGATTCTTGAATATAGGTTAGCGCCATAACTCAAAAATAAACGTCTTAACGGCCAATTCACGACACTGATTCCTTGGCAATAACGACTACCTATAACAAGATCATAATCCTCTAAATCAGCAAGTAATTTAGGAATATCATTTGGGTCGTGAGATAAATCTGCATCAATTTGAACCATTTGATCATATCCATTGTCTAATGCCCATTGGAATCCAAATAAATACGCTGTCCCTAAACCCGCTTTTCCGGGCCGAACTTCCATATGTAAATTTTCATACTCCTGTTGCAAGGAACGCACTACATCCGCTGTACCATCGGGGGAGTTATCATCTACGATCAATAAATGATAATCAGGATTTAGATCGAATATCGCTTTAACTAGAATGGGAACATTCTTTATTTCATTATATGTCGGAGAAATGATGAGTGTTTTCATTCAGAGAATCTTTCTTTTATTGACTGTAAGGAATCGGCTAATGATGGAGGCTCGTAGCCAATAGCCGCTGAAAGTACCGTTGAATCTACCCCACCTTTTTCTGGTCTGAGGGCTAATTGATTTAAGGCTTCACTTGTGGTTTCTTTAATTAACTTTTGATTAAGCCCAAATACTTTTGCAATTTGCTTGGCAAATTCAAATCGATTCAAATAATCTTTATCTCCCCAATGGACTAAACCGGTCACATGCAATTCAATACACCTTTTTATAACATACGCCAAGGAGCTGGCCCATGTTGGGTTATTATATTGATCTGTAACAACATGTATTTCTTTATTATTTTGCAAAGATTCTACGACCCATTTTAAAAAGCTCGCTTTAGTGGTTGGCTCATAATCGTATACAACATTTGTACGAATCACTAAATGACGCTCGCCTGTTGCCCAAATAAGTTCCTCAGATTCTAATTTCGTTTCCCCATATACATTGATTGGACTTGTATCATCTATTTCTTTATAAGGGCCGTTTTCGCCATCAAACACATAATCCGAAGAAATATGAATTAATGGACATTGTCCGAAATCTAATAAATTTTGAACACTGACTGAATTGACTATCCAAGCTTTGTCAGGATTGGATTCACACCCATCTACGTCAGTCATTGCTGCCAAGTTTATGATTAAGTCTAGTTCAAGTGCGGGTAACATTTCTTTGACTAACTTACGATCCGTTATATCTAACTGAAATCCATGAGAATCAGATGGGATAAATGTATCCGTCAATATTAAACGATGTTCATTTCCCAATTCGCAGGTAAGAGCGCGTCCTAATTGCCCAAATGCGCCTGTAATTAATATTTTTTTCATACTGGTTTTGTGACTCGAAAAGTTTTTGCGATTAAATCCATTTGCCTCATAAATATTGATTTATCTTTTCCTGGATGATAAATAAGCATATTCAAATGGTATGTTTTATCCGTTGATTTATCATAAAAAATGTACGAAAGAAATGGACCACCTTGTGGTTCTTTTATAGACTCCCAAACACCCGTTATTTTCCATGCTTTTACACGATTAAAATATACTTTTCGCATTTTAAATTTGTAATCATGAAAACGTATGTGATTATAAAAAGTTTCAGGATAAGCCCAAATAGTATTTCCAATATCTAAACCATCAACAACATCAATTGTTTTTCCGTCTTCCCAATGAACGGATATCCATTGATAAGGCATTTCTTTTCCAAGCCAAAATAATCCAACTTCAGAACTATCTTTTATGACTTCCCATCCCCATGGAATTTTCATTGTCCATCCATATTTTTGCGCTAGTTCTTTTTCCACATTTTCCCGACGAGCATCATTGAACATATATTTACTTTGCCGTATCGCAAATTGATCAGAATATTGTTTTTTCAACCACTCTTTTTTTGTTGGGATGAACGACAATAGTTGTTTTTTATTTTGTGCATTTATGATGAGAAATAATTGATTCTTTGCATATAAATCTCGTGTAAACAAAACAGGATCATTTTTTTGTGTATCATTGTATTGGCTTTCGGGAAGTAACTTTTTAACTAATTTAACACCGTCATTATGTAGGTCATCTCCTATGGCGCCCACTAACACATAAGCTTGGGTTTTTAAGTCTAAAAAGTCTTCAGGTTTAACAAATTTAATGTTGAAATAGGGTTCGGGTTGTGGTGTAAAAAGAGTGTCATCAAAAACAGAATGAACAAATTCTATCATAATTTCTTTATCGGTGTCAGAGCAAATAACAATCATTTCATTATCTGCACCAAGAGCTTCGATTTTTTGGCTACATCCGGAAATCAAAAAATAGGATGTTACGATGACTAATATATTTAGATTCATTTTCATCACCCAAAATTACTTATGGAGAAACCGAAATCCCATTTTTTCCTAATCCATTTCTCAAAACCGAGATATATATTTAAAATGCAAATGCCCTTCTGAAATTGGCGCATTTAAAGGAACGGCATATTGTATTTCGATGATGGATGTATCTTCCATTTGTTTTAAACCGATCCCGACAGATTGAATGGGAGATATATTTTCATCAAACCAACCCAGTTGATAAAAAGAACTAAAATGAATATGTTCATTTAAAATATACGTAGAATGAATTTCCGGGCTTAACACCCACTCTGAATGAAACGCGTTTTCCCTAAATCCTTTAATTGTTTGCATGCCTCCAAAACGTTTATAACGAGACTGGGGTATGGATAATCCTAGACTTGTTATTTTTTGCCCCCAAATAGCTATACGTCCAAACCAGGGTCCCTTGATCGGTATAATTTTATTCCACTTTACTAAAAGTTCATATAATAAATCTTTTTGAATTTGGCCAATCTTCCCTGCTAATTCATAAGAATATCCATTTGTCGGGAGCCATCTGCTATTCATCGATGTCGATTTGAGTTTTGCTACGAATGATTGAACATCATGTGTTAAATAACCCAAATTATTACCTGATTCAGTCGCACGAATGTTACTTTTTTCATAGCCCGCAGACATGACTCCTACAAATCTTTGACGGGTACTCATATTAAATGTCGAAATAGATTCGGTAAATAATCCATCAATGGCATTTCGATCAAAAGAAATATCCACACCAATGGGAGTCCCAAACAAGTGTGGCTGATTAAAATGAAACTGTATTTCCTGAGAAAGAGTATCTAATTTCTTCCAATATAAATTAATGGATTCAGCATTCTGAAAAATATTTTCAATATTTATTTCTATTTCTCCTGAAGCTTCCCAAGAATTATTTTTGTGTCTCTTTGCTCCAACAATGGCAGAAAATTGATGTTTAAAAGAAGGAATAAAATCGATAACAATTCCATTTTTACCATCCATATTTCCCCACGAATAGTTTGGTGTATCTATCATGAATGAATATGCGTTTTTTATGGATTCCAATGAAGAATTCAATTCTTTCTCCGAAACAGGTGTGTTACGAATCGGTGAAAATATTTGATTTAATACTTTGCGTTTTATATTCATATTTTTTCTATAGACTATTTGATCAATCTGTCTATCTGTTAAAAATAATTCATATAGAACTTTAATAGAATCATTCGGTGTGAATGCTTTCAATCGATATTCATAATTAGCACTTACATCCTTTTGTAAATGGTTTTGCAACGCATCTTGTACCATGAGACTATCCATACGGGTAAATTGCACGCTATTTGGCGTCTGAGCAGCCACGATACTAAAGAGACAACTTAGGGTCAGGGAATTAAAAATACGCACGGAGTTCCCCATTAAAAGTAATGAGCGATCCATATCTAGAATCGAGTATAGTCGTCAAAGAAAGATTCAACGATAATCGTCTATCAACCATCCATTGAAAACGCGTTTGGGTTCGATATCCATTTCCAACAGGATTTCCTCTTAATGCTTCTGGTGGTAATAGGTTACCCGATTTTAATTGTATATTGTTCCAAACCCATTTACTCTCGAGCTTCCCTTTCTTCATGATAAACGTTTTGCCCTCGATACTGAGTCCGAATCCATCTGCCGTAAATGTATTAATACCGTATGAGCCACTTCCCTGTCCCCCATGAATACTTAATCCCCATTGAGTATCCGTAGTTACTTTTTGGGTGAGAGTTATTTCATTCCACCATCCATTTATTTCCCGATTACGAAGAATCGATATTTGAGATTCCACATCAAAAAGAGTCCATTCTGTTTTATTATGGATTTTCCATCTTTTTGATCGACTATTTTCAATTAAGATAATGGCTTCACTTGAATGTCGAATATCGTTTCCTCTTGGATCCATTCCATTCATATCTCTCGAAACATTTCCCCAAGTCTGAATTCGCATTTTTGATAAAATAGGATTATAGTCCAGCCTAATTCTATTATGCCATCGAGAACGAATAATACGGCTATTCTCAATCTTTGGTATCAATGCCGATTTTATATTTTGTTCATTTCCACTATAATCAAGTCGATTCTCTAAATGAAAAGAAAGTGGAATTCGCCAAAATGATTTTTCTTTAGACATATCATATTTGAATCGATGACTCCCAGAAAGACTCGATGATTGATTAAGTCGTCCTGAGGATATTGTTTGAGCTATATAACTACCATGTTCATCTTCTATATAATCATTAAAATATTCATCATATCGATAATGTCCCAACCCTGGCCCAATAGAGTCATACACCACGATTCGATTTTCCTTAAAAGTTTCTTCTGAATTCAATTGCATATCCCACTGTATAGGATGTCTACTATTGCCAAAGGACAATTGAACTTGGCCTAAAGTATAATTTATATCTCTTCCCGAGAATTTATCAGACTGTATTCTTTTTCTTAATGTAAACTCTTTTCTCCATCCTTGAGTTTTTCCCGAAGATAAATCGCCTTCTAAAAACCAACCTTTTTGATAAACTTCTAATCCTTGGAGTAATGAGTCTTGTTCAACAGCATCCATTCGATGGCTCATTTTAATTTTCCATTCAATCTGGTTGATTTTCTTTACTAATCCAAGAGACGAAGTTTCAAATGCTTTTATATATTCATCCAATTCAGATGTATACTGAATAAAAGGTTGAATGCTCCATGGAGAAATGGCGATATAAGCTGATTTTTGTAAAAAAAGATGTTTTTGAGATTTTACTCTATTTAAAGTGATATAAGAGCCCTTGAATATTGGGGAATGAACCTGTTGAGTAAATAATAATCTATCCTTTTGCTCTATTCCATACTGCAATGACGAAAATCGGATGGTGGACAATCCACTCTTAGGCAAGCTAACAGAAACATCTCCTTCTTGAAGTCTAAATTCGCCTACCTGCTCAGAAGAAATATTCCAGTCTCGATTAAATAGAATATCTGTATCTCTATTGAGTGATGAATATTGTTTTGACTTTTTCCAATCGGATAAACGAATATTAATCGCGGGTTTATTTGATGAAAGATTCGCCTTTTTTTCGACTTCAAAATAATAAGCAAAACCTTGATTATCCTGATCATTTAATGCAGAAAGTGTATTTAAATCTTGATTAGAATGAGCAAATTCTAGCTTTAGATGTATATTATTCTCATAATGCCAATCAGATTGAATAGTAAAAGATTGTAAATCTTCAGGTCGAACAATCGTTTGACCCGGAGAATAGGTTAATTCATTTTCGGCAGGAAAATCTGAAAACTGATAATAGGAATGACCCGTATCAGATATTTTTTTTATATATGAGCCATTTTCGTTATAATGAAATACAGCTGAAACTCGTTCAGCATCTTCTGCATGGGTACTATCAATATCCTTTATATAAATTAATATCGAATTGCTTAAATAATAATTTCCCGTAGTGTCAGACAGAATGCCGTTTAAAACGGGCTCATTATCCCCAGATTGTTCCAATGATAATAATGCTTCCGAAGACAATTCTGATCTATTGGATGAAATGAAATCATCTTCTTTATACCAATGGACAGAAATATGACCTTTTCCATTCACATTTTTAGTAAATGAACCTCCGAGTAAATTTCTATTATATTGAAAATCATTATATTGATATTCAACATAAATATCCGAATCATGATGGATTAACTGCTTTGCAGTGAAAGAAATTTCTCCTGTTTGATAATCAACCACATAATCATGATTCTTTCCTCGAACCAATGCGACACCATTTAGCCATACTTTTTCCGTACCCCCTTGAATGATAATATTAATATTTCCGTTATCTGATGATAATTTATACGGACCCTGCATTCCATCAATTCCCTTTAATTCAATTGTGCGAAATCGACTTTTTGTTGTGGATAGAATCGATTCTACATTCAAGTCTTCTTTATTAAAGTTATTCTTTATACCAATAAGTTTTCTATCGTAATGCTGTAGTTTACCAATGTGTTTCGTAAAATCTATATCACCCACTTCCATTAATGTATTTGGATGATTTAAGCGTATAAATACTTGATCAATTTCTCCAAGCTTCTGCGTGTTTCCTTCCGGTTGTAATGGAAATTCTTGATCGCTAATAAAACCACTAATTTGAATATTATCATTGATATATCCCTGTAATTGAAATTTCATTCCACCGAAGAATTCAGTTCCTCCCTTTTGAGACATATTTAATTGTCTAAAAAAAGATCCCGCAGATTGAACACTATTTGGATTTTTTACTGAAGTGCTTCTTGGTATTGTTGATTGTTTCAACCCCATATTCTTCCCACCATCAAAAATGGGTATCGTTAAGTTTACACTTTTTGGTAATGGTTTTATTAAATGTGAATAGGTAAATATGACTTTATTCTCACTAGAAATCGAATCTAAAGTATATACAATTCCTTTAATTTCATTAACAGAATCAATTATAGCATTTTGATGAGATATACATACGACAGAGTTGGCAATGACAAATGTATTAGATAATTGAAATGTGCTTCTCTCTTGAATGACCGCTAAAGTATCATGCGTAGTAGTCACCTGGCCATACAGACAAGAAACAAAAATGAGCCCTTTGCTTAACCAAGGCTTAGGATGAAGGCACATTCAGATAAAGGACCTGGTCTTTAGAGAGAATTATCAGTGTTCTATTCTGAGATATGACATCTTTTATTATTCCTACAATGCCAGGTAATTGAACACGTTTATTCGTGAATAAATATTCGCCTTCCCCATTCTCATTTAAAACAAGCCACTTATCTCTAATGGAAACCAAAAATTGTGGTTTTTCAATTCCTATCTTATCAACTTGAATTCTTTTTCCGATTGAGTTAAAAATATGAACCACGCCATCACAATAGGTTAAAAGACCCAAGTCTCCATTTTCATTTATTTTAAAATCACTGTTGCAATTCATTATATCGTTATAATCGCTAAATTCAATTATTCGACTATTTAAAACGTCAGATTGATCAGTTCCATGAATAATTTGGTATTGATGACTTAGAAGGAAAAAACGACCAAATGGATCTATAGCAGCTTGTTCTGGATATGATTTATAAGCTAAATCAATTGACCGAATCTTATTTAAACGGTAATCGAGTTGCCCTAACCTATTTTCAGTCCGATCTAATACCCATAACCCATCAGACGTGAATCCAATCCATGTTGGTTCAAAAAAGGCATTTTCACTTCGGCCAAAACCACCATAGAATAAAACATTCTGATCAGAATCTAATCGACATATTTGTCTAGAATTTTTGTCCAATAAATATAAATCGTCAGAAAAGCCTAATTGAACTTTATCCGGAGAAAACCCCATTTGATTAAAAATAGACGGAAACGGTTTATAAGCTATAAGAGTTATCTCATCTCGGCCAAATAAGATGGAAAGGGAAAATAAAGAAAAGATGATTAAGGAATTAAACTTCGAAATCTTCATCCTGTTTGAACGGATATATAAGGAAATATGTTCCAATGATTATCATGCCTAAAGAAATGACTTGCGCCCCAGAAAAGAGATTTAAAAGATACTTATCATTTGTACGTATAAATTCAACTAAAAACCGTTCCAAGCCAGCCATTATCAAATAAGTAAAAAATAAGCTTCCCACAACCTTCACTTGATTCCTTCTCATCCAAAGGAATGCAAATATTGCTAAACCTGACAGTGTTTCATAAAGTTGAGTTGGGTGTACTTTCAACCATCCCGGTTCAAACCCTGTTAAATCTACCCAAGGATAATATAGAGCAAAGTTATGAGTGGATGTTGGAGGTAAACCATCTTTAAAGGTTAAACCCCATGGCAAATGAGTTGGAAGTCCATAATCATCACCAACAAGCAAACAACCAACACGACCTATGGCGTAGCCAAGAATCAATAAAGGGGCTACAATATCAGCAAATACCAGCCAAGGAAGATTGTTTTTTTTCAAAATATGAGTAACACCAAGTGTTCCACCCATGAGTCCTCCCAAGAAAACAAGCCCTGAGCCACTAAATATCATTCCTGTAGGATCTTCAATAACCCGATCATAATTCTCAATTAAATAATATAATTTAGAACCAAGAATACCGCCCACAGCTGCTGCAAAAATCATATCAGAAGCTAATTTTTCATCATAATTCAATCGTTTTAATTCACGGCTTAATAGAAAATATGTTGTATAGAATGCGACAACTAAAGCTGCCCCATAAGAATAGATTGTTAAGGGGCCAATTTTAAACAGTATTGGAATCATGCCAGTTTACTTCCGCATGATGAACAAAATTTAGCATTTTTCACTAAAGGTGCCTTACACTCTTGGCATGCATTTTCTTCTATGGCGCCCGGTTGCATTTTATAGATTCCGCCAATAATCACAGCTAAAATGATTGCGATTAAAGTAGGTTGCCATAAATATAATTTATGTCTTACAACCGGTTCATTCTCTCTTTGCATTCGTGCAGGCGGCATATCACTTTGATTTCCCATCATTTCTTGCAACATACCTTTGGTTGTTATTCCACGTTCATTAATATAAGATATATGAATAGATTTTTGAGTCCCAGGCTTAAAGTCATGTAAATGTACTCTATGGATCTTTTGTCCATGTGGGTCGTCTTCAATTTCTGCATCCGCTTCCGAGGAATGGAATTGAGTGGCCATGGGTGGCTCTTGAATTTCAAGTGACAACCCTTGAATCACTTGGTTAAATTCCATATTGAATGTGAAATCTCGTTTTCCCGGATTATGGAAATGATGACTAATAATCATAAAAGCAAATTCGCCTGAAACTGCTCCTGCATTGACCCAATTTCCATTTGATCTTTCGCTAAATGGAAAAGGTTGAACATCAACATCATTTTCGCCAATGAACTTGATCTGCATTAATGAATCTGTTTCTTGAGGAATAGCAAATTCCAACGATCCATTCATACCGGTTGAGTTCGTTTTTCCGCTTATAAAAATAACCATATTATTGCCTTCATATTCTGGCACAATGGAAACGCGAGCATATTCCAATCCTTCTCCAAAGAGAATAATGGGAATCAAAATTGTTAGTAATGGTAGTATATTTGTTTTTTTCATGGTGGAGAATTTACCTCTTAATTGATGACTTCAATATCCGATTGTTGTCATTCGGGTTAATACAATTAAATCATAAATGCTATGTGCGTATGCCGTAATACCAAAACCACGTAACATATATAATGTTCCTAAAATAAGTCCCGCAATAAATCTTATGAAAAATATATTAAAATGAAAGTCATCACCAAAATCACCCATAAAATGAAAAAGTGAAAATATGATGGCGGAAAGAAACATTCCTATCCATTTTGCGAATGAATCATTCCATTGAAATAACATTGTTAATAATGCGCCTATTCCCGCGATTAAGAGAACTCTGAATAAAAATTCTTCATAAAGTCCGGCGCCAAGCGCTAAAACAACTTGTTGTGTGATCATAATGCCAATTGGATTCATAAGCGTCACCATGACGTGTGCCAATGAAAAATATAAAACGATAGCCCAAAATATGCTTTCAAAAAGCATACTGATTAATGTATTACTATTTAAAGTGGTATCTTCCCAAGTATGTCTTTGGTACATAAATGTTCCCAAAAACCCTAAAAATAATAATCCTGAAAATCCATACAATCCCATCACACCGAATGATTCAAGGATTTGTCTTAAAAATACATCTGCACCATTTCGTAATATATAAATATCATCATCAGCAACAGCTAATACACCTATTTCGTAAAGAATAAATAATGGTACCGTGAATACAAAACTATAAAACGGAGTTTTCGATAAAGAGAAGTAGTTTTTCATTAATCATCATCAATTTGTAGAACTGCTAATAACGCTTCCTGTGGGACTTCAACCTTCCCAATCATTTTCATCCGTTTTTTGCCTTTTTTCTGTTTTTCCCATAATTTGCGTTTTCGGGAAATATCACCGCCATAACATTTGGCTGTTACATTCTTTTTAACTTGCTTCACCGTCGAACGAGCAATAACTCTTGAGCCAAGCGAAGCTTGGATGGCAATATCAAACATTTGGCGAGGAATTAATTCTTTCAACTTACTACATAATGCTGCACCACGATGATAAGCATCATCTGTATGACAAATAGTTGAAAGAGCATCCACGGGTTCCCCGTGAATAAGAATATCTAATTTTTGCAATTTTCCCTCTTGAAATTCTTTGAATTCATAATCAAAACTGGCATATCCTTTTGAAATACTTTTAAGCTTATCGTAAAAATCAAAAATGATTTCGCCTAGCGGTAAATTATAATGAAGTTGCGCCTTTTCTGGCGATAAATATTGAGTATTAATATATGCACCACGTTTCTTTTGACATAAATTCATAATACCGCCAATAAATTCTTTCGGTGTAATAATTTCGGCTGTTACAATCGGTTCTCTAATGGAATTGATATTGCCCAACATGGGCATTTTAGCGGGTGTATCCACTTCGATAATAGTGCCATCACCCGTTTCAACTTGGTAAATAACATTCGGCGTTGTAGTCACAAGAGTCAAATTGAATTCACGTTCCAAACGTTCTTGAATGATTTCTAAATGAAGTAAACCAAGAAATCCGCACCGAAATCCAAAACCGAGTGCTTCACTTGTTTCAGGAATGTATTCTAGCGATGCATCATTGAGTTTTAATTTATCTAAGGCCATTCGCAATTGTTCATAGTCATCTGCTTCTGCTGGGTATAATCCAGAGAAAACCATCGGTTTAACTTTTTTAAAACCAGGTAACCGTTCTTCTGCCTTGTTTTCTTTTACCGTAATTGTATCTCCAGGAAGTATATGTCCCATATCACGAATACTCGCAACAACATATCCCACATCACCTGCTTTTAATTCATCTGTTTTTACATGCTTAAGAATAAAATGTCCAACTTCAGTAATATCGTAAGAATCACCGTGGGCGAAGAATTGAGCATTCATTCCAGCTTTTAATACACCATTAAATACTCTTACGTAAGGTATAGCCCCACGATAATTATCATACATTGAATCAAAAATAAGAGCGCGTGTTGGTTCATTTGAATTATCTTTTGGTGCAGGTATTCGATCTATAATTGCATCAAAAATGTCTTGAATTCCAATTCCAGATTTTGCGCTGGCAGAAATAATTTCTTGTTCTTCACATCCAATTAGTTCAACAATTTGGCGTTTAACATCATCAACACGAGCGACATGAAGGTCCACTTTATTTATAACAGGGATTAAAACTAAATCATTTTCAATGGCAAGAAAAGTGTTACTAACCGTTTGAGCTTCCACACCTTGAGCAGCATCCACTAATAATAATGCTCCTTCACATGCAGCTAAAGATCGACTTACTTCATAAGAAAAATCAACATGCCCAGGCGTATCAATTAAGTTGAAAATATATTCAATCCCATCTGTATGAGTATAGTGCATTTGAATGGGGTGGCTTTTGATAGTAATACCGCGTTCTCGCTCCAAATCCATACTATCTAAGACTTGGGCTTTCATGACTTTTTTAGTAAGAGTGCGTGTTTCTTCTAAGAGACGATCGGCCAAGGTAGATTTACCGTGGTCGATATGGGCAATGATACAAAAATTTCGTATGTGGCTTGTTTTCATCGGCGGAAATTAAGGGAACATTGATAGAAAACAGGCAGAGAATTGCCTATTATTTATAAAATATTTCTAATTCAATAAGTTAATGATATTGGATTTCAATATTAAATCATTTGAAAAATATCACCATTGAGCTAATGAGTTGATTTTTGATTTACAAAAGAATATTCGTTTTGGTGTCAATTAGACAAGTGCGATGTCGATTGAGAACTTGATTTCTCGGGTGGTGCAACCTTGTTCACTACAAAAAAAGCTAATCCCAAGATAATTAAAATAACCATCATTCGATTTTTCACATTTCCTCCATGTCATGTTTAAATAGATTATTAAAATGTAACAATTACTCCCTAAACCGGGCAAGAGTATCAATTAAGGCTTGTTATTAGCCTTTTTACCATCGAATTGCAGCAGAAGCCCAACGAAATCCTGCACCAAAAGCAGCAAGTATTATAAAGTCTCCACGTTGAAATTTTCCTTCATTTCTCGCTTCCGTCAGTGCAATTGGAATAGACGCAGCCGTTGTGTTGCCATATTTATGAATATTACTATATACCTTATCCATCCCAATTTTCATTCTTTTAGCTACTGCTTGAGAAATTCTTAAATTTGCTTGGTGAGGGATTATTTGCGCAACATCATCCATTGTTAATTCGTTCGCATCCATGGCTTCTTGAATAACTTGTGGGAATCGCTTAACGGCATTTTTAAAAACTTCGCGACCATTCATATATGGATATTGTCGCCCTTCTTCTAGCATTTCTTTAGAAATACGTGGGTTAAATTTTGATGCGGGTCCTTCACACCATAAACTTTTTAAATATTTACCTTCCGTATGAAGATGGGTTGATAAAATAGCACTTTCATTATCACTTGGTTTTAAAATTGCTGCGCCCGCTCCATCACCAAAAAGTACAGCAGTATCTCTCCCTCGAGTCGATATATCTAAGGCGGTTGATTGGACTTCAGCGCCAATAACTAATACAGTTTTGGAATGGCCTGTTTTTATATATTGATCCCCCACAGACAAAGCATAAACAAATGCGGGACAAGCAGCTTTGATATCAAATGCACCGACATGATTTAGGCCAAGTGCTTCCTGAACTTGAGCACTAATCCCGGGGAAAAAATAATCAGATGTGATTGTAGCACAAATAACCATGTCTATTTCTTCCGGCAATACATGTGCATCTTCCATGGCATTTTTTGCCGCTTGAATCGCTAAGGATGATGCACCGCCATCATGGTCTATCCATCGCCTTTCTTTTATACCGGATCGATCTGTAATCCATTCATCCGATGTTTCCATCCATTGCGTTAAATCAGAATTTGTTATAATTCTTTCAGGTACATGAAATCCAATTCCTGCTATGGCTGATTTTTGTAAAACTGACATGAAATTTTCCTATATTGGCAATTAATTAAAAGATAATTTATAATAAAGGACGGATTAATCCTTTTTCTTTAAAGACAAACCCAATGTCATTTCTGCAACAGGCTCTGTCCCTAATATTTTTGGAACTGTCGCAATAACTTTTACCGGAATAGTAACACGTTTCCCAGTCTTTGCTGTTTGCGAAATGGCTTCTTTTATTTTTTCTCCATCCAAACAGGTAAAATGAGTATCCCCTTCTGCGCGTTTATAATATGAAGATTGATAATCTTTAAATAATAGAACCACACTTTTATCAATATCTGCTTTAAGATATTCAACTAATCCCGCACCTGCTAACTCTGCCCCGACAGTCATTGCTCCTAGATATAAGGAATGTACATGATTGCGTGTTCGTCGATTTAAAGGGATTTTTACAACAAGATGTTTTTCCGAAATTTCTGTCACAGTGGGTCGTAGCCAGAAAATTAATTTAACATATTTCCAACCAAATAAACGTAATTGCCATGTAGCTGTTCGTGGAGAAGGAATCATACGATACGTTTCTAAGAATTATTGGATGGAGTATAAAAATGATTCAAGCAATTGATTCACTTGGTTAGGGTGTTCGATGATAACGCCATGTCGAGCATCTTTAATAATTTCAAGTTTAGCATTTGGCATTTGATTGATTATTTTTTCTTTTTTGGAAACGGGTGAATAATCGAGATCAGAAACAATGAATAAAGTGGGCATTTTCATTTTATTTAAATCTTTTGAAGAAACAGACCAATTGACTAATGCATTCAAACTATTTAAATAAGCTCCTGTATCATTTTTAGACCATTTTTCGATAAAGTCGATTCGCAATGATTCATGTTCTGGCTTTGGTAACAACCGCCCTGCCAAGACTTCACCCATTTTTCTCATACCCATTAAACGAACAATGAGTTTTCTTTGCCCAAGTTTAAATCGCTCTCCAATCGTCTTCATACGCCAATCTGATACAGAGTTAATAATCGTCATACTTTTTACGAATTCGGGCTGAATATGAGCCAATTGAAAGGCAACTGCACCTCCCATTGAAATCCCGACAACATGGGCCGATGTGCATTCTATCAATTTCATAAGTTCAACAATATCTTCGGCCATTTGTGAAATGGAATAAGGGTTAGTAGGTTTATCTGATTTTCCGTGACCTCGCAAATCGGGAAGGATACATTTATACTTTTTTCCTAAAACACTGTATTGATGTTCCCAGTCAATGCCCGTTGAACCAAGGCCATGTAAAAATAAAATGGCTTGTCCATCACCTATCACATCGTAATAAAGTTGGATATCTGTAATAGAAAGTTTTGGCATATTGAAAATTACGAAAATAAAATAAAAAAGCCCTGTAGAAATCCACAAGGCTTTTAAAATTAGTTACATTTCAAATCAATTGTTAAAAGCCCATATCCATATCATCTCTATCCATTCCACCCCGTTTTTTGCGGCCAGAATTTTCCATCTTTCCAAATCGATAATCCCAATTAATCGTTGCATATCTACTGTCCCATCGCCACAGACCCGTCTGGTTCCAATAGTCTTCGCCAACTTCAAAACTAAATCCTTGCACATCTAAAGGATCATTCACTTTTAAGGCCAAGCTCATTCGTTTATCCATAAAGGACTGTTTCAAGGAAAAGGTTGTAAAAGACATAGCATTCATTGTCCCCAGCGGAATATCCATCGGGGCACGATAAAATGTCATTAACATCAGTTCAGTGTTCTTTGTGATATTCCACATAATCATGGCACGACCCGACAAACCAATCGCATCAGCATCGTATTCGGCCATTCCAAGACTTGAGGCATCATACTCGTCCAAATAAGCATTTCCACTTAGCATCACACGCAATCCTTTAACAAGTTGTCCAGATAGCACCAATTCACCACCATACGTTTTTGAATCATCATAATTCACATAGGTAGTTACCCCTACGCCATCTTCTCGCACAAATTTATGATGACGCATTTTGTCAACCATATGACGATAATAGAGGCCCGCTGTGATGGATAATTTTCGGTTCATTTTTGAAAAATTCAGTTCGTAACTATCGGTATATTCCGGTTTCAAAAATGGATTCCCCATTCGCATATTCATTTTATTTCGATAATTAGGAAATGGATTTAATTTTCGAGAAGAAGGCCTATTAATTCTCTTACTATAACTCGCTTGTAATTGGAAAATACCCTTAGGACCAAATGAAATAGATGCACTTGGGAATAAACTATTATAGGGATTGTCAAATAATTCATTTGTTGTAACCAACTCAGAACGTGATTCAGCCATTTCATATCGAAGTCCAAATTGGCCTTGAATTATTCCTTTGTTGAGGGAAATTTGTGTATATGCCGCATTAATTGATTCATTAAATTTAAATCGATTATTTAAAGAGTCATCAGCGACCCATTCTCCTGTTAACTCATCTTGCGTTTGAGAAAAGAAGTCATCATCCATAAGCCGATTCGTGGATTTTAACCCTGCTTCAATTTTTATTTCGTCTAATGGAAGTATATAATCTACTTGGAATAATGATGAGTTATTTATGTTATACCGATCGCTTCCTTGTGTCGAAAAGTCAAGCAAGTCTGGATCGCCTGATTCTAAAAACATTTCAAATGAATCATCATGATCATCCGTATTTATGGATTTACTTGCTAAAATATTAATCTTATGGCTTGGGTCTTGAAACTTATGGTCGTAACTCAATGACAAATCTAAACCATCCCGAAATCCCGTTCCTGTCGTCACACGATTATAAATGGATTGTAACTCATTGACAGTATGATCAGAATCCACACGAGAATCTCCCTTACCACCGCCATCACTGTAAGTCATGTCTAAGCCCGCGGTATGAAATCGATTTGGTGAATATTCAATTCCACCTTTAAAAAATAAATTTGAACCATTCCGATCATTTGAAGTGATTTCATTTAGGATTGTATTCATTCCGTCCAAATTCATAATTTGCTCATTATCGCCTGTACGGTTTCGAACTCTCGCCTTTATGCCTACATTTGAAAATAAATTAAAATGCTTATTTTTATAATTTATCTGCCCAGACCCATTGTTACGATTTCCAAAATCTGTTCCTAAAGAAAAACTTCCATTTAATCCAGCTAATTTATTTTCCTTCAAGACTATATTTAAAATACCCGCCATTCCATCAGGATCATATTTGGCACCAGGATTTGTAATGACTTCCACATCACTGATATTATTGGCAAGGATATTTTCTAATAATGCTTCTTGATTCGCACCCCCCATTCGTGTGGATTTACCATCTATCAGTAGGTTTACATTTGTATTTCCCCGAAGACTTACTTTACCATTCATATCCACTTCAACACCTGGAATTTGCCTTAATACATCAATCGCATTCCCGCCTGTTGTGGTCGTATTTTGTTCAACATTGAATATTTTTTTATCAACAGAATGGGTGAAAATTGGTTTATTTGCTGTAACCGTTACGTCACCCATTTCGATTGTTTTTTGTTGAAGCAAAATTTGACCAAGAAAGGGTTCCATTGAACCGCCACCTGGAAACATTTTTATTGGACCAACATTTTTTGGAGAATATCCAATGAATTCTATTCGAGCCATAAAACGCCCAAATGAAATGCCTGTAATATTAAAATAACCCGATTCATCCGTAATCGCTCCTGTGACAATTTCATCTGTTTTCATATTAATCACAGATATGGATGCATAGGCAATTTCTTGTCCGGATAGTGAATCAACCACAACACCTGAAATTTTCCCCATAGCTGGTCGTCCACTACCACCCCTACCGGAATGACCTTGAGCAACTATCAATGTAAAGCTGATTATAAAAGATACAAATAAATGTTTATTAAACATAGTTTTCCCTATTTAAGATTCTTCTTCAATGACCCCTTGAAGGTCGGAAAGTTAAACAAAATTTATAAGATAGAATGTTTCTTTTTAATAAGAGTATTTTCGTTGCGCCTGAAGCAATTTTAAATCGGCTCGAGAGCGATCTCCATCTTGAGAAAGAGACACAATACGTAATGCTTCCATGATCGGTATTTTCCGATTATCATAATTTGCATATAACGCATCCATATGTAAGGCTATAACGCGTAAATCATAGCCCACAGTTTCTGATTGATATTCGTCGATAATATTATAGTAACGTTCTATATAATAGGGTTGTGACCAATTTGGGTCATGTTTATGCTGTCGATAGACTTCATGTTCATGGTGTTTTTTTAATAATGAAATTGCACTATAAACGCCATTCACAAATGAAACTTTTTCTTCTACAGAAAGATTTCCCCAAAATTCCGCTGGCATTAAGTTTCTTTGCCCAAAATTTTCAGCATGTAAAAAACTGACAAAAAGATAGATACCTGTTAAAATGAGTTTATTCATGGTTTGTTTCTCCATTAAAGTGATTAACAATAGGAAGACGTCTCCCAATTCCAAATGCTTTAGGGCTTACCCGAAGTCCGGGAGCAGCTTGTCTTCGCTTATATTCATTGATTCTTATTAAATGATATATTCTTTTTACTAATTCTGGATGTGCTCCCATCTTGATTAAATCAGCAATAGACATACGATCTTCGATGATTTTGTCCACCAATGGACTCACAATATCATAGTCAAAAGGATCTACTTGATCAGGCGCTAATTCTGCAGAGGGTGGTTTTGAAATTGTATTTTCTGGAATACGATTAGATTCTTGTTTATTGATATATCGCGCAACAGCATATACATCGACTTTGGATAAATCAGAAATAACAGATAATCCACCACTCATGTCTCCGTATAAGGTGCAATAGCCTAAAGCTATTTCTGTTTTATTGCCTGTGGACATAACTAACCAGTCAAATTTATTGGACAAGGCCATGAGTAAATTCCCACGGATTCTTGCTTGAATATTTTCTTCCGCAACATTGGGTTCTTTGCCCATAAAAAAAGGCGTTAAGGATGTTTCCATTGTTTGAACCGTCTCAGCGATAGGTAGAATACGATAATCAATTCCTAAGTTTTCAGCCAATTGTTTCGCATCAGCCAAACTATGATCGCTTGAATATTTACTTGGGAGTGAAATGCCATGTACATTTTCCCTACCTAAAGCATCAGCGGCAATACAAGCGACTAATGCAGAATCAATACCACCACTTAAGCCAATCACGGCTTCAGAATGACCTGTTTTACAAAAATAATCAGATACGCCTAGCACTAAAGCTTTATATATATTTTCTTCACGATGACATATTGGCAATGGAAGGGAATCTTGAATCGAATCAACCATAATTAATTCTTGAGTAAATGCTTTACCGTGCCCAATATTTTCGCCATATTGATTGAACGCAAGAGATTGTCCATCGAAAATAAGTTCATCTTGCGCACCCACTAAATTGCAATAATAAAAAGGTATTTGAATGTCTTTAATCTTCGATTGAATGAGATCACTTCTTTCAGTTAAGCGTCCTTCATGGAAGGGAGAAGCAGAAATATTGATAATAAAATCAGCTCCTGCATTCTTTTGTTCCAATGAAATTTTTCGATCATAATTAGTATCCCATAAATCTTCGCAAATCTGAATGCCCAATTGAAATGTTTCCCCATTTATTTGAACAGGCCACATTCCAATATTTTCACCAGCTGTGAAATAGCGATCTTCATCAAAAACATCATAGGTGGGGAGTAATATTTTATCATAAGTTTGATCCACTCTACCATTCTGACATAAAGCGGCACTATTATAATAACGCCCATTTTCTTCTCGAATAAACCCTATTATTAATGGAATAGTCGATTGTATTGAGATTTGATCTAATTCTAAATTATTTTGATCAATAAAAGGTTGTTCCCATATTAAATCTTGCGGTGGGTAGCCCGTCAGAGCTAATTCCGGAAAAACAACTAAATCAGCACCATCTTCCAATGCGTTTTTGTAATGCGTGAGTATCAATTGGCGATTTTGTGTAAAAGCACCCAATGTAGGATTTATTTGGCAAAGAGCAATTTTCATCAGTATTTAATCTCGAATGATTCTGTGGATTCAATGGCAATTCCCCACTCAGAATTAACTTTGCTTACACGTGAGAGTGGCGATCCAATTTGTAGCCATTTTTCAAAGGATTTCAATTGAGTCATCGTGCCACAGGTTTCAATATATACTGATCCATCATCTCTATTTGTCACCCAACCAGATAGACCCAGTTTTGTTGCTTCTTTTTGTGCGAAATCTCTAAACCATACGCCCTGGACTTTACCCTTAATGATCGCTCTTAACGTTTCCACTAATCTAATTATATCCTTTAAATATTATCTTTAATGAACGCAATAACTTCATTTGGCGTATCAACATTAACAAATCCATCTAATGCCCAACTATGAAGACCAATAACAGGTTTTTCCATTTGAAATGCAAAAGCAATTTCTGAAAGAGTACCATATTTTCCGCTAATAGCGACTGCGGCATCGCAATTATAGGCTAATAGTGCATTACGAGTAATTCCCATATTAGTTGATATTGGTATGGTTATATAATCGTTCATTTCTTCCAACGTATCGCCCTTTAAAACGCCAACAATGGTTCCACCAGCTTCATTGACACCTTTAGATACGGCTTCCATTACACCATTTCCACCACCGCAATACACAATATACCCTTCAGCGGCTAACAGTTTCCCTAATTCATAAGCATCTTGATATACATTGTCCGTTATATCCCTCCCGCCAAAAACAGAAATACGTGTTTGATTAAACATTAGGGCTCTAATCGAGACATAGTTCTGGGATAAGGAATTGTTTCTCGAACATGTTTGGTCCCAGTGATCCATGCGACCGTCCGTTCAACGCCCAATCCGAATCCGGCATGGGGGACAGATCCATATTTTCGTAGATCCAAATACCATTGAAATGGTTCCATGGGTAAATCATGATGGCGAATACTGTTTACGAGACTTTCATAATCATCTTCACGTTGTCCGCCACCAATAATTTCGCCAAATCCTTCTGGAGCAATCATATCGACACCAAGAGCAAGATCGTTATTCTCTTTGTCACGTTTCATATAAAATGCTTTTATATCAGCTGGCCATCGATGAATCATAACAGGTTTGTCAAATTGCTCCGCGAGTAAAGTTTCATCAGGAGCCCCGAAATCAGACCCGTATTCAAAATCAGCACCTTTCTCGATAAGCAGCTTCGCAGCTTCATCATAAGTTATTCTTGGAAACGGCGGAATAATCCCTTCAAGTTTCGATGTGTCTCTTTCAAGAATTTTGAATTCTTCCTGGCAATGTTCTAAACATTGATGAATGATATAGGATACGAAATCTTCAGCTACGTCCATATCTTTGTCTAAATCACAAAATGCCATTTCTGGTTCTACCATCCAAAATTCTGTCAAATGCCGTCGTGTTTTAGATTTTTCTGCTCTAAATGTTGGGCCAAAAACATAAATTTTCCCAAATGCCATAGCACTAGCTTCCCCATATAATTGACCACTTTGAGTTAAATAGGCTGAACGGTCAAAATAGTCAACTTCAAATAAGTCAGTCGTTCCCTCAACAGCATTAGCTGTAAACATGGGTGAATCCACAAGGGTGAATCCATTATTATCAAAATAATCACGTATGGCTTTAATGACGCGATGTCGCACACGAATTATGGCATTTTGCCTTTTAGACCTTAACCATAAATGACGATTTGACATTAAAAAGTCTGGACCATGCTCTTTGGGTCCAATAGGATACTCTTCTGTGACGTGCTGAACCACTTCAATTCGAGTTACACCCAATTCATATCCACCAACAGAACGTGGTTCCTTACGTATCGATCCAGTAATCATAACAGAATCTTCTTGATTTAAATCCGCTTCTAAGTTAAAAAGCGCCTCATCCACTTCTCCTTTTACAACAACGCATTGTACTAGACCTGTCCCATCTCTTAAAATGAGAAACCAAATTTTTCCAATGGCTCGTTTGTTATAAACCCAACCTTTTAATGTGATTTCTTGACCTTCAAAATGTGAAAGGTTTGAAATTGTTTTATCCATATGTTTTATATTCCTTCATTATTGAAATATTTTATTACCAAGTTGATACAATATCATTCAAAATATCTTCTGCAATTTTACGCACAGCAACCTTTGTAGCAAAAGCCCTAGGTTCCCCATATTCATCATCGTCTAATTCATCAATTAATCCATCACCATCATTATCTACACCATCCGTTGAAATATCACCCGATAGACCATATGCACCCCATCCTGTATATTTTTTTGAGATTAATGTTTCATCTTTAACCAAATCATTCCATTCCATATTTAGCGTTATGGTAAATCGATACTCAGAAACAACTTCATCTTGATTGAATGTATGAGGCGCATCTGTGATTTTAATCACTTTTCCTTGTAGCGCAGAATGGGCAGAATTTATACTCACAACACGTAATATATTTTCCAGAGTGAATTCTTGAATCAAACCGTCAGTAATATCCTCTGCAACTCCAAATTCAGCAGTCTCATTTTCAAGCAACGGAATGGCAATCGTTTTAATATGAGACGGAATCGAACCTGCCATAGAATAGAACATACAACTAGGAAGTATCAAAGAAATAATTCCCATTGAAATGAATTTAAAATTCATTTGATTTCTTTATTTTTGGCTCAAGACCAAATTCTTCTATTTTACGATATAAGGTGCGTTCACTCATATTTAACGATTTTGCAGATTTTCGTCGATTATTGTTAAAGAATTTAAGCGTACGAGTAATAGCTTCTCTCTCCAAATCTTTGATAGCCATATCTCCGATAGCCTCGTCACGAATAAAATAGGCATGATCATCTTTTATTTCCATGGATTTATCTGGAATAGACGTCCCAATATTTAAACTATCTCCCATTGGTATAGGTATATTGCTTATCCCGCCATTTTGAACCAAGACCATAAGTTGATTTCGAATAGTTTCTGAATCTTGCCGAAGGAGAAACAACTGTCGGAGAATTAAATCAATTTCGGCTTTTTCTGTTGGCTCTGTTACCAATACGGGTAAATGATGATTTACATCCATTATCGGTAATGCATCTCCTAATTCTTTTGAAACCATATCTGCAGTTATTCTTTCACCCTTTTCCAAAACAAGAATTTTTTGAACAAAATTTTTCAATTCCCTCACATTCCCAGGCCAATTATATTTTTTCATTATACGAATTGATTCTGGCATAAAACCGCGATATAAGATTTCATTACTCCGCGTAAATTCCAAGGCGAATCTTTCTACAAGATGAGAAATGTCTTCTACTCGATCCTTTAATGGAGGCACATTAATTGTAACTGTCTTTAATCGATAATATAAATCCTGACGAAATGTTCCTTTTTGAACCATATTCCCCAAATCTTTATTTGAAGCAGCAATAACACGTACATCCGTTTTCAACGTTTTAGAATCACCCACGCGCATGAATTCTCCCGTTTCAAGAACACGTAATAATTTAACCTGAGTTGATAATGGTGTTTCACTAATTTCATCCAAGAAAATGGTTCCTTTATTCGCGGATTCAAAGTATCCTTTTCTATCATCACCTGCACCAGTAAAAGACCCTTTTTTATGCCCAAATAATTCACTTTCAATAATGCCTTCAGGAATGGCACCACAGTTAACAATGACTAATTCTTCTCGTGAGCGACGACTCGCCAAATGAACAGCTTTAGCGACCACTTCTTTTCCAACTCCAGATGGACCAGCAATAAGGGTTGTTATATCCACTGGGCCAATTTGCACTATTAGGTCAAGCACTTCTCTTATCCGATCCGAATGACCAATAATACCTGATAATTTTTGAATTCTTTCAATATCCATTTTTACGATTACTCCTTAAATGATTTTTCTAATTCTTTTTCTAATTGAATAATTTCATCTCGCAATTTTGCCGCACGTTCAAAATCTAACTTTTCAGCAGATCCCAACATTTCTTGACGCATCATGTCTAAAGCTAACTTTTTGTCTAATTCATTAAAAGGCTCCATTCTTCGTCCTTTCTTCTCTTCAATAATCGTTTCGCCCATTGAATCTGCAACGGCAGTACTGTGAATAATATCATCCATATTTTTATAGATAGATTTTGGTATTATATTATTTTCTTTATTAAATAATTCTTGTCTATTTCTTCGTCGTTTTGTTTCAGAAATGAGATGGTTCATGGCATCTGAATATTTATCGGCATATAAAATGACAAGACCTTCTTGATGTCGCGCAGCACGGCCCGCCACCTGAAGTAATGAACTTTTGGAACGCAAAAACCCTTGTTTGTCTGCATCTAATACAGCCACAAGACTCACTTCAGGTAAATCCAATCCTTCTCTCAATAAATTAATTCCGACCAGAACATCAAACTCTCCCAGTCGTAAATCACGCAATATTTTTACACGTTCTAAAGAATTTATATCGCTATGTAAATATCGAACTCGAATTTGGAGTCCGCTCATATACTCCGTTAAATCTTCGGACATTCTTTTTGTTAAAGTGGTAATTAGTACCCGTTCATTCCGTTTTGCGCGATATCGGATTTCGCCAATTAGATCGTCAATTTGCCCACGTGTTTCTCGCACATCCACTTCTGGATCTAACAGGCCCGTTGGACGGATTACCTGCTCTATAAATGCACCATTTGTTAATTCAAGTTCTCTATGCGAAGGAGTGGCAGATGTGAATAAAACTTGATTTTGAACTTTTAAAAATTCATCATATTTAAGAGGACGATTATCCAAAGCACTTGGTAACCGAAATCCATGTTCCACTAATACTTCTTTTCTTGCTCGATCTCCATTATACATTCCTTGGATTTGTGGTAAAGTAACATGTGACTCATCCAAAATTGTCATGAAATCATCTGGAAAGAAATCAATTAGAGTGAATGGTTTTTCTCCTTCTTTACGCCCGGCAAAATATCTTGAATAATTTTCAATTCCAGAACAATAACCTAATTCCACCATCATTTCTATGTCAAAATTCGTTCTTTGCTCAAGACGCTGAGCTTCCAATAATTTGTTGTTATTTCTTAAAAATTCCAAACGGTGAGTTAATTCATGGCGAATTTCACCAATCACCCTTAGAATTGTATCTTTATCCGTCACAAAATGTTTAGCAGGATAAATAAACACTTGATCCAATTCATGAATCAATTCACCTGTCAATGGATCAAAAGTGACAATTTGATCCACTTCTGCGCCAAATAATTCCACTCGTACGCATACATCCTCATAAGCAGGAAATATTTCAATCACATCGCCTCGAACTCGAACATTTCCGCGCTCAAGAACAGCATCATTTCTGGAATAATGAATATGAATCAAATTGGATAAAAATTTACGCCGGTCTAGTATTTCTCCTTTTTGTACACCAACAACTTGGTCCTTATAATCATCTGGAGAGCCAATTCCGTAGATACATGAGACAGAGCTCACAACAATCACATCCTTTCGAGACATGAGTGAACTAGTGGCTTTTAACCGCAATTTATCAATTTCTTCATTCACAGATGCATCTTTTTCAATAAATGTGTCTGTAACCGGCAAATAAGCTTCCGGTTGATAATAATCATAATAGCTGATAAAGTACTCAACCGCATTGTTAGGAAATAATTGTTTGAATTCACCGTACAACTGTGCTGCTAACGTTTTATTGTGAGACATTATAAGTGTTGGTCTCTGAACTTCCTGAATGACGTTTGCCATGGTAAACGTTTTCCCAGAACCCGTAACGCCTAATAATGTTTGATGAGAATCTCCATTATTTAATCCACGGATTATTTCTGCAATTGCTTGAGGTTGGTCTCCTGCAGGCGCGAAATCGCTATGTATTTTAAAATCTGCCATATTGTCTAATTTACGAATTATTACTGACGGGGGTCAATGGCAGACTATATATATTTATATTTCTAGTATAATTGGTTTATTTATAAAATTTTATTTGCGAACAATTCATATTCATTCGCATCATTAACGACTACATCCACAAAGGAACCGACAGGGTGGCTTCCATCTAATCTTACGATATTATCCACTTCCGGTGAATCATATTCAGTTCTAGCGACAGATACTGACTCACCTGTTTCATCGATTAATACGCTTAAATTTTTTCCGATCAGTTCTTCATTTTTCTTTAGACTGATTTCATTTTGTATATCCAGTAATTCATTCCTTCTGTCATCTTTAACTTGGCGCGGGACATTATCATCTAAATTAGCAGCGGTAGTGTCATCTTCTTCAGAATAAGTAAATATGCCTAAACGGTCAAATTCTATTTCTTCAACAAATTCTTTTAATGCAAGATAATCATGATTTGATTCTCCAGGAAATCCCGTTATCAAAGTTGTTCTAATTCGAATGTCTGGTATAGCTGACCGCAAACGCTTGATTCTATCTTTTATTCCATTTTGATCTAATCCACGTTTCATCGATTTTAATATAGCATCCGAAGCGTGCTGAACGGGCATATCAAGATAATGACATACTTTTTGGCTATCGGCCATAACATTGATGATTTTCTGATTTAAATGAGCTGGATGCGCATAATGAATTCGAATCCACTCCAATCCTTTCCCTAAAGTATTCAATTCTTTAATTAATGTATCTAAATATTCTTTTCCAGGCAAATCCCATCCATACGAAGTTGTATCCTGGGCAATGACAAGGAGTTCCTTTACTCCATCATCAACTAATCTTTCTGCTTCATTCATAATAGCAGATATGGAACGACTTTTTTGTTTTCCACGCATGATTGGGATACTGCAAAACGTACAAGCATTATCACAACCTTCAGCAATTTTAAGATAGGCATAATGTGATGGCGTCATCAAAGATCGGTAAAACAATGGATCATCTTTTGAATATTCTTTTCCGGTAAGGAATGATGCAATTAATCTATGGTCATTACTTCCAAAAAATCGATCTACTTCAGGAATTTCTTTTTTCAACTCATTTGGATATCGTTCAGATAAGCATCCCATTACAACTAATTCTTGTACTGAACCTATTTTTTTTAATTCAACGGCTTGTAATATGGCATCTACAGATTCTTCCCGAGCAATATCTAAAAATCCGCAAGTATTAATAACAATTGAATCTGCGATTTCAGGATTATCTACAATTTCTACTTCTTGCTCCTTTAATCCCCCTAATAAAATTTCAGAATCCACTAAATTTTTTGCACACCCCAAACTAATCAAATTTAATTTTTTACTCATGATCATTTCCTAACAATCCGGTTACATATTCTTCTGGATCAAATCGAACAAAATCAGAAACATCTTCCCCCGTACCAACAAACCAAACGGGGATTCTCAATTCTTGCGCCAAAGGTAACACAATTCCACCTTTTGCCGTTCCATCCATTTTTGTCAATATAACACCGTCAATATTGATTATTTTTGCAAACTCACGTGCCTGGGTTAATGAATTCTGTCCTAAGGTTGCATCAATCGTAAGAAGGGTCTTTAATTCGAATTCTGGGAAGCGAGTATCAACAACTCGAATCATTTTTTGCAATTCGGTCATGAGGTTATCATAGGTATGTAACCTTCCCGCTGTATCGACGACAATAATATCAGAAAGATCTTTTTGTGCGGCTGAAAGACCGTCAAAGAGCACGGCGGATGGCTCTCCTGTTTTTTCATTAAATATTAACCGTGATTTTATTCGATTCGCCCAAATACGTAATTGCTCGACTGCTGCTGCACGATAGGTATCAGCTGCAACCAATAAAACTTTTTTTCCATCTTGAGAAAAATAATTCGCACACTTTGCAGCGGTGGTTGTTTTTCCCGTCCCATTAACGCCAACAATCATGAGGACAGTTGGTTTGTGAAAAGATTGCATAATGGGGACATTTTCAACTATTTGAATAATGTGTTGGCGCACTTTTTCCAAAAAATCATTCTTTTTTACCGTCTCGGCTAATTCCAGAATATCATCTGTTATATCTAGTCCGAGGTCTGAAGCCAACAATTGTTCTTCTAAAGTGTCGAATGCTTCTGCTGAAATTGACTGCCCTGTTACTGTATTAAAAGCTGATTTTAATGAGTTACGGGTCTTTTGCAATGCGTTAAATAGTTTATTCAGCATCTTTCTTCCTTCTGATTTCTAAAATGATGGTTGTATATAGTTTAATATAAAGAAGAAGGCTTATGACCAATAAACCAAAAGCAGAATATAAACTTCCAACTTTTAACCACGGTATCGCATGAAATTCAAATATATGCAAAAATACCGTCAATGTCGATATTCCGGTCGCCCATTTTCCCCACATATTTGCACTCAATATATGATGCCCATAATTCAAAAAATAAATAGCGGGTACAGCTATAAAAAGATGACGAATAACATAAAATATAAAAAACCATTTAGGGAATAATCCCATTACAACAAGGTATAAGACAATGGTGGTAATGACTATAAAATCTGCTGCTGGATCTAGCCATTTTCCAAAATTAGTTACTTCACCCGCACGTCGAGCAAAATAGCCATCCAGTGCATCTGACAAGACGGCTAAAATGATTAATATAGCCGTTAGCCACTGGTATTCCGGGATAAGTATCGTATAAATAATGGGAATAGCGGATAAGGCGCGGAGTAAGCTAATAATATTAGCTAAGGTTAATATCCGCGTTGGGTCATCAGTGAGTTTTTTTCTTTTTTTCTTTTCGGTCATTCTGTTTTAGTGGTTTTGATTTTTGTTTGCAATCTAAATCTAAAATCGTATCACACACAGCATTCAAAAAAAGCTGATCATGCGATATGATAAAGAAATGTTTTTGTTTCATTCTTTCGATTAAATAATTTCTTAAAGTAACTTTTTGTTCCCATCCCAACCCAAAACTGGGTTCGTCCAATAGGATAAGACTATATTCGCAATGAGTCAATAAAACAATAAATGTGAGTCTTAATGTAGCCCAAGGCAAGTCCAACGGATCAATCTCGGCAATGGCATCCCATTGAATATGAAATCTTTCTAATCGCTTTTTGAAAGTTGAAACTAAGCGAACATTTATTTTACCCTGTAAAATTAATTGATCTAGAATAAAACTAAATGATCTCCCCATGAGTAAATTTTCAGGGAATTGATCTAAATAGGCAATTTGTTTTACTGGTTTTCCTCTATGAATTAAATCAAATGAACCACTGTTGGGTTCGTAAATTCCTTGAATTAAATGGGCTAATGTTGTTTTCCCAGATCCATTATCCCCTGTAAGACCAAATGATCTAAAGGTTAATTTATCAATTGATAAATCGGAAATCACATTATCACAACCATAATTAAAGTTTAAATTGGAAATAGCCATTTGAAATTCACCGTTTGGGTAGTCAACTGAATCATAATTGGTTGCATAACCAGAGTTTGTTTTTTTAAAGTCTGATAACGTGAGTTCCCAGCAAGAATTCCCAAAATTCAAATCATTAACGTCTGAAGTAAACCACAGAATAATTGAATTATTTGATTGTATAAAATTATTCAATTGCTCAACACATATTTTTTTGGCAGTATCAGATAAAAAAGAAAGGCCATCATCAATAAATACACATTTTGGTTTCGTGCTTAGACCCGTTGCAATATTAAGTAATTCTTTTTCTCCTCCACTCAGCGTTAATGGATTTTGATGAAGATTCGGTTTGAAATTAAGTGATTCCAAAACCATATTTACACCTACTTCAATTGCTTCTGGTTCTTGAAATTGGTTTTCAAAACTAAAGGCTAATTCGCTTTCAATCGTTGGACTAACAATTTGAGAATCTGGGTTTTGATAAATCACTGAGATTGACTCAGGTTTAACAACATGATTGAGTGAAAAATTTAAGAATGAATTATTGTTAGCTTCACCAAGAAGAGATGTGATAAATGAAGACTTTCCGGTTCCACTGTTACCATAAATAACATGTAAACCAGGTTCGAATTTCAAATCAACAAGTTTACGTCCAAATTTTTCGAAATAGATTGAGAATTGAAGCATATTCATTAAAAATGTGTATCCCTGATTGAAGGATGATTAGCTATTTCACTCTTACAGTATTGAATGCCACAAGATCCATCATAGATTGTTTTACTTTGGATTCGGGATACCCCATAACCGCGTCTAATGCTTGCTCCGAAAAAAGTTGAAGTTGATTCTTTGCGTACGAAAACCCACCCCCGAATTCAATTAATCCGCGAATATCAATCATTGTTTTTTTTGATTTATTTTTTAATGAGATCAATTTTTTCAATTTTTTTGAATCCGCGCGATCCAATTTATCATATGCATGAATGAGTGGAAGTGTCATAAGATTTTTCTTTACATCTCCCCCGCCATCTTTTCCTGTATCTGATTCTTTCCCCAACATATCGAACAAATCGTCTTGTATCTGGAAAGCCATACCTAATTTTTCGCCGTACTGATACATCGCTTTTCGGTCTTCTAACGATTTAGATGACGTTATAGCACCTAATTCACAACTTGTGGCAATTAATGAAGCTGTCTTTTGATTAATCATATTATAATAAACAGGTTCTGTCATGGATTTTGTAATACTTTTTTCCAATTGAAGAATTTCGCCTGCACTCAATTTTTCAGCCGTATTGGATATGAGTTCTAACGCATCAAAATCTTTAATGCCAATCATATTAATCAAGGCTTTACTCAATAAAAAATCACCCATTAATACAGCAACTTTATTTTTCCATACCCGATTGATGGAAGGAAACCCTCGTCTTTTCGTCGCTTCATCAACAACATCGTCATGAACAAGAGTCGCCACGTGAAGTAATTCCATCATAGCCGCAGCTCGATAACTATTTACGGTAGGTTCTCCACAAATTCGTGATGACAAAATCGTTAAAATGGGGCGAATATGTTTACCTTTATTTCTAACGATATATTTTGTAATTGAATTAATTAAACGAACTTCGGAATGAAGGGCATTTTCAAATTCTTGTTGAAATATTTTAATATCATCCAGAATAGGTGCCGTTATTTGTTTTAATGTAATCAAATCTTTATGCATCAGACCCTCAAGTTACTCCGCTTTATCTTTATTACGATGAACAAACCAAGAAACAAGGATACTTAATTCATACAAAATCGTTAAAGGTGTTGCCATCACTAACATACTAACAGGATCTGGCGGTGTAATAAATGATGAAATAATCATAATAGATACAATCGCATGTCGACGATAATGTCTCATAAATGGCGGTGTCAATAAGCCTATAACTGAAAAAAAGAAAGAAACCACCGGAAGCAAAAATATGAGTCCTGAGCCAACTAATATCCAAGTCATAAAACTAAAATAATAATTAATGGAATAGTTATTTTGAACATCTCCGTATCCCATAGATGTAAAAAATTCTAGCGAAAAAGGAATTATAATTGTGTATGCAAAAACAACTCCAGTCATAAAAGAAAAAAAGGTAAAAATCACTAATGGAATGGCATACTTTTTTTCATCCAAATACAAACCTGGAGCCACAAATTTCCATAGCTGATATGTAATCACAGGGATTGAACCGACTATGCCTGCAATAAATGCTAAGGACCATTTAATCATAAACATACCTTGTACAGTTAATACCTGTAGCTCCAAATTATCTTCAAGCTTAGTCGTAGGATACAGCAACAAAGCTAATATATCATCAATAAATGAAAATGCAATCATACCAATAATTACAATGGAAGCCAGCATTTTGATTAAACGCCAGCGTAATTCTTCCAAATGGTCTAAGAAACCCATTTCTAATGTTGAATCTTCAGTCATTTCCTTCTTCCGTTAATAATAATTGTGCTAATGCATAAGGCGATTTTTGAATGGAGTCCACCGCTATTGTTGACTCTTGAAGAGATTTATTTCGATCAGAAGTCCAAAATGCCAATTCCAAATTCTCTCTTATAATATCTTGCACTCTTTTGCGATATCTAAATAATCGTTTTTCATTCAAATATCCATTTTGATTCATGTGATTGAAATGGCTCATTAGACCCAAATAAAGTTCAGATATCCCTTCACCAGTTGACGCAGTCGTATTCATAATTGGGGGTTCAATTTTATCTTTTTTTGCAAAAGTGTGTAGTACATTTTTTAATAATTGTGACAATCGACCCGCACCTTCTCTGTCCGATTTATTGACTACAAAAAAATCAGCAATTTCGATAAGTCCTGCTTTCATTAACTGAATTTCATCTCCAGATTCAGGAACGAGAACAACAACCGTAATATCAACAACTTTTGCAACATCATGTTCTCCTTGCCCAACACCCACAGTTTCAAATATGATTAAATCTTTCCCACTTGCAGCCATTATATCGCCAACGTCCTGCGCTTTTCGAGCAAGCCCGCCCAAATCGCCGTGAGATCCCATACTACGAATAAATACGTCATCATTCCACAGGAACTGATTCATACGAACACGATCGCCTAATAAGGCTCCACCCGTAAATGGACTCGTCGGGTCTACTGCAACAACGCCAACAGATTTTTGGTTATTCAAACAAACCGAAATGAATTCATTAATCAATGTACTTTTTCCGGCACCCGGTGGGCCTGTAATCCCGATGCGAATCGCATCTTGAGTTAAGGCGTGAATTTCTTGGAAAAAATCTTCACCCAATGATTCGTTATTTTCTATTTTAGAAATAACTCTCGATAAGGTAACATGATTATTAGATTGAATATTTTGAATTAATTTTTCCATAATACTCTAAATAAGTTCCCGCCCAAATCGGGAAAAATCGATAATAGTTAATTCTTTACCATCACGTTTTAAGTAGCCTTTTTCCTCCAATATATTAATCGTCCTAGATACAGTCTCTCTCGATGTTCCAGCCATATTTGCAATATCTTGTTGCACAGGCATCTTTTTCACTAAAACATCCCCATGATAAATTGTCCCTAATTCTTCGCTAATACGTAAAAGAGTCATTGCAATTCTTTTCTCCGCATCACTAAGAGAAAGCCCCTCAATTTGTTCGTCACTTTTCCGAATTCGTACGGCTAATTCTTTTAGCAAATTGATTGCTACCTTTGGATGAGATTCAAGAATACCAAAAAAGTCTGCTCCATTCAAAGTCAAAACAGTACATGCCGAAATAGCAACAATATTTGCTGACCTTGGTTCATCGTCAAGCATAGCCATTTCACCAAAGAAATCACCCACTCCTTGCATAGCTAAAATAACTTCTCTCCCATCATCACTTGTTCGTGTTATTTTTACACTGCCTTCCGAAATGAAATAACTTGATTGACCTTCGTCATCTTCGGCAATGATATATTGCCCTTTTTTATAGGTTCTAGTGACCATTTTTTCGGCAATATCATATAGGGACTTTTCAGATAGACCCCAAAAGATAGGTACCATTTTCAAAATATCAATCTTTTCCATGTAAAAAAATACGTTGGATGGTTTGGAAATCAAATTTCATTCTATTCGAATTAAATGATTGTTTCCTTGTTCCATGTTGTACACTTTTCTAAACTAATGATCTAAAAAATAAAGGATTGCCGAATGAAAGCAATATGGGAAAATATTTTCAGAAAGGGACCTGCCGATGATCCCATTCTACATGCAATACACCAAGTGCCCATTTTCGAACACCTAAATGGAAAAGAATTAAATGAAATAGCCCGATTAACACACGAACGAAACTATAAGCTCGGAGAACCTATATTTAAAAAAATGGCGCCAGGTGAAGGAATGTATGTTATTATCCAAGGATCTGTAACCATAAAGGATCCTGAAACTGATATGGTTTTTGCTCAGTTAAGTTCAGGAGACTTTTTTGGCGAATTAGCTCTTTTAGACGAAGAACCACGATCTGCATCTGCCGAGGCGTTAGAACCATCAAAATTAATTGGTTTTTTTCGAACAGATTTATTAACACTCATGCATCGGTCACCTGAATTAGGTAATAAAATTCTAATTAATTTATCACGCGTGCTAGGAGAACGTCTTCGGCAAACGAATAAAGCATTAGCTGAACAATCATCGTGAACGATTCTTCTCTAAAAATATATAGACTTTTATTATTAGTTCTGATAGGGGGTATTGCTTGGACAGTTCTCCCCTTTTTTGCTTCCGTATTGGTTATGCTTATATTTTCTTTTTTATTTACAACCATTTTTCTTCCTAGTGTAGATAGCCTGGAAAGAAAGATCCATTCTAGAAGTTTTAGTGTAATTGTCATCATTGGAGGTACAATCGTTGGTTTTATTTGGTTTCTTGGAAGTTTTGCTACAAATATTGGCGCTCAAATAAAACAATTCTCTACCAAAATTCAACAAGATGATTTTGCCCTTAGTCTAGAAGGCTTATCCAATAAAGCACAAACAATTCTTCCTGACTTTCTAACAAATCTAATCCCTGAAAGTGATGAAATAATTGAAAAATCTCAAGAAAGTTTGAGTGGATTATTTCAAAATATGCTATCTTTTCTCAGTGCGACTGGAAGTTTAGTTTTTATTGCTGTCATGACTCTCATTTTTACGATTATTCTATTAGTTGAATATTATGATTTCAAACGCACACTCGTTTGTTTTATTCCTAATAAATATTTAGAAGTGGGACTCCGGTTGATTTATAATATTGAGCAACAAATTTCAAAATATTTACGGGGACAAATTATGGCTGCAGGATCTGTAGCTTTATTGTCTATAATTGGATTATTCATTTTAAATCAATTCGGCGCAAATATGACTTTAATAGTATTTATTGGTATTATAGCTGGATTTGCCAATTTAATCCCAATGGTTGGACCCTTTGTGGGCATGGTTCCAGCTATATTGGTTGCTTTAATGAATAATTTAGGTAGTGATATTGCTTTAGCTCATCAATTATTTGGGGTAATACCGTCCCCATTTTATATTTTAGATATTATTTTTATGTTTATTGTTGTTCAACAAATTGATAACAACCTAATAACGCCAATTCTCGTTGGAGAAAGCGTCGGGTTGCATCCAATGATTGTTATGATTGTATTATTGATTGGTGGAACTCTTATGGGACCATTAGGAATGCTTTTTGCTGTTCCTGCTGCTGGTGTGATTAAAGTAATCCTTCATGAAATTCAATTTATTTCTAAAAATTCACATTTATTGTAGTAAATAATTAATGAATGTACAATGGCGATAGACGAGATTGACGTAATTGGTCAAATATTGAATTTCAGTTCTAGCTACTTCACCCATGAAGTCAAAATTAATATATCAGATAAACATTTAACCGTTAAAGTTAATAAGGGTTATGTGTGTTTATCACACAAAGACAATTATCCTATCTTCCGGTTACATAAATAACCTATTACATCGCTTGACTTACTTAAGATGTAAAGACTAAGTTTGCCGGCTAAAATTAAAGGAATATTTATTCAATGGACAGACATCCACAACAAATTAAAAGAGAACGCCAAGATATTAAACGTCGCGAAAAGAATGTCGCTGACATGTCTCGGTTACGCACACTTATTAAAAATGTAATGAGTGCAACAGACAAAGCAACTGCTGAAGGTCATTATGGGAAAGCAATTAGTGTTATTGATAAATCTATTAAAACAGGTTTAATCCATAGAAACACAGGCGCACGACGTAAATCACAGGTTACGCGCCACTTGAATTCTCTCAATTAATTTTATAATTATTGATATTAAAAACCCCGATTTTTATCGGGTTTTTTTTTGATAAAATTTAACTATCAGAAATTTGGTAGTTTGGTGCTTCTTTAACAATCCTAACTTCATGCGGGTGATTTTCCTTTACGCCGGCAGATGATATCTGGACAAATTCTGTCTTGAGTCCAAACTCTTTAATAGATCCGGCACCGCAATAACCCATAGACGAACGTAAACCACCTAACATTTGGTGAATTGCATTTCGTACATGTCCTCGATAAGGGACCATTCCTTCAATTCCTTCTGGCACTAATTTTGTTGCTTCCGTACCTTCTTGGAAATAACGATCACCGCTCCCTTCTTGCATCGCACCCATGGATCCCATACCACGATAAGATTTATATTGTCGACCTTCATAAAGAATTGACTCACCGGGACTTTCATCCATACCAGCTAATAGACTGCCAAGCATAACAGAATCTGCTCCTGCAGCTAATGCCTTTGCAATATCACCGCTGTATCTTAAACCACCATCTGCAATGACTGGAATATTATTCTTTCGAGCCACATCTACACAATCCATTATAGCGGATAATTGAGGTTTACCAACGCCTGCAATAATACGAGTCGTACAACTCGCCCCTGCTCCGATCCCAATTTTTACGCAATCAACTCCCACATCAATTAAAGCCTGCGCACCATCGCCTGTGGCGACGTTGCCAGCAACGACATCTACGGATAAAGTGGATTTTAGGTGGGCAATTGATTTTAATACACCAGCAGAATGTCCATGAGCCGTATCCACAACAATAATATCTACATCTGCATCTACCAATGCCGAGGCTCTTTCGATTAAATCATCGCCAACGCCAACAGCTGCTCCGACACGTAAACGTCCCAACTTATCTTTGCAGGCAATCGGAAATTGTTCATTTTTCTGAATATCTTTAACAGTAATTAGCCCTGTTAGATTTCCTTTATTATCTACAACTAGGAGTTTCTCAATACGGTGCTGCTGAAGTAAAGCTTTTGATTTTTCTAAAGAAGTACCTGTAGGGACAGTAATTAACCCTTCCTTTGTCATTCTTTCGATAACCGACAAAGAATTATCCGTTTCGAATCGGATATCTCGGTTAGTAATTATTCCAAGAAGTTTTATTCCATCCACAACAGGGAGTCCGCTAATTTTATATTGTGCCATTATTCTTTTGGCATCGCCAATGGTGCTTCCTATTGTCAAAGTAATCGGATTAATAATCATACCACTTTCAGATCTTTTTACACGATCAACCATATTTTTCTGAGCTGAAATAGATAGGTTTTTATGTATGACACCCACACCACCTTCTCTTGCTAATGCTATAGCCATTTGACTCTCTGTAACTGTATCCATCGCTGCGCTCAATATGGGAATATTCATATTAATATTATTTGTCAACTGAGTGACCAATTGAACATCTCTTGGTAAAACGCTGGATTCTTGTGGCACTAGTAATACATCGTCAAAGGTTAAGGCAAATGAAAATGGAGGACGATTCTTCACAATAACGCCAGTTTGCAAATAGGATTAATGGTGTTTACCAAGTCGCCATTTAGAATGAGGCCTTTTACATTTTCAATTTCTTGACTCATGGGTCGATCTCCTTGGTTCACATGAATTTTATTCTTTAATATTTCAAAAACAGCCTTTGTAGATGTTGAAGGATTTAATTTTTTATGCACTTGTTTAATTGCAGCCAATGCTACAATTAATTCAACAGCTAAAATTGTGGCAACATTATCTTGAATATGCAATGCTTTTTGCCCTGCCCATGGAGCCATGCTTACTTGATCTTCTTGCCCCCCAGAAGTTGGTAAAGAATCCACGCTGGCAGGATGAGATAATGTTTTATTTTCGGATGCCAAAGCCGATGCGGTTACATGTGCAATCATATACCCAGATTCAACTCCAGGATTCATCGCCATAAATGGAGGCAGAATTCCATCAACACCTTTCATGAAATAATGTATTCGTCTTTCGGAGATGGCACCAAACTCAGACATAGAAATAGCCACCATATCCATCGCCTGCGCAACAGATTCAGCATGAAAATGCCCTGAACTAATTACATCTCCATTTTTCATGACAAGTGGATTATCACTCACACTGTTGATTTCATTATTAATGATTTTTCCTGCTGCACTTAACGTGTCGCGAGATGCGCCATGAACATGTGGGATACATCGAAAACTATAAGGGTCTTGTACTTTATCGCATTGACTGTGAGATTGAACAATTTCACTTCCAGCCAGAATCCGCCAAACATTTTTTGCTGATTGTCTCTGTCCAGGGTGGCATTTAATTTTATGAATAGATTCTTTGAATACATTTCGACTCGATAAACTTGCTTCAACAGATATGGCACCAACGATATCGGCACATTGTGCTATATTTTCTCCTTGAAGCATTGTTTGAATCCCTAAAGCAGTCGAGAATTGCGTTCCATTAATAAGACTAAGTCCTTCCTTCACTTCTAACTGAAATGGCTTTAACCCAGCTTTTTTAAGGGCTGTAGCTGTTTTATAAACTCGGCCTTGATAAGTAACAGATCCCTCTCCAATTAATGCAAGAGCCATATGCCCCAATGGAGCTAAATCACCACTAGCACCCTCAGATCCCTTTTCGGGAATGACGGGTAATAAGTCATGATTAATAAAATTTTTCAAACGACAAGCTAGTTCAAGACGAATGCCACTATACCCTTTTGAATACGATAATAATTTTAAATAAAGGATAATTCGAACTAATCCATGCGATATAGGTTTGCCTACCCCGGCAGCATGACTACGAACTAAATTAGTTTGGAGTTGGTTTAATTGATCAGGCTCAATAGATATTTGACTAAGTTGCCCAAATCCTGTGTTAACACCATAAATGGTTTTGCCAGATGATAAGACTTTTTGAAGAATGGCATGAGAAGAAACAATTCGATTTTCAGTCGATTTTGGAATATTAACTTGAATCGAATTAGAAAAAAATGACGCAAAATCCCTAAAATGGGATGATTTAGCTGATATCAGTAGGGGCTCCATGGATGAATTTAGAGAGACAAAGGTTCATTAAACAACTGCCATATTTTTATTAGGCAATTAGATTTAACTCAAATCATCAATATTACGAAATACGGACATGCGCGCTGGAATAACATGGCTAAAATGTTGCCCATATCTCTTGACGACAATTCGATTATCACAAGAAATAAATACACCCGAATCAGTTGTTGAACGAATTAATCGTCCAAATCCTTGTCTAAAACGAATGACACTTTCAGGAACAGAATAATCCATAAATGAATTTCCGCCACATTCTTTCACAAGTCCGCTATAGGCTTTTACGATTGGATCTGTAGGAACATCAAATGGCAATTTTGTTAAAATAAGCACTTCTAATAATTCGCCCGGAAGGTCAACTCCTTCCCAAAAAGCATTCGTCCCTAGCAATATTCCCGACTCTCCTTGGGACATTCCTTTAATTAATGCTTGGCGAGATGTGCCGCGAAGTTGAGGGAATAATGGTAATTCGCTCCCGCCCGGCATTTCTTTTAAATGATTATAAACATCTGTTAACATTTTGCGTGATGTAAACAGGACAAGGGTCTTTTTATTGTATTTATGATACGCGTTATAAACAACTTCTGCCAATGCTTTAGAATCGTTTGAAATAGGCGTTGCTCCACCATATTGCTGATATTCAACCTGATCTTCATAAAAGAATGGACTCTCAAATGTCATTTCCACAACTTTATCAAAATCCAGAGTCGTTAAACCAGTTCGATTCAAAAAATAGCTGAATGAATCATCCACTCTTAATGTAGCAGACGTAAGGACACAATGTTCAATGTCTTGAAAAAAGTGTGAAGACAATGTTTGGGATACATCAATCGGAGATCCGTAAATGGTGATATGAAACGATTCATTCTTTTGTCCGTAGTTTTTAATATGACCATCTAACCAATAAGTCCAATCATCATTTGGAGTACTGGTTAACATTTTAACCTGCTGAATGAGGGTTTTTATTTTTTCGTTCCCGTTTTCTAAAACTTGATGCAATAATGGATAATCACCACGACTCGAATCCAATTTCAGCAAGCCATCTTTTGCTCTTTCTACTGTTTGAGATAACTGCTGTAAAGCATCAACTAATTCTGATAACTCTAAATATACGGAACTATAGGCTTCATATATATTATACAGTATCACTTTTTCAGGATACATTTTGGTTAAGTCAAAATCACGTTTCTTTTCTTCGGATAATTTTTTGAAAAATGTTTTTCCCGCTTCAAGAGTATTCTTTGCATCTTGCTTTAAGCGTTCATGAATTAATTTCATTTCAGGGTTTAAATCGCCAATGATATTTAACTGATTATTCCATCGAAATGATCTGGGTTGGGTTGGATCTAAATCTTGAATTAAATAATTCATGCCAACTTGGTTGAGTTCAAGCATAAACTGATCGTAAGCAACAGGAACTAAATTATGCGCTTCATCAACAATGAGACGATTATAGGGAGGTAGAAATCCTGTTCGTTGAGAATCAGCTAATAATAATGCATGGTTTACAATTAATATATGGGAACGCAAAGAAGCTCGGCGAACTTTCCCGTAATAACACCCTTGATGTTTTGCACAAATATCTGTGGTGCAAAACCCCGCTTCACTGTTAATAAAACTTGCCAACCATGTTGAACGGGCATTCCAAAAGCCCTCACATTCACTCATATCACCCGTTTTTGTCCAATGCATCCAGAAAAAGATAGGCACAAGCGCTTCCACTTCTCGTGAGCCAAGATGTTGATCGCCACCAACAAGCCAATTTAGACGTGTTTTACATAAATAATTCCCTCGCCCTTTTAATACAGTTGCATTCACTGTTACATCCATAGAATCAGCCAACATAGGTAAATCTTTATAAAATAGTTGGTCTTGTAAATGTTTCGTATGGCAAGAGATAATGGTTGGCCCGTCTGACTCAACACGCTCAACGCGTTTAATAGCTGGAAATAAATAAGCCATTGATTTGCCTAAACCTGTTCCTGCTTCAACGACACCAATTTTGGGATCACCGTTAATTATTTCATCAGAAAATCCGGCATAATCTCGTTGAACAGAACGCAGTTCAAATTTAGGTAGAGTTTTACTTAATAATCCGTTTTCGCCGAATACATCATTGGCTAATAGTGAGTCTGGGTGATTTGAACCATCACAATGAAAAATATTTGAACGTAAATCATGATTTAATGTTGGCTGAGTTAAGCCTGATTTCAAATCTCCCATTTGAGTCAATGCAGTACCTAAATCAATATAAAGAGATTTATTAGGCAATTCTGCTTTAGTAACAAGAGCAATCACTTTCGAAAGAACTTCTAAAGGATAAGAAGCTAATTCATCTAATAATTTTAAAAAGATAACACCACAGTTTTCAGTATCCTTTTCAGCTCGATGCGATCCTTCGGCTGAAAGGCCAAAATAAGTTGCCAATGCTCCTAGATTAAAGACAGGTTGGTCAAACATCACTGATCGCGCTAATTGCAATGAATCGTATAATTTATTTTCTAATTTTGGTTTATCAAATCGTTCAGACATATTATCTAAGAATTGATGATCAAATCGTATATTGTGAGCAATCAATGGATCATTGCCTAAAAACTCAAAAAAATCATCAACAATATCTTCTTCTCTAGGCGCATTCGCAACCATGTCGTTTGTTATGCCTGTTATTTCTGATATAAATGGCGGAATCTGACGGTCAGGATGAACAAGTTTTACAAATTTTTCCGTAGGTTCACCATCGACAAATCGGATAGCTGCAATTTCTATAATTCGATCTGATGCTGAATTGAGACCCGTTGTTTCAAAATCAAAAGCAGTAAATTGAGATAAGTTCAGTTTTTTTAATAATTCAATACGATCCATAGTTCATCTTAGTAGAACAATAATTTTAAATAGAAAAAGGGATTATTTAATTTTTCTTTTGGAATTTCATTTGAAAGCATTCCGGAAATAATTTCTCGAATATCTTCGTTTCGAGAAGCACGTCCAATTACAAAATTCAATAAAAACTTTGATTTAGCCAACCGTTGAAGTTTTGTACTTACTTTTAGCTCAGAACCAAGTTCATCCCATAATTGCACGTCATATGCCTTAAGAATTTCAGATGAGTAGTTACCCAATTCTAATGCCTGTTTCGCCGTTTCTGCAGCAATTTTCCCCGAAACAAGCGCATTGCCAATGCCTTCACCCGTAAAAGGATCGATAATTCCAGCTGCATCGCCAAGAAGCATAAATCCATTTCCATGATTCTCACGTTGTATGCTCCCTAAAGGTAGGTTCCATCCTTTGGGCTTTTCTAATGGCTTTGCATCAGAAAATCGTTCAACAAATGGTGGCTTTGAAAGTATTTCTTCCATGACTTTTACAAGATTATTTTTTTTCTGTTTGGCGTCATCTTTTGATAAACCAACTCCTATATTTGCTCGATTTCCATCTGATGGAAAAATCCATAAATATCCAGGAATTAATTCGGGAACATAATGTAATTCAATTTGGTCCGTTAAATCTTTAACATTTTCATAATAGCATCGGATACCAACAGATGTGTGTTCCATATCCATGTCATATAAGTTTAATTTTTTGGCAACAATTGAATTATAACCATCAGCACCAAAAAGCAATTTAGAAGTGAAGGATAATTCTTCATTTGATTCTTTTAAAATTCCCTTCACTCCTGTAACAAATCCTTTATCTTGGATAATGTTTTTTACAGTAAAACCTTCGAGTGTGTCGATTCCTGCTTCTTGAACTGTTCGGAATAACATGTCATCAAATATTTCACGGCGAATAGAAAATCCTTCATCATTCTTCCCTTCAGAATCACCCTTTAAGTGTAAATCAAATTGCTGATATTTTGGCCCGCCAAACGTGATACGTTTTATGTGTGCGCCAGGTAATTCACGCGTTTTTTCTAATAAGTCTAAGTCTCGTAATAAGCGAACGGATTTGCCAGATAATGCATCTCCGCAAATTTTATCTCTCGGGAATATAGATTTATCCAAAAGCAATGGTTTTAAACCGAGTCTTTGTGCAAATAATGCTGCAGATGACCCTGCCGGTCCAGCACCGACAATGATTATATCATATTCAGAATTAGGTGATTTCTTCATGATCTACACCAAATGATGGATAAATAATCCCATATCGAAAATAATAAAAAGTGCGAAGTAAAAAAAATAATACAGCCAACGGAATCAAGAACCATGGGATTCGAACGGAAAGAAACATTAATAAAATAAACATAGGGAAAAACCGAGCCCGTTGAATATGCCGAATGTGAGCAGGATAAAGATAAGCTATTAATGGAAAAGGGAGTGCAATCATGGAAACTGTGCTAATTATTGGATCATCCAAATAAAAACCACTCAACATCCCACTCAGCATCAAAATAAATGACTGCATTAAAACCGACTTTTTTTGGTGCCAGTTCGATACATCCCACACTCCTTTTTTTTCATTTAATTGAATGGGAAGGGCAAAAATGAACGCGCCACCTAAGAATGACAATACATAGGGTATGACTCCTAAAAAGATTGTCATATTCAAAGTATGAGTAGATGAAACCATTGCTCCAATTACAAACATTATAATGGAAAAAACGGAAAATTTAACACTACTAGTAATATTATTAGGCGCAACGGTTATATCAATAATTTTTCGAGGTCTTAACAAAAGTATATAAATAGCTGTTAAAACAATAAGCATGGTTCCTTCAAGCATCCAACCAGAATTACTCCAATAGGAATACCTATCGCTAAAAGCGGCTCCAAAACTCATTCCTGAAACTATAATGCCCCATAATCCAAACAACTGCAATGGATTTTTTGAATCAATGCATGCATCATATTTAGCAGAACATTCAGAATATTTTTTGTAAGATTTTCCAGTAAACGGAATAAGATGAGCAACAAGCATTTCCTTTATTTGCTCCTTTTTGAAAGTAAATATACGGCTGTTAAGGCTAAGGAAATCATTACCCAACTTGTTCGAAATTGGAGCATGGCACTTTCAAGTAATCCGACAGAATGAAGGAACACGATTAATATCATTACAGGAGAAAGATATTTCAAAAATATTTTCCAAGCTTTAATGACAAGTGGATAATTATCGAATAATGATTCCGAGCCTTTTTTCAATTCGGTGAGTACTTTGTCAAATCCCCAAATCCATCCCACAAATATTGATATAAACAAACCACCACCCGGTAGCAAAATATTTGAGGCTAAATAGTCTGCATTATCAAACCAAGTTTTTCCGAAAAAATGAACATCGGACATGATATTAAATGATAATGCACTCGGAACACCAATTAGAAAAGTAACAAATCCAAAGATAAGTACCGCCTTATGACGTTTCCATTTTCTTTCATCTACAAAATAGGCTACAACGACTTCGAGTAAAGAAATAGCCGACGTTAGAGCAGCGAGCGTAAGTAATAAAAAGAATAATAAAGCCCAAATAACGCCACCAGGCATCTTTGCAAATACCACGGGTAACGTTGCAAAAATAAGCCCCGGTCCGCTTGCGGGATCTTGACCCATTGCAAAAACAGCTGTAAATATGGCTACACCTGCCAACAAAGCGATCAGCGTATCCAAAAACACAATTTGAATTGCAGCACTGGGGATATGATCCTTCTGCGATAAATAAGAACCATAGGTCATCATAGCACCCATCCCGAGACTAATAGTAAAGAATGCATGTCCTAACGCAATTAAAACAGATTGACCCGAAATTTTAGACCAATCGGGTGACCATAAAAAGGCTAATCCTTTATCAGCGCCAGGTAATGTAACTCCACGAATAACTAAAAGAACTAAGAGGAAAAAGAGAACCGGCATCATGATTTTGCTCCCTTTCTCTATCCCTTTATTTACACCAGCATAAACCACCAACATTGTTAAAATTGAAAACAGCGTATGATATCCAACGATCCAACTTACATCACTCACCCTCTCATCAAAATACGAAGAAGCAATACTCGGATCTGAAAACAGGGAAAAGGATCCTTTTAATGCTTCTATTATGTAACCAATAGACCAACCCGCAATGACTGTATAGAAAGATAAAATGATAAAACCAGCCAGCACGCCCATACTTCCAACCGTAACCCAAAATGGTTTTCCTGATAGTTTTTTAAATGCACCAACTGGATTTCTTTGTGTGGTACGCCCCAAAAGAATTTCTGCGATTAAAACAGGAAGACCGATGAGCGCAATACAGATTAAATAAATAAAGATAAAGGCCGCGCCACCATTTTCACCAGCGATATAAGGGAATTTCCAAATATTCCCTAACCCAATGGCAGATCCCGCAGCCGCTAATATAAATCCTGCTTTTGAACCCCAATGTTCTCTTTGTTCAATCATTATTTTTCTCCTTTTAATTCTTGTGTTGTTCCAATACTTGACTTCATTACATTTTGAAATGGGTATAAATGAGCATCAACGATAGCGTCAATCAACCCATAGAACCAAATAAATCCCATCCACCAAACATATTTATTTCGTTTTTGCAAATACCTCGTCCTTGACAGTGATAGATTTGAATCATAATTATTATAATAATCTGAATTCGTTTTATAGGAAGAAAATGCCCATCCTTCTAATGCGATAATTATTCCCGCTTTTATAAACTTTCGATTATAGAGTTGCCCACCCCCAGGAATAATAGAGCTATACGCTGCTTTTTTAGGTGAAACAATGCTCAACGAATCTTGTGCAGATGTCTTAGAAACAGAAATAACAATTATGAAGAATAAAAAAAGGCAGTATTTCATTCACCCACTGTAGCGACACATTCTATTTCGACTTTTGCTCCAAGCGGTAAAGCAGATACCTCTACTGTTGATCTTGCTGGAAAATCGATATGACCAAAAAAATTTTCAAAAGATTCATTTACATATGCAAAACCACGCAAATCAGTCACAAAAACGGTCAATTTGATAATATTCATTTTTGTTAAACCAGTCGCTTTTAATATAGCTTCAATATTCTGTAATGAACGGAATGTTTCTGCTTTTATTCCACCTTGAACGATTTGCCCCTTGTGAGGGTCAATCCCAATTTGTCCCGACGTATACAGTATCCCTTTGGTTAATACGGCTTGATTGTATGTTCCAATCGCTGCTGGTGCATCTGGTGTATGAATGATTCTTCGACTCATGATTCTCTCCTAAAATGTTTCTGACAAACAGATGCAAGGTAGTCCAACATCTTCATTAAGTTTTCTCGACGCATTGAAGGTTCTTCTTTGTAAAGAAAATTCCCCAACCGCAGCCACTGTAGCTTCAAATAAATGTCCACCCATAATATTCATTTCATGGTCGCCCACCGTAATATGTGCATGAATAAAGGGTTTACCATCCTTTAGAGTAATATTCCCTTGAAAACTGGTTAATTCAAATGGACCACTCATTCGTTTGCGAATATATGTCTTATTCTGAATATCAAAAGCGCCGATTTCGACAGATTTAATGGCACCTATACCTGAAATAAAACCATTTTCGATTCCATTATTTTCACAGAATAAAGTCATTGATTCTAATATATTTTCGTTTTTTTCCACATAAACCATAAACTGGTTTCCGTCTTGGCTCCATTGCATATTAATTTAATTCCTTTAACATACGTGTCAATAATTGTTCTGTTTTTGTGATTGCTTCTGGAAGCATATTTTCATCGCGTCCACCCGCAGTAGCTAAAGTGGGTTTGCCACCACCACCACCACCACCCATGAATCCTCCGATTGTTTTGGCCAAGTCGCCTGCTTTTATTGATTTCTTAATTAGATTAGATGAGACAACAACAACAGCACCCGGTTTCTTTTCTCCTTTAAAAAATAAAACGGCTATGCCTGACTTAATTTTGTTAGAAATTAAATCCGCAAGAAGTTTTGCATCATCCATGCTTTCAGCTTCCGTCAACGATATAAGTACACTGTAATCTGTAATTTTCTTAATAGAAGCCAATAAAGTATTTAAATCGCCATTGTTAGATTCAGTCCGTTTTTTCAATTTTTTCTCTAATGATTTTTTATCATCGATTAATTTATCAATTCGGCTAATAATTTCATTTTGTGCGCATTTAAGGCGTTGTTGGATTTCATTTAATTTGGAATTTTGATTTTGTATAAACTCAAAAGCTGATTCACCGGTTAATGCCATCAATCTACGAACGCCCGAGGCTAAGGATGATTCTTCTATAATTTTAAATAACCCAATGTCTCCAGTCCGACTCACATGAGTTCCACCGCATAATTCATGAGAATAATTCCCCATTCGAACTACACGAACTTGATCTCCATATTTTTCACCAAACAATGCTGTTGCACCACCTTTTTTAGCTTCATCGTATCCTTTAACTTCTGTTGATACTTTACTGTTATACCGTATTTTACTGTTTACATAATTTTCAATATTCAATAATTCTTCCGCTGTGATTTTTTCAAAATGAGTTACATCAAAACGTAAATAATCTCCACAGACTAATGATCCCGCTTGCTGAATATGATCGCCTAATATATTCTTTAAGGCTGAATGCATTAAATGGGTCGCTGAATGGTTTATACGCACCGCTTGTCTGTGCATATCATCTACTTTACAATAAACTTTCTTAGAAAAAACGGATTCAGAAATAAACCCTTCGCAATAATGCAAAAAGGTGTCGCCATCTTTTTTAACATCTTTCACATGAACAGCAAAGCCGTCGCCAGAAATGAGCCCGGTATCTCCAACTTGCCCGCCTGACTCAGCATAAAATGGCGTTGCATCTAAAACAAGAATGGTTATATCGTCAGATTTAGCCCACCGCTTAATGGAATAATTCCCTTCCAATGTATCGTAACCTTCAAATTGTGAATCGGGACCTTTAGATACAATATTCCATTCTAGAGATTGATTCACTTTGAATTTTCCAGCTGATTTCGCTCTTTCTTTCTGCTTTTGCATTTCATCATGAAAACCTTTGATCTCTACAGTTAGATCTTTTTCTCTCGCCATTAATTCTGTTAAATCGAGCGGAAAACCATATGTATCATATAATTTAAATGCTTCTGCCCCAGGGATAATGTTGTCATCAATTTGAGCGATACATTTTTCAAAATGTTGAATACCACGGTCAAGTGTGGTATTAAAGGATTTCTCTTCGGATTGAATCACTTTTTCAATATGCTTTTGTTTCTCCCTTAATTCTGGATAGACATCACCCATGATTTCTACAATCGTATCAACCAATTGATATAAAAAGGGTTCATGTTGGTCTAAAATACGCCCAAAACGAGCAGCACGTCTTAAAATGCGGCGCAATACATAGCCACGCCCATCATTTGACGGTAATGCTCCATCAGCAATTGAAAAAGCTAACATACGAATGTGATCAGCAATCACTTGAAATGGGACACTATTCCCTTCTGATGATTCACCCGTCAATGTTTCAATTGATTGAATGATTGGTGTAAATAAATCTGTATCGTAATTACTGCTTTTTCCTTGGATGACTGAAACGATTCTTTCAAGTCCCGCACCTGTATCTACATGTTTTGATGGCAGATCTTCTAACGTGCCATCTGCAAGCCTGTTATATTGAATAAAGACTAAATTCCATAATTCCCAATATTCATCCGTGACATTCACTCCGGAGGAATTTATCTTAGATAAATCTTCACCCATGTAATAATGGATTTCAGAGCATGGGCCACATGGACCCGTTTCGCCCATTTCCCAAAAGTTATCCTTTTTCCCAAATTTTAATATTCGTTTAGGTTCTATATCTGTTAACTTTTCCCACAATTGGAGCGCTTCATCATCCTCTTTATAAACAGAAACAAATAAACGATTTTTGTCAAGCTTTAATACTTCAGTAAAATATTCCCAAGCCCAACGAATCGCATCTTCTTTATAATAATCTCCAAATGACCAATTACCTAACATTTCAAAAAACGTATGGTGAAACCCATCAACGCCCACTTCTTCTAAATCATTGTGTTTTCCACTCACGCGAATACATTTTTGGCTATTGACTGCTCGTGGCGGATTTGCTGCTTTTTCCCCTAACAAAATGGGTTTAAACTGGTTCATTCCAGCATTTGTGAATAATAGAGTAGGATCATCAACAGGAACCACAGAAGAACTGCGGACTAACTGATGATTCTTTCCTTCAAAAAAGGAAATAAAAGATTGTCGGATTTCAGAAGCTTTCATCATCAGAATTTAAAAAGAAAAACTTGTTTCTATTGTTGTAATATTAACGGCTTCATCCGGTCCATCGACTTTACCATCACCATCTAAGTCTCTAAAAGAACGTCGAAAATTATAGACCAAAACCATACCATTCCCAAGCTCTAATCCTAAGCGATACCCAAGAATAGTATTTTCGGTTAATTCAAAATCAAATGGATTAGGCACATTCCTTTGTTGGTAATACCATTCAGCAGTTTTGATTTTGCTAATGGATTTTCTTAATCTTAAAAAAGCTAAAAAACTTTGATTTGTATTTTCTTCAAATTGCTGAGTTTCAAAATTCCATTGTTCCCCAAATAAGTTTTGATAAGATATTCCCGTTCCAACATAAGAACCCAAATTTAAATTCAATCGAGAGAATGGCCCTTTTTGCTTTCCATAATACCCTAACTTGCTTGATTTGGTTACTATATTCATTGATGATAATCCTTGTCCAGAAGTTGTAGATGAAAATGTGGCTCGATCGATTTCATAGGATCGATTCCAATATCCAAATTCAAATCTGCCTTCTGGCATAATATGATATTCTAAATTAAACGTTGCAGGGCCAAATTTCGCAGAAATACCTAAAGGAACAATTCCAGTCCCAAGATCAGTTCTATCTCCAGACTCAGGGGAAATAGTTTCGCCAATCATTTTTGCAATCTGAGCATAAACAGAAATGGATAGTCGCTTTTCTTTCACTAATGGATACCCAAAATCAAGCGCAATGGCTGACACGGGTTTTTCATCAATAAATATATTGATAGGTTCAGGCTTCCTTGATATCGAATCATCTAAAACAATGGTTGTGTCCAAGGTCCAACCAGGAATATCTGAATCGAGCGTATCCGTAATACCATCTCCATCAATGTCCCATTCTAATGGATCTCTATCCGCTATATTATCGCCATCTGTATCCAGCCAATATAAAATATCATTTGGGAAATCATCCACCAAATCTGGGCGACCGTCTTCGTCACTATCTTTTAATCCTAAATATTGGTTTCGATCAGAAATAATAGAAAAGGCTGTTGGAATCCCCATAAATGGCGGTGTAACAACTCGAAAGCCTGCGACACCTAAATTTTCTTTAAAATCATTTGTAAATCCATAAAAGGAAAAGCCATCACGCTTTATACCCACTTCCATACCAACTTTTCTAACTTGTGGGTATTGAATGGAGTTGGAATATCCATTTGCTAAAATACCGTATCCCATAGAGACACGATCTAAGGCGCCGACTTTTAGATACAATGGTTCCCATTTTTGACCATAACGGATATAATAGATTTTATCTATGAGCGTGTTTTTTGTGGCAGTCCCATTTGAATAATCCCACTCATCTTTATGGATATTGCCATCTTGATCTATGTATAAAACAATATCTAAAGCTACGGCAACTTTTCCTATTGGGATAACTGGACGGAGAGCGATTTGATTCCAAATCTTCCCATCAATCGTAACAGCGCCAACGGCTCCTTGAACCGATGAGCTACTTTGGGCATTTAATGCCGTAAAAAGTATGAATAAAATGCGTATGTGGATGCGTCTCATGAAACTTTATTTTTCAGAAGAGAAAGTTACTCTTCCTCTTCTAGTGGTTCAACTGCAAAATTATAGGTCTATTATATTGTATATTATTAAAAAGATGACTTTGAAGTTATATATTATTTTAGCAAAACACCTTTTTGACTCTTGCTATAGGATATTTTACCATTATCTTGTTTTAAGGATGATGTAAATATATAAATGCCTGATGATGCTTTTTCACCTCGAAAGTTCTTCCCGTCCCACATAATTTGACTTAGACCAGATTGAGCTCTCCTTTTTTGTAATGTTTTAACCCTACGACCTTGAATATCATAAATGAAGATAATGAGAGAACCCGGCTCTGGAATATTGATTGCACTCTTTGTGCTTGGGTTAAAGGGATTTGGTGCTAATTGTATAATGGAAAGGGTTTGAGTCACAACTGAATTTTTTAAATTATCCTGTTTTCGTATCCGCATTAATCGCGATTTTAACTTAATCAATTCTGCTATAGTTGTCCTCGGATATGAATCCACAATGGATTCCATTTTAAGGTCTTCATCCATTGTGACTCTCCCCAATCCACCTAAAGCATTTTCAAGAATAGATTGGCGATATAATAACCGTGCCATCGTTTCTTCATCTAAGGATTGCTCTATAAGGTTATTTATGAGAGCAAGCCCTTCGGAAATAGCTGAACTATAACTCATATTCATTGCTTTTCGTTCTTGGATATCTAAGGAGATACCATTGTTTGTTGTTTGGGATAATATATTATCTAAAGCAATAACGGCCTGCGTTGCACCGCCGGTTATTCGAGAAACCCGTTCCAAACCTTTTATCCCTGTTTTTCTGATCTGAACTGAAAAATCCCCTAACGATAAATTTAAAAATAATTCCGATGCTAATGTATAATTCCCATTTTGCTCTTCCATCTGTGCATTTTGAAGAATCATTACCCACGCTTCCGGTTCATTAATCGTATTATCAGGCGGAACAGGTACTTCTGGGAGACAAATTGAATCCCCCAATAGCGGAGCTGGCGGATCATAAAAAATAGGACCCGATATGGAAGACGCGTTTGGTTCTGCCCCATCCAAATCACTATTCCAAAATGTAAGTTGTGCATTTAAGAAGGACTCTGTTTTTATATCATAGTCTGTATTACTATGAATTTCATTATATCCATATCTGTCTTGCGGAAAATTAGGACGATACCAGCCAAAATCCCCATGACTCTCCAAAGCGATAAAAATACCCCTTTTATTTTCGACCACTTTATTATGATTATTTAAACAGGGTTCACCATTCAATGACGATACTAAATGATGCATCCTTAACCGACTGAAATGATTCGCATAAATGCCTGTTCCATCCTCTGCTGAATGTCCATTCCCTTGTATCCAAACATCTTTCAACAAAATATCTGAATCAATGGTTTCAACACCGGCAAAGCCATTATATAAAACCATGGAATTGTTCATTATAATATCTGAAGATTCAAAGAGAGCACCTAATACTTCATTCTCAACAAGGGTACATTGATCAATCACTATCTCAGGGACATTCTGTATAAATATACCCGCTTGCCCACCATTAAAGGTGACATGACTTAAAAAAATCGGATTGGTGCTTGTAGATGGTCCATTTATTGATTTTCGTTCACTATTTCCCTGAAACTCAAAATCAGTGTAAAACCCAATGTCTGCATTAAGAATGTTTGCATGTATAATGTGCATATCGTGAAAAGGTGAATCTAAGACCCATATCCTCCCCATGAACCTTCTTCATTGGTTGATGTAAAGGTGACTTTATGATTGTCTTCGCCTTCCACTTGAATCGTTGCACCTGAATTAAACAATAAATGACTATTTGGATAAAACTGGATTTCTGTCCCTTCGTAAACTTTCATCACCGCATTATTGGTAAAAGTCAAATCATTTTGAACGATTGCATCACCTGAAAAATATCTATTTTCTTCTACAATGTCTGAAAGATCTGGTGTCAGTCTGAATAATTTTCCTTCTCCCGGTTCTAAATGAAGGGTCATGAAGCGTATCTTCTCCCGCATCAACCATTCCATTTTGGTCTCCCGCGCCAGCTATTTTTAGTATCGGTTTGTTACTGGTCCCACGGATATCTACTATTGGCGGAAATTGGGACATTAGTATTGTTAAAGAGAAAAATATAACATAAAATAAGAAATAGGTTCGTTTTCCTTTATCCATTTTAAACCTTTTAGGTGTAGCTCTGATTATTGAATAATTAACTCTCTTATATATCCATTGTCAAGTTCATACATTTCTCTTTAATGCTTAATAACAGTCACTTTTCCCATTTGACTTTGACCTGAATAATCATATATGGATAGAAGGTAAACGCCACTCCCTACCCATTGACCCTTTTCATCTTTTCCGTCCCACTGCAATTGATAGCCGTCTTTTGCTAATCCTGCTGAAGGTATTTTTCGAATAATATGGCCATTTAGTGTCATAATCATCATGGATGATTCATCGGTCAATCCATCTATAATCAATGGCGTATCGGCGGGGAGATGAAATGGACTCGGATAAATTTTCATTTGGGAATAAGTCTCATATGATTCTTTAAATGGGATTCTTAGAATGTTTAACCCATTGGATGTTGCAATATACGCTAAACCATTTTTCGAATCAAAATCGACATCAATCACTTCGTCTGATGTTAAAAATGAATTTTCCTTCCGCAATCCATTAATATCTGGCCAAGGAGATGTATTATCTAATAACACATGGATTCCATTTGATGGAGATAATGCCCAAATATTTCCTCTGTAATCCACTCTCAATTTCGACCCTGAACCAAATGAAATATTTGGGAAAAAAGCATACGGGTTTTCTCTTTCTACGGGCGAAGGACTGTCCACTAAATCATAATAGTTTAATCCAGTTGGCGTCAAATAAAATAATCTATCCATATTTCCCATGGCAATCGACCAAACGGAACCACCATCAATAATCGAGGTCCATTCAAATGAATTTGGGTTTGTTACATATCCATAATAATCAAGCATAAATAATCCACCATTTGGTGCATTCGAATTGGCTTCTTCGGCTTGAAATGCCGCCACCCACAACCTTCCCCAATTGTCGAATGTTAAAGAACCGGGGGATCGGCTTAAATGATTATTTGCCTCGTCGGATGAATAGTGAAGCCAATCACCATTTGTATCTAATACGTGTATAGGTTCTCGTTTGTAAACTGCATATGGATTTGCAATCCATAAATTTTCATACTTATCAAATTGCAAATCCATCACCACTTGATAATTATTTCCTTCTGAGGTATCAAAATAATCTAAATCAGCCGAATTAATAATACTTATTGTAGATAGATCGTCAATATCCAAATGAATGATGCCTCCCCCATATCTTTTGGGTCCACCCCACCAAATGGAGTCACGCACCCCACGAATAGCACAATAAACACGTCCATCCGGACCTTGCTCAATATCAGAAATATATTCACCAAATTCCACAGCAACGGTATCTGCTATAAACCTAGAATAATCATAATGGGGACTCGATTGTACAAATTCTGAATTGTCTACGGTAATTTCAAGAATATTTCTCCATCCGCCCTCTTCAAGAATGGATAATCCATATTTAGACCCGCAAACAATTCGACCATCTTCCAAAACCTTTACAGCTGTAAAATGATTCGTCACAGGTGAATTAGGAATAAAACTATGGAACTTTAATTCATGGGTATCAAAATATGTAAACCCTGCATCTGTCCCTATGATGATTTGGTTTGACTCATCCATGACAATACTCTGAAAAATTCGTTTATTCTTTGGAGACACAAAGCCAGAAAGCAAATCATAAAATCGATGCTCAGTAATACCTCTTAAAATATTATTAGGTGCATAATCTAAATCAACAAAATCGATATTTTCTCCGCTCATATTTTCGACTAAAGCACTTGGATGACTAAAGGGGAATTCATACAAATGGCTATCATGTGAGAAACTCAAATGCGTTTCAGATTGGGTTATAGCAGTAATTCGATTATTCAATTCAGGAAAGGCTAATATCCAATTATTAGGGTCTTTTAAATTGTCAGCTAAATATCCAACCCACAACCCGATATCTGTTCCAATATAAATAGCATCATCCCCCAAAACAATGCCAGTAATTTCCATAAATTGGTTTGGAAAATTCTTATATATATCGCTGTATTTCCATTCATCATTGGAATAAATCCATTTAAGTAAACCTACATCGGGACCGTCCATATAAGCAGCAAATCCGATCGTTTCAGAAATATTAAAATCTGAAATGGACGATAAATCATAATTAAACACATCAATAGATTCAAATGTACTTGGGTTCATTATTTGGATAAACCCATTTGGAGCTGCTCCCCCAATCCAAAGATTTCCATGGGGGTCTAATTGGATTGTGTTTATAGAAATATCTGCCAAACCGTTTATAGTTGTTATATGCGAAAAAATACTTTCTTCAAATTTTAATAATCCACCGTGGGTTGCACCTATAATAACACCATTATAGTTAACCAATTCTTGAATATTAATCGCACTCGTTTCTACTTCCCAATCACCTATTCTTGATTGGGCGAATAAAATAGAAGACATAATTATATAAAGTATGATTTGTTTCATTTTAAGATGGGAACGGCGCCGGAATAAAACATAATATAAAAATAATCAAACTAATCCAGCCAATTCGTTTTTCTTCCTTCGTCAGAGGATCATCTATATTTGCAACAGGTGGATGTTTTGTCGTACGCATAAGTAGCATTATTAAAATTCCCCATACTAACCAATTTATTGAAATAAATGCCATTGGAATTAACATGAACCATGCCACCTTAGCTACCCGATCAAATTTCCGTCCAAGTATAGCGTAAGCAATATGCCCACCATCTAATTGACCAATCGGCAATAAGTTTAACATGGTTACCAATAAACCAATCCAACCAGCAAAGGCGACAGGATGCAAAATAATGTCTTGTGTTTCTAACAATGTTGGAAAAATCATGTATGTAAAGAATTTCATTAATAATGAATCTCCCAATTGAATGCCTATTTGTTCTCCAGTAATGTTCACAATTTCAGAATGATATAATCCCCAAATTAGGGCAGGCACAGCAACCATAAATCCAGCAATAGGTCCTGATGCTCCAATATCTAACAAAGCTTTCCGTTTATGAATTGGCGACTTTATCTTTATAAATGCACCAAAAGTCCCAATAAAAGTTGGCGCAGGTAAAAAATAAGGTAATGTTGCATCTACACCATGTTTTCGAGCATAGATGTAATGACCCGTTTCATGAAAACCCAATATCATCATTAATGTTGTTGAGAATGATAGTCCTTTCCATAAATCAGAAAAGGTGGAAAATGGATTTCCCCCTGCCATGATTGACCCAGCTAATAATGTGGTACCAACGGTGGCAAGAAAAAGCAAAATGTGAATTTTAGAAATCGCTGGTATTGAGAAGAGAATGGGTTCGTCATGGATATTCATGACGAGAGTTACTTCTGTTCCCTGAATAAACGATTGAACATCAAATGGAGATTGTCGCAATTGATATTCAACATCATCCAAGGATGCAGTACTTGTTAATGAACCTCTAACAATCCACGCATCATTTCCATTCCCAATTTGATGTGGAATAAAGAGATGGGATATACGGTCTAATTCTTCTTTTAAGTGCTTTTTTGACATATTAAATACGGTGGCGTTTTAGAATCTACCTTATACTATTTCCTTCAACAAAATGTTTCATACCTTTTTCTTTCCACTTTCAATAAAAAACGCCAATTTCCAGCATGCTTAAACGAATTATTTTCTTCGGATTTATTTTATCTATCTGTTTTGCAGAAAAGCCGAACCCATTTGAGATTGATGTTCGACCCAGGCTTGTGAAAGGTGAAAAAGTAGTTGTAACCATTCAAGTGACAAGTTTCATAGACCAACCCATTGAGTTTCTTGAAGGTTTTCTTGAAGAAAAAACAGCGACAGGAAATCTATTACAAGAAAAACGAATTACGCTAGTATACGGTTATGAACTGCCCCTTTTTGTTGGTTTCTCCACTACAAAATCGGAAATATTTCCCATGGGACCTTGGCAACCGAACAAGTATGAATTTAAAATAAGTAAAGTTCGGTTTCGTGGAGACAAACGAATTTTTACTTGGCATCCAAAATCAGGTTTTATTCGCGTTGACTAATTCTCTTTCCTGTTATACTTCAAATATTTTTCTTCTAATAACCGACTATAGTTAAGAGTATCCAGCCCTAAATGAAGGGTATTAATCCAATTACGTGTTGCAGTAATATATTGATCTAATATTTCGGGTGGCACTCGTGTGGCGGTTAAATTTGCTATCACAATAGCAGCAGGAACAGGAATATATCCGTTAATAGAATTTTCATAAAAATAATCTAAATTTTTAATCAATTCTCTCGTCGTTAAATAATCTGTTGATTCTCCAAATACACTATCAGCTAATGCTGAATTCGCAGACCATGTTTTTAAATACCCATATAATTTGCCATCCAATGCACCTTTTAAATAGGCACTTTTCACTTGGTAAATTGTTTCAGGATGGTGTTCTACCTTTCTAGCAACACGGTTCCAATCACGTCCATCCCAAAATAATCGATTTTGCTGAGCGTTTAATCCGCCGCAAAGAAAGATTAATACACTGAATAACCATAAATATTTCTTCTTCATTTAATCACCACTGTTTTTATGTTGACAAATTCGGTCATCCCTATTTGGGACATTTCTCGACCAATCCCTGATTCCTTTATGCCTCCAAAGGGTAATCGGGGGTCTGATTTTACGAAATCATTGACAAAACATGCACCTGTCTGTATTTCTTTCTCTGCAATCTCTTTTCCGCGTAATATATTCTGAGTAAAAACAGCGCCACCCAAACCAAAAGGTGATTGATTCGCTAATTCAATTGCATGAGATTGGTTATTTGCTTCAATAACACATAAGACTGGTCCAAATAATTCGTCATCAAAAGCCGGCATTCCAGGTTTTACTTGTGTTAGAAGTGTCATTGGGTAATAAGCGCCTTCTCCTTCAGGAATAAATCCACCCACCATCAATTTTGCACCTTGGGATATGGACTTGCATATTTGTTGATGTAATTGATTTCGAGCTTGAATGTTTACCATTGGCCCTAAATCAACATCATCCATTGGTTCTCCCATTATTTTCGTATGGATTGAAGTAGTCGTTTTCTGAATAAAGTCGATAATGATAGATTTTTCAACTATGATGCGTTTTGCCGCAATGCAACTTTGCCCCGCATTGAGAATACGTCCATCAATACATGATTTTACGGCTAATTCTATATCTGCATCTTCCAATATAATGTATGGATCATTTCCGCCTAATTCCATGACCGTTTTTTTAAGCGATCGTCCTGCTATTTCTCCCACACCCTTCCCTGCCTTAGTACTTCCAGTTAAAGATATTCCCTGAATGATAGGATGCGCAATTATTTCTTCCATATTTTTGGCGTTTAAAGAAAGGTTTTGAAATAAACCATCCTGAAACCCAGAATCTCTAAATAATCTTTCTAATTGAATTGCACAGCCTTGAACATTTGATGCATGTTTTAAAACAACGGTATTTCCTGTAATTAAAACGGGAATCGCGAATCGAAATACTTGCCAAAAGGGAAAATTCCAAGGCATAATTCCTAAAATCACCCCCAATGGTTCATAAATATAATAACTTTCAGACGCTTCTGTTTTGATATGATTTGGCTGAAGAAATTCGACAGCATTTGTACTATAATAATCACATAATAACGCACATTTATTTATTTCGGCTATTCCTTGTGAAATAGGCTTTCCCATCTCTTCTGCCATGCAAATAGCTAATTCTCGAGCTTTTTCTATTAAGAGTGAAGATAGGATTGGCAAATACTCCGCTCTTGAAGAAACATCTTTATTTTTCCAATCTTTTTGAGAACGATTTGCTAAATCAAGTATTTCCATCACTTCTCTTGAAGAATGCTCTTGATAAGCAGATATTTCTTCTCCATTAGATGGGTTAATGGAAATTAATTTCACTTATTTATCCCCAATTGATCTAATGCAAATGCATAATAAAAAGCGACATCTTTTAAATAATCATATCGACCAGAAGATGAAAAATGGCCAGCGCCCATATGTGTTTTTAACATTAATAAATGATCATCTGTTTTTTTCTCTCTGAGTTTCGCCACCCATTTTGCGGGTTCCCAATACCCCACTCTTGGGTCATTCAAACCAGCAATCACAAGTAAAGCAGGATAATCTTGTTCTATCACATTATCATAGGGCGAATAAGAAATCATATGCTTATAATCTTTTATTTTATTAGGATTCCCCCATTCTTCGTATTCAATCACCGTTAATGGAATCGATTCATCCAACATTGTATTGACAACATCAACAAAAGGAACGTCAGCAATTGCCGCTTTAAATAATTTTGGTTTTTGATTTATAACAGCGCCAATTAATAATCCACCTGCACTTCCACCATAAATAACTATTTTATTGCTTGAAGTATATTTTTCCGAAATTAAATATTCCGCACTAGATATAAAATCCGAGAATGTGTTTTGTTTATTTTCCAATTTTCCATCATCATACCATCCACGCCCTAAAAAAGAGCTGCCACGAATATGAGCCCTAGCATAAACAATTCCACGATCCACTAAACTAAGTCTACGAGAAGAAAATGCTGGATCATATGTTGCGCCATAAGATCCATACCCATCCAAATACACAGGATTATTTCCATCCAGTTTTATACCCTTTTTGTAAAATAATGACAATGGAATATTTTTTCCATCATGGGCTTTTGCAAAAAGACGTCGTGTTTCATATTTATCCGGATTATACCCGCCTATTACAGGATCTCTTTTAATAAGAATTAAGTCTTTATCATTCATTAAATAATCATAATAAGAATAGGGAATTGTGAATGACGTAAAGTACAACCGCAATGCCTGAGTCTTGTATTCTAAATTATAATCTGCGCCAACTTCGTATAAAGAATCTGGCAATTCTACTGTAGATGGTTTTTGAAAATCAGGAGTATAAATATTGATATTTACATTTCCATCAATGCGCTCAAAAACAGCAATATGGTTTTCAAAAGATTCTACTTCTTCTAACTTGACTGCAGGGCGATGTGGAATAACATCTTCCCAATTTTCAACGCCCGGATTATTTATTGGCGCCGAAACAAGTTTAAAATTTAGACTTTGATCATTTGTCAATATTAAGAATCGATTACCTTGATGCGTAGGCTCATATTCGATTCCTTCACGTCTTTTCTGTATGAGAGTAAATTCATGATTTGGAAGGTCACGATTTAATACCCAACATTCAGATGTAACATTACTTCCCAACATTAAGAATAAGAATTGTCCACTTTTTGATCGTTTTATTTCCATATGAAATGATTCATCTTTTTCTTCGTAAACAAGGTAATCTTCCGACTGGGTTGTTCCTAACGTGTGTCGCCATAATTGATAAGGGCGACTAGCTTCATCTCTCGTCACATAAAACAGTGTTTTATTATCATTCGCCCATTCCACACTTTCAGCTAACCCAATTAATTCATCACCCAAGTGTTGGTTTGATTTCAAATTTTTCACTTTAAGTATATAATTTTCAGACCCATCAAAATCAATCGTATACGCTAACATTCTTTGATCTGGGCTTATTTTATACCCACTTAAAAACACATAATCATGGTCGGCTGTAAACTCATTTACATCCAAAGTGACTTCTTCTTTTGCATCAAGTGTTTCCCGTTTTCGCACAAATATTGAATATTGTTTATTTTTTTCTGTTCGTGAATAATACCAGTAATCTTTCCACTTATGGGGTGCAGTACTATCATTTTCCTTTAATCGACGTTTCATTTCTCTAAATAATCGGTTTTGTAAAGATTGCGTATGAAGCATATTGACTTTTGTGTACTTATTTTCAGCTTTTAAGTAATCTAATACATCTAGTGAAGATTTTTCTCTCAACCATGCATAATTATCTATTCTTTCATCCTGATGCACTGTGACATTTGTAGGTATTTTTTTTGCTTTAGCTGGAATACTCATCTTTTTACTTTCGTTATTTTGAATCATAGGATTTATGATAAATAGGCTCACAATGACCAAAACCACGAACCATTGGATTTTCTCCATTTAACTCTTCCTTTTTTTCATAAAATAAAATGGGCTATATACGATTAGGAAGTGAAGAAGTGCGATACCTTCTGCCCATACTAAATACCATGGCCAATCGCCTAAATAATCTAATAATGATGGAACAGGTGGTTTACTTCTAATCCAAAAATAATTTGAATCCAATATTGTATTTGCTAAAAAGGCAATAAATAAAAATACATTTAAGCCAATCATCGAGTACCATATGCCTTTTGCTCGAGGTTTAAGTCCAAATACAACTACGATGTAAAGAATAGCCAATACTTGCCCACTATGCGCTATAAAAAAACGAATAAAGTGAAAATGGGGGAATCCATGCACAATATCTGGAGTTATGGATGCTTGAAACATACCAGAGAGACCAAAGAAGAAAATAATTTCGAACCAAAATTGGTTCCTATAAATCATTACAAATGGCAATGCTAAATTGGCAAATCGACATAAATGCAATGGCAAGTGGAGTTTAATATCAAAAGTGCCAGATATTAGCTCTAGTAGAACCCAAGCAACATATTGAAATGCTATTATGTAAGAAAGCCATTTTCCGAATGATTCTTGTTCTTGAATCGATAATTTCTCTTTAGCGAGTTTTGGTAAGCAAATCCATAAAGCAAGGAAAAAAATGAGAGCCATGACATGCGCTGACCCAAAAAGCACAAAAGAATCCGGCTGATATAGATATTCTTTTACTATTTCTCTCACAAATATATTGTTTCCCTTAATATTGAGGAATGTATTTTACCTAACTATCCATTTCTATAATAGCATGAATTCATGTATAAAAAAAAAGCTCTTCCGAACATCGAAAGAGCTTTTTTTATTCATTTGGATGAAATTACATCATTCCGCCCATACCGCCCATTCCAGGGTCACCCATTGGCGGCATTGGAGCTTCTGGTTCTGGGATTTCAGTGATAGCCGCTTCGGTTGTAAGCAATAATCCTGAAATAGATGCAGCATTTTCAACAGCAACACGTGTTACTTTTGCCGGATCAATGATACCGGCATCAAACATGTTTACATATTCATCGTTACGAGCGTCATAGCCATAATCATCTTTTCCATCTTTGATATTTTGCACAATGATTGAAGATTCAAGACCTGCATTTTCAGTTATCTGACGAACAGGACCTTCTAATGCCCTACGTAAAATGTCAACACCAATTTGTTGATCTCCTGGAACTTCAACATTGTCTAAAGCTGGAATAGATCTCAATAAAGCTACACCGCCGCCAGGGACAATCCCTTCTTCCACAGCAGCACGAGTTGCATGTAATGCATCTTCGACGCGAGCTTTCTTTTCTTTCATTTCAACTTCAGTTGCAGCACCAACATTAATGACAGCGACACCACCAGAAAGTTTAGCTAACCGTTCTTGTAGTTTTTCACGATCATAATCGGATGATGTTTTATCAATTTGAACTTTAATTTCATTGATACGAGCTTTAATCGCTTCTGTTTCACCACCACCACTTACAATTGTGGTATTATCTTTATCACTTGCAACACGTTTTGCGGTTCCAAGATATTCTAAAGTAGCATTTTCAAGTTTGTAGCCAGCATCTTCTGAAATAACGGTACCGCCAGTTAATACTGCAATATCTTCTAACATTGCTTTACGACGATCACCAAATCCCGGAGCTTTAACCGCTAATACTTTAAATGTACCGCGAAGTTTGTTTACAACTAATGTTGCTAAAGCTTCACCATCTACATCTTCTGCAATTAATACAATTTGCTTACCCGTTTGAACCACTTTTTCAAGAATTGGCAATAAATCTTTCATATTGCTGATTTTCTTGTCGTGAATCAAAATGTATGGGTCATCCATTTCGGCATCCATAGATTCTGTATTTGTTACAAAATAGGGAGATAAATACCCACGATCAAACTGCATACCTTCAACAAATTCTAGGAAAGTTTCTGCTGTCTTACTTTCTTCTACTGTAATAACACCATCTTTTCCAACTTTTTCCATTGCTTCAGCAATTTTTGATCCGATTTCACTATCATCATTCGCTGAAATTGTAGCAACTTGAGCAATTTGAGTTGAATCAGGAAGATTTTTAGATTGACCGCCGATAGCTTCAATTACAACATCTTTCGCAGTATCAATACCACGCTTAATAGACATTGGATTTGCACCAGCTGTAACATTTTTAATTCCTTCTTCAATAATGGATTGTGCTAAAACAGTAGCAGTCGTTGTTCCATCACCAGCAATATCTGATGTTTTAGAAGCAACTTCACGCACCATTTGTGCACCCACATTTTCTAATTTGTTTTCTAAATCGATTTCTTTCGCAACAGTTACACCATCTTTTGTAATAGTTGGAGCACCGAATTTCTTTTCAATTACAACATTACGACCTTTTGGGCCTAATGTTACTTTTACGGCATTGGCAAGATGATCAACACCTTTTTTAAGTTGACTTCTAGCGTCAAGACCGTATTCTATTTGTTTAGCCATGATTAATTATCCTCTCCTAAATTATTGCTAATATGTCGCTTTCGCGCATAATCATATATTCATTTCCATCAAAGGTCACTTCTGTACCGGAATATTTTCCGTACAAAACTTTGTCCCCTTCTTTAACTGTCATATCAACGCGTGTTCCGCTATCGCTGACTTTTCCTGGACCTACAGAAACAACAGTTCCCTGTTGTGGTTTTTCTTGAGCTGTGTCAGGTAAAATGATACCGCCAGTGGATGTTTCTTCTGCAGCGGCAGCTTCAACAACAACTCGATCATCTAATGGTTTTAAACTGAGACTCATCAGTTATACTCCTTATTTTCTATTTATTGAAATTTGAATTTTTAAAATTCCCACTTAAAACGGTGGCAAGTTTACATTTATTTTATTGGGTTTCAAATATCCCATACGGCAGTGAATTGCAATAATCGTACCACTTCTTATAATGAACCTATTTGAATGATTATAAATAAATGTAAGTCATATTGTCAGAATATTATTAAATGCCTGTACTGTCGAAGCCTCCAAATCCGTGAGTGATTTCAAATAACGCGTCTACTAATTCAGAATAATACTTTATGGAATTATTATTAATGCTTCTTCTAATCCTGTATCTAAAAACAAATCAAATGCATCTACATATTATTTCCCTGTGCTCCCAAATCCGCCAGATCCGCGGGTGGTTTCTGTTAACGCGTCTACCAATTCATAGTGAATTGGGCTGCCATCCATGGCAACTAATTGAAACAATCTCTGCCCAGATGTCACGGTTATGGCTTCATCTTTAATATTATCTACAGCAGCCATAATTTCACCTCGATATCCTGCATCAATCAATCCAATGGAATTACTTAACCTTAATGGCGTTTTTGAAATACTAGACCGTGGCATTAATAAATAGGGTTTTCTATCTAAATTTTCACATGCGATTTGCAGATGAATTAATGTAGAATCACCCGCATTGATTGTTTGTTCTTTTACGATAAATAAATCTAATCCGGCATCACCGTCATGGAAATGTCCATGATTTTCATACAACCGTTTTACTTCGGCTGAAAAAGGCTTGACTTTTAATTGCATTAATTCATTCCGTTATAAAAATTCCAGGTTAACCAGCACCAAGCAATCATTAACGCCGTTCCACCAAAAGGCGTTACAGCCCCAAGCCACCGCGTATCTGTTATAACGAGAATATAGAGGGACCCTGAAAAAAAGATAATACCAAAAATGATTAATATGACGGGTATTTTTAATAAATCTTGGGACAAGTGAAATCCAATAGAACCCAGTACTAATAATGCTAAAGCATGCCAAAAATGATATCGGACCGCTTTTTCAAATATTAATAAGTCAGATTGAGGAACCATTTCTTTGAGTCCATGTGCACCAAAGGCACCGAAGGCGACAGCTAATGCCATAAAGAAAGAACCAGAAACAAGTGCTAATTTCATTCAGATTCCTTTTGAATTAATGTTCGAATTGGGAATGGAATATCAATATTTTCTTTGGTATATCTTTCATGGATTCGTTTGACAAATTCATGAACAATTGGATTTTGATCCCCATATTTCTTTCCACGGAAATAGACCATTAAATCAATGCTCGATTCACCAAATCCACGAAATCGAATGGCTGGTTCATAATCTTTCGCTGTTTCTTCCATTCCTTTATGTACGGAATCGGCCACTTCCATTGTAACACGCATCACTTGATCTAAGTCACTATCGTAAGAAACGCCAATGGGAATTTTCACGGAAAAACTTGGATCACCTGTATCATAATTTTTGATAATCGCATTGGACAATTTAGTATTTGGAATGGTAAAAACATTATTTGCTCGTTGGAGCATGGTTGTATTTCGCCAAGTAATATTGGTAATGTATCCCATTTGCCCCGATTCCATTTCAATGAAATCTCCAATTTTGACTTTCTGACTTAGGAGAATATGTAATCCAGCGAATACGTCAGTCAGCGTATCTTTTAATGCTAATGAAACGGCTAAACCACCTACACCTAGAGCCGTTAACATTGGCGCAATCGAAATCTTTAAGGTGTCGAGTATAATGAGTGTTCCAACCACATAGATAGTTATACGAACTATATTGACAAACATTGTTGTAGAAGGAAGACCGCCATCCTGTTTAGATGTCCATAGATTAAAAAGTCCAACTACCATCTTACTGGCTGAAACTGTAATAGAGAAAATGAGACCTACCAAAATAAATCTGGACAAATATTCGCTCATGGTTGGAGCCAAATTTAGACCGCGGGCTGCCACAGCTAATGAGCCCAAGAAAAACCAAAAAACGATCTGAGATTGAACAGATTTAATAATGACATCATCCCCTTGCCAATCTGTTTTCTCCGTCATTTTGATTAATTGGGTGTGAATAAATTGTTTGAATATCCAACCTAAGACAAGGCCTATAAGAATTATGCCCAATGGCACAGCCCATATCATAAGTTCTTCAGGTATTTGATTTAGCATAGTCATAAAGTTAATTGAATTTAGGGATTATTTCAGGTAAAGGATTTTTTGGCGAAGACTTTTTTCCGGAGATTGAATTGTGAAAAAATACAGCCCTGAAGGTAAATCTGTTCCATCTCCTCTTCTACCTTGCCAATTTAAAATATGATTTCCTATCGGATAAAATGCATTCTTTTTCCAGACAGTCTGTCCCATTATATTTTGAATGGAAAATGTTAAGTCTGAATCATGCCCAATCGCAAATGGTATATTGACACGACCATTAAATGGATTTGGATAAGGCGAATCTAGCGAAAATACTCCCGGTAATGGTGGCTCTTGCCCAATCTCCAACACTTCAACAGATTTGAGAATCCAATTATCCGGGTCTAACGCTACATTCAAAATGGGTTCACTATCAGGAATATCAAAAATATATAATGTTGATTCACCCATTTGGTCAACAAAGTAATTATAGACAGAATCTGTTGTGGTAATGCGTATATCAACCGGCATATGAAATAATTGCCATGATTGAATTTGATTCACCTGAATAGAAACAGCATTTTCCGGCGAAGTATCATACAGAACTTGATAACGTGGATAGCGTTCGCCGTATATCCATTGATTAAAAAAGTCATGTAAATCTAACCCTGTGAAATCTTCGCATACGTCTCTGAAATCTTCGGTCGTAGCAGATGCATATTTCAGACTATCATTATTAGCATATGCTTTTAACATATCAAAGAATACATCATCACCAACAACATGGCGCAACATATGAACCACCCATCCTGCTTTATTATATGTTAATTGTCCATTAAAGATTTCAGAAACAGATGTGGCATTTTCAACAAAGACAGTTCCGCCACCATAAAAAGCATGATTCGCCCAATAGGTATGATAAGCGTCAATCCCCTCATCGTATTCTGCCCATAATGCTTCACCATAACGGGCAAATCCTTCATTCAACCAAATATGATGAAAATCAGCGCAGGTGATCATATCACCCCACCATTGATGAGCTAATTCATGGGCAATAAGCCAATCACTCCACCCGCCCATGCTGGATAAGGTTTGATGCTCCATGCCACCACCCCATCCAAATTCTGCATGTCCATATTTTTCACCAAAAAAAGGATATGGTCCAAATGATTCTTCGAAAGCACCCATCATATCTTTCGTTTCCAAATAATTCTCATATAAGGACCCATAATGATCTGGAAAAACATAATAAGTTAAAGGCAAAGAATCTCCATCAGCATTTATATATGTATCTTCCCAATATTGATAAGGATAAATCGCTAATGATACAAGATAAGTAGCCATTGGATATGACTCATGCCAAGAATATGTTTTTCTTCCGTGGGGATTTGTTTCTTCTGAAATAAGTGAACCATTGGATGCAACAATCAAATGATCGGGTACATTAACAACAATATTGACAGAATCTGCTTTATCACTTGGGTCATCTTTACATGGCCACCACCCACGAGCACCATAGGGCTCCGACAATGTCCAAATGAGATTTTCACCTTGATGACTATCAAAAGAAAATGACCCAAAATCATAACTCTGCGGATCACCAGAATAGCCAATAATTGCTTCCAATTCTGTCCCAATATCTGGTGGTTCTACCATTGCAAGTTGAATGGATAATAAATCTGAAGAATACGTGTAATCTGCTGATTGACCATTAACAAGAACACTATCAATCACATAACCATCTTTTAAATCTAAATCAATAGCCGTCAACCCAGAGTCCTTTACCGTTGCGTGTACAATTGTTCTACCATTGATCGATTCATCTTCGGGATAAATTTTAAAAAATAAGTCGTAAAAAGTAACATCTATTCGTTCTTGATTCTCGGTCAGACTATTTTCTACGGATAACCACTTTGACAATGAATTTTGTCTTGAACAAAAATCCATAGATTTATCTACTTGCCCAACAAGGATGCCACTTATATAGATTCCTAAATAAAATAATTGTTTCATTAAATCGTTTTTCTCTCCATTCAACGGTGTATGTTAATCTTAATTTAGTAAATTAATGGAATACATTATTAATCTTTTGGACAAAAATGAAACATAAACTATTTATTATTGGCTCTCCATCACTAGACATATTGACGATTAAAGGTCAATTATATCAATCACCAGGCGGGGCAGGACTTTACACTGCGTTAGGTGCCATTCATGTGGGTGTGCGTATTACTCTGTTTGCACCAAAACCTACTACCATCCCATCTGAATTGTCATTCATTTCTCATATAATGGAATGGATTGGACCCCCTATTTCTGCAGATCAACTTCCCCGTTTTGAAATTGTTCAATCAGAAAATAAAACTGATTATAAAAAAGCATTCTTTGGTGCTGAAGAAGAGTTAAAAGCGGATGATTTGCCCAATGATTTAAGTCATTATGATTTAGTCCATATTGTTCCTTTAGGAAACGCAAAACAACAATTGTCTTTTATTGAAGCTTGTAAAATACGTGGAGCAAAATATATATCAACTGGGACGGCACTTCCTATAATTGCGTCAGATCCAAATCGTGTATTAGACGTAAAAGATGAATCAGATATTTTTTTTATGAATCATATTGAAAATGACTTATTAAAAAAATATAATAAAAATGCTGCAACCCTATCAGGGAAATTAGTCTTTATGACTCAGGGTGAAAATGGTGCTACGGTAAATCAAGGGAATCATGAAACATCCGTTTCTTCGCCCGATACAAAAATAGTTGATCCTACGGGAGCTGGAGATACATTTTGTGGAGCCACGTTAGCTCATATTGCTCAAGGGAAACACCCCGTAATGGCGGCTAAATCTGGGGCAAATCTTGCCGCTTTTATGATTGAAGGTATTGGGCCAGAAAAACTAATATCCAAGGAGAAGCATATTTGCTCAAATCTTAAACCACGGGTTGTAATCAATCAAGAACAATTGCATAAAATTGCACATTTGATTTCCGATTTACCTGAAGCAGAAGCATTCCCTTTTATCGATTCATCCCTCCCGCCAAAAGAGCATCCATTAACCATCGATTATTTTTTTGTGACCACGTTACAACAATTCAGTTTTTGGTCTCATAAAAATGGACAATATCATAAACCGTTAATTCATACGATTGGCGGTGACGAACTTAAAGGAGCGTTTTACCTTTTCCAGGCATATACAAAAAGGCTAGAAAAAGATCCAGAATTTTTCACGCCTAAACGTCAAGCAACTCAATCATTGGATGATATGAAAGATTTATTTCGCGCAGATAATGGAAAAGATGTCATGCCTGCCACCCAATTGCATTTAGATTTTGCCCACACGTATGGTCTTTCCATGTTAGAATTAGGGTGGACGCCAAGCTATGTAGTGAATCAAGCACTCTCGTCTAAATATCCATTAAAAACATTTTTAGAAATGCTTGATAAAGTTGGAGGTTATCGAGAAGATCCATTACGAAAGAAAAGCGCCTTATTGGCATTGATTCTCGAACAAAGACCCGAGAAATTGTTTCATTTTGGAAAGAATGAAACGCTCCCCCCTGTTGTGGATTATCATTGTATGAGGGGAAGTTTAAGATTGGGACTTGTTGATATTCTTGATAAAGAATTAGATACAAAAATAAAAAATCGACAACTGGTTTCGCCCGAAGATGAATGGGATATTCGACACGCAATTTATGAAGCAGTTGATTTACTCCCAGAATTATCAGGGCGATCCATGGGTGCTGTAGATTGGTTTTTCTTTATGTCGAGAAAAAGATGCCCCGAAATGACTGATCCAGATTGTTCATCTTGTGGCGCTGATCCTATCTGCGCTCACCGAAAAGACTATTTTCAACCCGTGATTCGTACTTCTTTTTATTAAGAATTTATACGACAGATAGAAGAATCTTTTTTAAGAGACCTATCAAGAAAAAGACAATAATGGGTGAAAAGTCCACTCCGCCCATGGCCATAGGGAAAATTTCTCTAACAGGACGCATCATGGGTTCGGTGATTGAATATATTATTTGAATAATTTGATTATAGGGATCATGTGGGAACCAACTCAATATGACGCGTGCCAATAATAAAAGTTGTAGAATGTTAAATCCGGTATCAATAATTGTGTAGAGTAAGAAATTCATAATGAGCTAATTAGTTAGGAAATTATACAGGTGATATCTTAGTGCAATTTTTCATCCATTTATCATAATTCATTTTTTTCCGGACGAAATAATTAATAGAGCATGTTGCGTTTGCTTCTATGAGTTCAGAATCTAGATCACGAAGACTCGGATGCATAATAACAATAAATGTATCGAAAGGTATTTTGGCATATTGGGCTAAACTCGCCATTGCACTGACTGTATAGTCCATTTGACCTTCGTAGCGATTGCGGTTTACATCTATTTCTAAATGAAATACTTTTTTCCCATCTTCCGCATAAATACGAATCCGAGAAATATTGGGTGCATGATGATCTCTTGCGAAATATTTGGGTACAAATGCAGCAATTTGTTGATCTGAAAATTTTGTTTTTGGTCCACCAAATAACATTGATGTTATTATAATACCCATCATGAGTATTGTTTTTTTATTCATTAAATATTTTCCTTTTGAGTGTCAAAATCTACACATGATAATAGGAACAAAAAACCCTCGCATAACGAGGGTTTTTTGTTCACTAAATTGATATTAATCAATAATGGAAATATTGATAGCTTTTTTGCCTTTATCGCCATCTTCAATTTCGAATTCAACTTTATCGTTATCTTTTACATAAATACCTTCAGATAAGCCGGATTCATGAAAAAAATAGTCAACACCATCTGCTCCGGTGATAAAGCCATATCTTTTACTTCGATTAAAAAATTTCACTGTTCCTGTTTGCATAATAATGATCTTCCTTTTTTGTTAATATAATATTATTATTCCTGAAGTTAATGAGAATACAATGATTTATCGCAATTTATTTTTTTTGCGGAAAGAGATGAATTCCCCGCCTGAATGACATAGTCGGGCAGGCCCGCTTGAATGACTGACGTAGTTAGTCGGGCTGGGAACCCTAAACCGAATCTCCCATTATTTTCTATATGAATTTACGACCTGCAGCTGACTTCAAATATCTAAAGATATTAGCTGATTTATTCTCAGGATAGAGATTTTGAGATGAACAATACTTTCAAATCCGATCACTCACCCGGCCATTCCGGTGGAAGACCGATTCCGGGACCTTTATCTTCTTCGTGTAACATAACAGGACACAGATATCATTCGCTGTAAGTCTGAGCAATTGCGAGTGATATAGCAAAAGCCAATTGTAATAAGTGGCTCTTTAGAATTAAGGTTCGTAAAGCGTAAGTGGCGGAGAGAGAGGGATTCGAACCCCCGTTACACGTAAGTGTAAACTGCATTTCGAGTGCAGCGCATTCAACCAGGCTCTGCCATCTCTCCATATAATATTGCTTTAAATTACTTCTATTTTCTTTTAGACTGAAAAAATTCTTTTAATATAGATGAACATCGTTCTTCTTCTACTCCACCTAATACGGCTGTATTCGAGTCTAAACGCATGTCACCGCATAATTGATACAAAGACCCACAACATCCTTTTTCTTCGTCATATGCACCGAATACAAGCAATTTAATACGAGCATTTATAATCGCTCCAGCGCACATGGGACACGGCTCTTTGGATACATACAATGTGCATTTATCTAATCGCCAATCTTCTAACGTATTCGCCGCAGATGTGATAGCTATCATTTCTGCATGAGCTGTTGGATCATTTAATGATTCTCGCTGATTATGCCCTCGACCAATAATACGATTTTCTAAAACAACAATGGCCCCCACAGGCACTTCATTCGCTTCGTAGGCTTTTTGGGCTAAAAGTAATGTTTGGTTCATCCAAAATGAATGGTCTTTTCCCCGGGACGGAAATGGATTATTTAGCATACGTTATTGGGTAAGAAGTAAAACTTGTAAAATTTCTAACTCTTTAACGAGTTCATCTCTTCCTTGAACCGTATTTAAATCTGGTTCAAATGTTTTTGTCATGCCCAAATCAGAATGAATTTGTCTGACTTCTGTTATACAAAGATCTAAAAAGGATAAGGAAAAATAGGTTGAAGCTAAGGTTAAGCGAACATCTAAATGGTTTGTTAATGCATTATGGGCAAAAGCCCATGGATCTTGATCTACGAGATTTTGTGCTCCAAAAAATTGTTCACCATAAGATCGAGCTAATGTATCATTCGCAACGGCATTATTTGCGAAAGTTAAACCTGCATAAAATTGCATATCTAAATCAGGTGTTTTGGTATCATCCCATGTTAATTCTTTGCCAAGTTCGAAATAGATGATTGCAGAATCTGCGAGTCCTAATTTACCAAAGGACCAACCAAGTCCATTGTAGGCATCCATATAGCTTGAATCTTTTTCAAAACCATCTTTAAACCATTGGTTTGCACCCACATAATCTCCATCTTCATATAAAACCCATCCATAATCCACTAAATCCGTTTCACTTGGAATAATGGCATCCCGACAAGCTGGGACGAATAAAATGGAAAGAAAGAATCCAACAATGAGTATGTGTTTCTTTGATTTCATCATTTCATTAACATCATTTTTCGATTATTAACAATACCAGTATTGGTCCGCAATTGCACAAAATAAATACCGGTAGGCAACATTTGACCAAATTTATCTCTTCCATTCCACTGAACGTGAAACTGGCCAATTTGGTCATGGTTTTCTACAAGCGTCGCCACATGTTGTCCAAGGATATTATAAACGGTAATAGATACATTTTGTCTTAATCCATCTAAGAGACCGACATCATAAACAATATTTGTAATTGGATTAAATGGGTTAGGATAATTCTGACGTAAACTCGTTTCTTCTGGGACAATAATGGTTCTAGGACCCTTTCTGAAATATCCAGCTTTTTCCGTAAATGTCATTAATCGACCATCTTTTGTAATAGTAGGCAATTCTTCCCAGGTAACACCATTAAGACGCTGATAAATGGCTAAATCATCTCGATCAACAGCAAAATTCACTTCAACCGGATTTTTAAACAGGTATGATTCATCCCCCAATGTATAAGAAGCCTTATCTGTGAAATGATGGCTGAATAAGGATGAATCCACAATAACAAAATTTCTGTCAACTAAAACAGTACCAGGATCACCCGAAACACTGAATCGACCATCACTACTCGATCCGAACCATCTTTCACTCGTTTGGGCAAAGGACAAACTAAAACTATTTGACCAAGTTGTATCACCCACTTCTGCTTGAGCAAAAACATCAAAGGAATAAGATTTAGCCACTTCAAAATCAAAATTAGCAATCCAGGTATAAGCCGCTACCGTGTCTAAGTGAATAGATTCACTTTGAATATTAAGAGCAATATTGGTTGTTTTTTCAACTGTATCAACAATAATAACTTGTAAATAATTAGCAAATGCATTGTTTTGCACAATAGCCACAGATGGTGCGGGTCGCTGAACCCTTAAAATATCAATCTCAAATGTAGCCGTATCTGAAATAGCTTCATCAGAAACAATCACTTGAATAATAGTAGAATCGGACCACAATTCCTGTGGCGTAATAACAACAGAATCTCCCTCGTTGTGGGACAAATAAGTGCTGGGCGATATAGTAACAAAATCACCATTTGTAATGGCAGAAACGGTAAAGGTTAACGATGTATCATCCACATCGGTTGTGAAGGATCCAAAGTCGTATGAAATCGATGTATTTTCCCAAATTTCTACATCATCAATGTCCGCAATAATAGGTGGATCATTTTCAGGACTCACTGTAACCGATATGGTATCTCTATCTTCAGCTCCATCCAAATCTTGTGCAATAAATATTACACGGTGATTGCTTCCATAATAGTTTGAATCACTTGTAAAAGTTGCCCACATTTCATTATTTACCATATCCATTGATACGGAAATAAGCGGATTAGCAGCAGATAAAACTTCCATTCCAGAACGGCCCGATTTAGACATTATCGGAAGATCAACACCTAGTTTTGGATTAAATCCTAAATATTCACGCGCTAATTTATTTTGGGTGTGCCAAGATGTTCCCGGTCCAACAATCACTTGTCCGAGTGGATATTCTTCATCTAAGGCTGAAGTGTCTAGTATAATAACTTGCCAAGTGATATCAGTTGTATCATTATTATCAACATCATCTAAATAAGATGTTAAATTAATTTGAACCATTTCACCCGAATCTTCTTTCCAAGAAAGATTATTGTCAGGTGCTAAAATATTGACATCAGGCGTATCATTCACAGCGTGTACAATTAAGGGTAACAAGAATGTGTCAGCCAATGTATATGCATCCGTAACAATCACTTGGATCTCATACGATCCAGTATCATTTTGTGTCGGTTGCCAGGTAAGAACGCCTACAGAATCAATCGTGACTGAATCCGTGGCAGTCGCGCCTAAAATGCGTGTTGTAATTGCTTTATAGGTGAATGAATCTCCTTGAAGTACAGCCAAATCTGGATCTGAAATTGAGAGGGTATCCGTCCAAGGCAAATCTTCGTATAAAACAGCATTTTCAAGAGCTGAAATCGTAGGTGCGGAATTATACCGAACTAACGTATCCGTTTTTAAAGTATCAGAAATATTTCCAGCAATATCAAAGCTACGAACGTGAGCAATATATTTTTCATCATGTTCCAAAAATAATGGAATAGTCATTGGTGATTCAGGGTAGGCAACTGTGTCCCAACCATAAAATTGATGGATAGAATCTAACCCAACTTTTTCAATGGCTAATTCGTAGCGGTCAATTCCGGATGCAGCTTCATCGCCTGACTCAGTAAAAGGTGTCCATGAAACAGATAAAGTATCATTCGAATAAAGAGTGTCCATCGTAAACATATTTCCGCCATTGAACTCTCCTGTAATAGGTGCAGATGGGTCATACAACAATGATTGAGCACTTGGGTTCCCATATGTAATATTTCCATATCTATCTGTAATACTTGCCCGTAATTCGAGTGAATCTCCCAAAATAAGATTTGTCCCAGGCGCCATGGCTGTTTCGATATGACCGATTGTTCTATAATAGGGTAACGCACTCCCAGACTGTGTTAAACTGTCTGTATTGCCAATGGTCACCCAACTTCCTCCGCGCGTCCTGTTGTACATTTGGATTTGAGCATATCCACCAAAGAATAGAGTTGAATCTTCAGCATTCGATTGAATTGGAAGAGTAACCTCAATGGAATCTGTATTTCCATTTATCCACCCTTGAACAGAATTATTTCCAAATACCGTAACAGTTCCTACGGTAAAATCAGCCGGATGTTGGTTATCCACTCTGAATAATGTATTGTTTACATAATTTTCTACAAAATTATTTGATCTATCCTTCGCCGTGATTGATACATTCAGTATACCATCATTTTGAATTGTATCCTGGAGAACAATTTGATAAACCCACACAGAATCGTCATTTGATGAAGATGTTGCCGTTATACCCGTTACGGCATTTCCTAAACCATTACCATAGGATAAATTAAGTTTAGGAACGGGTTCAACCGTAATTAACGGTTCATTCATTGTAACTGTCACCTGAACAGTATCTCCACCGATACCAAAATTACCTGCGGTTGGCTGTGTCATATTTGAATAAGATAATGTTGCGGTAGCCACTGTATTATCTACATATAATGTATCAGCCATATATACAGAGTCGGACACATTTGTTGCTAAATCTCTGGCAGTTATCGTAATACCAACATTTCCTTGATTTTCGATTCCAGAAGGAATAACTGCAGGGTAATACCAAGATGTTGAATCACCTGTAACCATCGTTAAACTTTGATTTGACACATCATCACCCGTGGCGTTTGTTCCACCATAATCAATAGATATGGTTGGCGTTGGATTCACTTTTTCGGAAAACTGAACTCGAATCGTATCCGTAGAATCTGCACTTGCAAATAATTGGTCAAACGTAACAGTTGCAATAGGTTTAGAAATATCATATGCCACATTTGCAATTGTATCATTACCTTCATTTCCGGCTGTATCCAAGCTAGTATAAATAATATTGTACACCGTGCTGTCACTTAATGCAGGCTCACCGGCATTAAAAATAGTTGGCTCATGAATCCCTTCTAATAATTCATTGACACTTAAAATAACAGATACATTATTTCCGGGACCGGAAACATTTTCAAAATTAACACTCGCTGATTCAACAGTCTCAGACAGTGTCCAACCAAATGCAGTAAGAGCATTAATGTAGGCACTTGTGTCTGGAGTAAAAGTTGTATATGCAGGATCAGCATTATCCACTCTGAGTTCATCTAGGCCAGTTATATTTCCTGCCAAGAGAGTGTTACCAGCTTTATCAGATGTATTTAATGTAAGTGTAATCGTTCCATTCATATCCTCAGAACCAAGAGCATTTAATGGAATATCATATGTCCATGTAGTATCATCGACATTTGTTAATAATTGTCCAGTCAAATCAACAGCAACTTCACCAGGAAAATCAATATCCACAGTCGGTGCCGTAACATCATCCATTTCTTCACTAAATACAAATGTTGCCGTTGTTGCTACATCTTCAAATCTAACCAGTGAATCCCCATCAAAAGATATGGTGGCGGATGGCTCTATCAAGTCTACGGATAATGACAAATCAGAACTTTCTCTTGTATTCCCGGCTGTATCCGTTGCGATTGTAAAGAATGTATAATCGCCTGAAACAAGAATGGGCGTTGTATAAGAGACCGTTTCTTCTGCAGGTACAGTTTCTGTACTAATGAATGTAGTATCATTATTACTATCTATATAATACAATGATGAAAAATAACCTGAAGAAATACCTGTAACTGTAATGCCTGGTCTTTCTTCATTTGTTAAATTGTCTGCGTTACTCTCACCCGTATCATTGTTACTATCCAAATCTGGAACATTGGGTACAGATGGGGGTGTTATATCAACAACAATGGGAAGAATCGGGCTAGATTCAGATACATTTCCGGCTGAATCCATTACTGTGTAAGTAAAGTTATAACTATTCCCAGATAAATTTGCACTTGTCTGTATTGTATCTGTCACGCCTTGACTCATCCTTTGAGCTTGGCTTAATACATTTCCTGTACCGGTATCATAATAGAATCGAATAGAATCTAAATCTGAAGGTAGATCTGACATTTCAAATTGCGGTTGTACCGTATAGGTTGTGTCATCAGTATCCGATAATCCTGTATCATCCTCAGCAATCATATTTGGTGCTTCAGATGGTGTATTTGGTGGTGTTGTATCCACTCGAATGGTTAATGTTGTAGTCGATTCTAATGATAAGTTGCCAGCTAAATCTTTCGAACGAATAGCAACGGTATGCGTATTATCACTTAAACTATCTGAAGTGAATGATAAGGTTGAATTGGTGGCTTTTGAACGTTGATTAATAACATCATCCACATACAAGTAAACAGAATCTGTTACCGTCAAATTGGTGATGGTGAATTCAGGCGTATAATCATTTGTTAAATTATCAGAATTAGAAATTCCAGAATCCGAATCGTCAGCCAAATCAATGTCAACAGTTGTTACATCTGGAGCGGTTTGATCAATTTCGACTGAAATATTTTCTGAGGTAAGTGATTGATTACCTGCAATATCTTTTGTGTAAGCTGCATATGTTGAGGTTGTGGCATTGAATACTGTCGGGTTTGAAGATGTACCTGCTAATAGTTCTTCTGCCACAACAGCACTTGAACCATCAATAATATATAAACTGTCTCCTACTGCTAGACCCGTAACATTGAAAGCAATTGTAGTTAAATTTGTTAAATCATCTGTAGATGATACGCCAGAGTCATAAGCCGCTAATAAATTAGGCGCGGCAGGTTGAGCAGAACTTGTTGCATCAATCGTTACATCTAATCCAGTACTTGCTGAAGATTCATTTCCAGCTGAATCAATTAAAACATACGTAAATGAATAATCATCATCATCCAAAACTGTTGCAACTTGAACCGTGTCCAAAGTAGCCTGTCCCATACGATACGCTCCACAATATACGGACCCAGCACCAATGTTATAAAAGACTCGAATTGAGTCGCGTACAGAAGGTAATCCAGCTAAAACGAGATACGGTTGAGTTGAATTTGTAATATCATCATTACTATAGAATCCTGAATCATCAGATTCTAATAAATTTGGAATTGATGAAATAGTTGGAGCATTCGTATCAACTCTGACTGTTAGATCTGAAGATGCGGATGAAACATTTCCTGTTGCATCTCTTGAAACGACTGAGACAGAATAGCCAAGAACTTTTTCAGCTAAAGTGGTTGACGTGAGTGATAAGGTGCCAGATAAAGCTTTATCTCGCGCTGTTGTGTCCCCATCTATCACTAGGAAAATAGAATCAGTCGCAGCTAAGCCTGTCATAGTAAATGTAGGCGTTGTATCATTTGTTAAATTATCAGTCGAACTAACACCCGTGTCCGACCCACTATCTAAATCTACACTAACACCGCTCATATCAGTGGCTGTTTTATCAAATGTAACGGCCGATCCATCTACAGTTGCAGTCACATCTGTACCTGCATTTGCCGCTAAATCTTCAAATGATATTGAAAAAGAAATAACACCAGAAGCATCACCGGATTGCATCGTGTGCGAGGCAGACCAATTTATGCCTGAACCCGTTGCGGTTAACACATCCCCAGCAATTGTAAATGTTGGTGAATTCTGCAAAGTTTCATCTGCCGTTATCGAAAGAGTAATCAGATCTCCAACTTTTGCCAATGAAGTATCATAAATATTGTTAGAAACGATCGATACAGCTGTTAATGTAGGCGTTGTTCTATCAAACGTAACATTGCTTCCACTCGTAATAGCCGTTTGAGTTGTTCCACTATTTCCAGCATAATCAGTAAATGCTGCAGACATGCTAAGTTGACCTTCTGTATCTGTGGCAAGCATTGTATATGTACCGGTCCACGTTGCGTTGGTGCCTCCAGCAGATTCAGTGGCTCCGTTTCCAGCGATTTCTATAGTGGGAGTTTGCAATAATTCATCAGCCACGAATGTAATAGTGACAATATCTCCAACTTTAGCTAATGCGGCATCGTTGGAATTATTAGTAGCAATTGTTAAAGAAGATGTCGTGGGTGCGGTTTTATCAAATGTAACCCCGATTCCACTACTTGTTGCAGAGACTTGATCTCCTGTATATCCATTCAAATCAACATAATCGATCGTAAAAGGAACGTCTTTACCTGCTCCCGATAAATCGTCATAAGCGTCTGTCATGGTATAGGTAGCGGCCCACGTTTCTGATGTTCCATCCCATGAAGCAGTTTTTGAAGCTGACCGACTGACACCAGCGATTGTAACATCAATGGCAGAAGTCAATAATTGTTCATTGGCACTAAAAGTTAATGTAACCACACTTCCCGTTTTAGCATAAGCAGAATTGAATGCATTGTCAGTAACTAATGTAATACTACTTAATTCAGGTTTAGTTTTATCAAAGGTAACGCCACCATCAGTATCGTTTACTAAAGTTGTTTGGGCCGTACCAGCATTTCCTGCACTATCTGTATATGAAATCGAAAAATCAATCGTTCCATCGTCTTCATTTTCTGTCATCTGATAGGCAGCCGACCAATTTTGAGCATCAGCTCCTACTGAAACTGTCGCAGACTGACCCGATATTGTTACGGTAGGTTCTTGAATATTTTCACTTGATATGAATGTTAATGTAGCTGTATTACCCGGGACGGCTAAAATATCATCTGTGCTATTATCTGATGCCATTGTGGCTGTTGTAATCGTTGGGTCCGTTTTATCGTATGTTACATTATCCCCCGTTGTAATGGCTGAAACTAATGTGCCACTATTCCCAACTAAATCGCTAAATGTTACACTTAAAGCAATTGTTCCCTCTGTATGACCTGCAGTTAATGTTTTTGTCGCTGTCCATGAACTCGCTGTTGCCCCTTGCGTAACAGTAACATCAGTTGTATTCCCTACTAAAGAAACAGTGGGTGATTGTATATCTTCACTTGAAGATAGTGTTAATGTAACAATATCACCTTCAGCAGCATAAGATGAATAAACATTATCGGATGCAATGGACACGGTTCCTAATGTTGGAGCAGACATATCGAATGTAACGGCAGACCCATCTGTTGTTGAAGTTACCGTTGTACCCGTATTTCCTGTTGGATCTGAAAAACTTGAAATATTAATGGGAATAGATGAACCGTCCGTACCACTATCCCCACTTGACATTGTATAGGTTGCACTAAAACTTGTATTAGAATTCCGAGTTATGGTTGCTGTATTACTCGCAATCGTTACAGTGGGATCGGCACCCGTTTTAATATCTTCACTCGCTGTTAAAGTAACCGTTATTTCATCGCCTACTTTAGCTAATGTCGTTTCCGCATTGTTAGATGCAATTGATATAGCAGTAAAACTGGGTGCTTCTTTATCGAATTCAACTCCACCATCGGCATCATTTACTAACGCAGCTACTTGGGTTCCAACATTCCCTGCCAAATCTGAGAAATCAACAGTAAAAGCAATTTCTGAAGTTGCAGCATCCGAACTTTGCATTGTATATGTAGCTGTAAATACACTTTCCCCATTACTCCCACTTGCAATAACAGCCGAATTTCCTGCAATAGTTACTGTTGGGGATTGAATATTTTCACTTGCCGTAATCGATAATGTGATAATATCACCACTGGTTGAAAGAGTGGATGCTTCTGAATTATTAGAGGTAATATCAACCGTAGAAAGTGTTGGAGTGGTTTCATCGTAAACAACAAGACTACCCGATGTCAATGCAGTAACCTGAGTTCCACTATTTCCTGATAAATCTGAAAAATCAATTGTAAACGAGACACTTCCTTCTGGATCTCCATTCTGCATGGTATACGTTGCTGACCATGTATCATCTGTCCCTGAAACAGTCGCAGCATTTCCACCAATGGTCACCGTTGGAGAACTTGTTAAATTTTCTGCTCCCGTAAAGGAGATGGTCACTATATCACCTTCTTTAGCATATGCCGTATTTGAATTATTGGAGGCAACGGTAACGCTACTTAATGTAGGCACTTGCCTATCGTAAAACACTGAAGAATTGTTTGAGGTTGCCGTGACTGCAGTTCCATCATTTCCTGCTAAATCTGTAAATGCAATTGATATATCCATGTCACCTTGTGTATCAGTGCTATTCATAGTTAAGGTGGCTGTATAATCCGTTGCTGACCCACCTACCGCACTTACAGTAGCCGCTCTCCCAGCTAGAAAGACCGTAGGCGCCGCGATTAAATCCTCTGCAGAAACAATCGTTAATGTAACGATATCACCTTCTTTAGCATATTCTGTATTTGAATTATTCGAAATTATTTCTGCTGTCGTTAATGTAGGTGCAGTATTATCTATAACAACATCACTTCCTGCCGATGTTGTGGATGTTTCATTTCCTGCTTCATCAATAGCTGTAAATGCATAACTCACAGACCCACTCGATTCACTTCCCGTAACCGTATAACTTAATTTCCAATTTGCGGATGATATTTCACTAATGCTTGCACCACTAACACTTTGGCCTGCAACCGTCGCACTTGCAATACTTGATAATGCTTCATCTGTAACAATCGTCACTGACACCACGTCCCCTGCTTTCGCATAGGTCGCATCTGCGTTACTCGAAGCAACTGTAACACTATTCACTGTTGGAGCTGTACCATCAAACGTAACATTCGTTCCTGAAATAATAGAAGTTGCTTGTGCACCTTGATTTCCCGCTAAATCATAAAAATCAATCGTAAATGTTATCGTTCCATCCGTATCATCCGCATCCATTTGTTTCGTTGCTGTCCACGATAATTGATCTCCACTGGCATTTGTTTCAGTTGTTGCCTCTGTTAATATCGTAGCTGTCGGCGTTTGACTTTCTTCATTAGTGTAAAAAGTTAATGTTACCCAATCGTCTGGTTTTGCATAAGCACTATTTAATGCATTATCAGATGCAATCGTTAAACCTGTAATGGTAGGTACGTTTGAATCAAACGTTACGGTGGACGCATCGGTAGTTTCTGAAATATTTGTAGCAGTATTTCCAGCTCTATCAATAATATTACTAACGGAAATTGAAACGACACCCTGCGTATCACCCGACTCCATTGTTCGAAGAGCCGAGTAGGATGATGCGGCCGTATTCGGGTTGGGCGTTATGGAATTGCCATCAATCGAAACGGTTGGAGCTGCGTTCAAGATTTCATCTGAATTAATGGATAAAGTTACAATATCATCCTCTTTTGCAAGAGTAGTTGTGCTATTATTAGATGCAATTGCCACTGTTAATACGGGATCAGTTTTATCTATTGTAACCGTTGAACCGTCTGTAGTCGTACTTAAAGTAGATGATCCCAAATTACCATTTTCATCATAGAAAGAAATGGCAAATGTGGCTGTCCCTTCTGCATGCGTCGATATTGTATTGCTCACGGTCCAGCTAGTTCCCGATCCACTTGCCGTGACTGAAACACCCGAAATATTACCCGACATTGGATAATCAGAATTATCTAAATCTTCATCAGAAGTGAAGGAAATAGATATTTGATCACCCGTTGTTGCGTAAGTTGTATTGGTACTATTATTGGATATAATACTGGCTGTCGATATAGAAGGTCGCTCTAAATCTAATGTAAACTCAGATCCCGATGCTCCTGGATAAAATGTATCTTGAGTTATATTGCTTGCTCGTAATGAAATGGTTCCATTGTTACCCGGCCAAGCTGCTAAATCAGAAAATCGCGTATGTTGAAAAGCAATTTGTACTTCGCCGTTACCATCTGTTGTAAATAATCCACTACCTAACCAAGTACCTGTGGTAGCCGTACCCCCCGTTAATGGGTACCAATTCGCGCCTCCATCAAATGATACTTTTATATAATAATTAGTTGTAGCAGCAAAACTGGAACCAGACATACTAAACCCGCCAGTCCCATCTACACTGGATGCAGTACTAACGGTTAAATTATATTTTGTAAAACCGCTTGCTTGACCAGCTGGCGTAAACGATATTGACTGCCCAACGAGAATCGTTAAGAAGAAGGAGAGTGCTATAAATATATTTCGCATCATCCCAAAAGTTTTAGACTGGTATGTGAAAGTCTTCATTATTTGGTACGGTGATTAAAGATTAATACCCATCATAACAACGCCATCCATCCATCCAACATGGCCTAGCATATTGCTCTCACTATCTTGAAGATTTAAAGCTTCTGTCGATCTTAATCCTAAGCGAACGTCAAGAATACCCCCAATATTTAAGCCATAGGTTACCTCCGCCATGAAGCCAAAAGATTTACCAATTAAACCGGTGCCTACTTTTATTTTCCCCGGTCCTGCAGGAAAGGCTAAAATTCCCATAGCTGTAATTCCTTTTGCTTTTCCTAAGGCAGGTGGCAATGCATGTTCGAATTTGAATGTACCGACTTCCACACCAAATCGAAATTTCGTTCCCAATACCCGCATCAATAATGGAAATTCAACACTCATTCGCGCATCAACACTTGAGTTATATTCCTGTAAATGTTCGTTGACAAATCGAGGAGATGAGCCGGCAATATCGATGGTATATCCTAAACGATCCGCTTCGTCGGATAAATCGGTATCAGACTCTTCATCCCCTTCTTCATCTTCTTCGTCGTCGTACTCTTCTTCATCATCTTCGTAATCATCTTCATCGTAATCGTCATATTCATCGTCTAAATATTCTTCATCATCTTCATAATATTCATCGTCGTCATATCCTTCTTCATCGTCGAAGAATACCTCAACATCATCCTCTTCATCTGGATCTTGCGCAAATGCAGTTTGACTTGGGATTGCAATAAAGAGTAGGATTAGCACCCAACTCTTGAATATCCAGAAACTAAACATGCTGGATAAATAGCTGTTTTTATTCATCTTGAACTCCGCCCCTAGGTGGGGTTTCTCTCCAATTAATCATATGGACAAAATTATCTTACCTCGTGAGTGAAACACTCGGAACAAATATAAGGCTTACTCTCGGAAAAGGGCAATTTTTTTCTTTCGGTCTATTAGATATATATTACTGCAAAATTCAAACCCCATTTCCTAACTTTTTTTAAATGTCTAAACGACACTAAGAGCTCTTTGTTTTACGCCCTTTCTGTAAGTCAAACCATAATGTTATTTATGGCATTTTCAAAAATAACTAATCCCCTAATTAGGTGTTTTTGTTAATTCTATGTCGTCGGGTGAATCGTATTTTGGAAATCGTGTTTTTTCAGTTCCGCATTCAGTATAGTCAAATCCTATATTCTCAATCTAGATATATTTCAAACCCTTTATATTCATTATCTGGTAAAACAGTCGCTATTTTGTATTCATCCGTAAATAGTAAATCATACATTGCTTGGTCAACATGAAGCAATTCAACAGATGTATTAAATTTCCACTCTTCATCAATTTCTTCTTTCCTCCCGGGATAATCCTGTGCTCCTAGAAAGGTTGTAAGTGACCAATAAAAATATTCAGTAACCATGCAACCATAATCACAGGTTTCATCTCTATAAGAATACCAAGCACTTTCTGGATATTCATTTGGTATCGTTTCAAAATGGCCTCCTCGTGCAATATCCATCAGATTTGCAATGCTAGATCCTTGCGTTTCACCCCAAATTTCAGGATAGACTTCTGCATATCCTTTGGATGAAACCAGGTGGAGAACTTCTTCTAAGGTGGCATCAAATTCTGAATTGTTTTGACCTGACACAAATTCAGGATGTGTTTCAAATCCCATTAAATCCTGGAAATGTTCACTCCCCATAAATTCAGGGCCGTTTTCTTGGTCATTTTCATCTTCATGCATTACAAGCGTTGCATTCAGGGAGACCAATTTATCTACTACAATTTGGTTGTCAGCAATACCGTCCTCATCATTATCTAAATATTGAGCCAAAACTTTGGCGGCATGAAGAATTTTATCTTCATCTAGTTTTTCACTACCAACGACTGAAACTCCAAATACCGTAATTTGCTTGGGGAATTCATCGCCAAACTCATCATCTTCGCACCCGAAGAAGAAAAAGGTGATTACTAAAAGTAAACCAAATATAATTATATGTTTTAGACGATTCATTAATGCGATTTCTCCTATTTCATTAATACCAATTTTCTCACCGAATGAAACTCTCCAGCATTGATTTGATATATATACATTCCTGTTGAAAGAGGATTACCCTTTTCATTGGTTCCATTCCACATGACAGAATGAAAACCAGCGGGCATTGATTTTTTCACTAGCGTTTTGACTCGTCGCCCAAGAAGGTTATAAATATCTATTTTTACATACGATTGTTTTGGTACATCAAATTGAATTGTTGTCGTTGGGTTAAAGGGATTTGGAAAATTTTGATGAAGCGCAAAAGATTTTGGCATTAAATTGTCTTTAATCCCTAATAAATAATCACCAATGAGCGTAATTGAAAATGGCCCATTTGAAGATTGAATATCATATATACCATCTGATACAATTACATTCCAATCTAATACCTGAATATGTTCCCCGTTTATTTGAAATAATGAATCCACCACCGATGCTAAATCTGAAATATTCATTATAAATTCTGTTTCACTATTTACAGTGTAACATTGCTCCCAACCACTCAATATTGAGTAGCAGATTTCATACGAAACAGGTGTCCCGTTGGGGTCTTCGGCGTCACTCCAATTAAATTGTATTTGGTCTGCCATATTTTCATTGCTTATGATTAAAGTATCGTTGGTAAAAGGTGTAAACAATGAAAGTCCAGTAGGTGGAAGATTATTTAAAGCACCACAAATGTCAGAAGAAGAACCGGTTTCTACATAATTTTCAACATTTCCATCTAATCCTAAAAGGTTAGCAAAAGCGGTTACCGTATAACACGCTTCATCTAAAGTGGCATTATTATCAACAAAAACGGTTGTATCCATATTTTCAGCTAAAACTTGACCATCTTTATAAAGTGTGTATAAATAAGGCGTTGTTTCAACAAAAGAATCCCCTTCTATTTGAAGTGTATAATCACCTTCACTATTTTCATAGCCATCTACAACTATAAAATACAAACCAGAATCTAATACACATTCTACGCGAGATTGCATTCCGCAATAATCATCATTTCCCAAAATAAAAGTTGTATCTGTTGAATTTGCTTTAAAAATACCTAATCCCGTGTCATACTCTGAACCACATAAAGAAACAACAATATTTGTTTCTAACGATAATGATAATTGATAAACCACATCGGCACCCATACCAGAAGCATTTTCATCATACCAGCCTTCCCAGTAACAATTTAGGTCATTAATCGATAATCCATAATTATTGACATATCCGATTGTTGTGCCCTCTTCGGAAAATGGCAATGCATCTATTACAAATGCATCATTAAACGTGTCTCCACCTTGTCTGGAATTAACTTGATTCGGTTGAAATTCATTATTCCCAATATTCTCACGAATCGAGGTCATTTTTTCTTCATAAGTTGCAGGATGGAATTCTTCGTTTCCATTTCTTTGATTTAAAATAGGTTCCGCCCAGTTTAGCGTAACATTTTCTAAAGTTGAACTCAAATTAATATATGCAGGTCCAGGAATAATATCAATTTCAATATTATCAATCGCCACACTTTGAGCAATCGTTTGATTGTCAGAATAGAAAAACATAATACGAAGATGTTCTAATTCATTCCAATCCGATAAATCGACGGACACAAGATTCCAAGCATATCCCATCGAAGGTAAATCACCTAAAAGAACCCAATTATCCCAACCTTGCGAGATATAAACTTGAAACGATTGGTTATCAGATTCATTAAAATAATCAAAAGATAAGGTTTTTGAATCATCACCCAGTAAATGGAAAAATGGAGAAATGAATCCACTTCTTGATATAACATCTGAATCAGTAACGCCATCATTGATAAACGCATAGGAACCCAAACCGTCAGGAATTGGAGCCGTTTCATTGGAATTTGCATCGCCAATTGCCCATCCATTGCCAGCGGAATTTGACGAAGTCCACCCACTAAAATCATCCATTTCAAAATTTTGAGAAACACTTAAAAATGAACTATCTAAAATTGCGCCTAAGCCAGCCCCGACCCAATCGGAACCTGCACTTTCACCTTCATCATAAACCGCAGAAACATAATAATAATATTGTTGGTTTTCTTCAGTCGATTCATCCGTATAAATCACATCCGATACATTGGCAATTAAATCAAATTCATCGTGATTCATTGGCATAAAAGTTTGAGATCTAAAAACATTATAAGAAATCAAATCTCTTGAATGATTGAGCGTCGTGTTTTGATTATTTTCTCTTTCCATCAAACTTTTATGATCAAACATTGAATTATCAGCATTGCCTGAATTTTGGCTCGCAACTTGGGGTGAAACCCAAGATAATACAATATTGGAACCTGAACTTTCTACAGACAAACTACTTGGCCCAATTAGATTTGATGAAGTGTATAAAGAAATATTTTGCTCTATTGTATCTCCATCGCTAATCTCTAAATTGAAGTAAGCACTTGCATAACCATTCATAGAAAAGGTTAAAACACTATTTCCTGATGAAATATTCGAAAAGGCATAAAATCCATTCTCATCACTTTGGAGTTCATACTCTTGGAACATGATATTCACGCCACTCATGGCCTGTCCTGAATTACCATCACTCACTACTCCATAAACATAAGTGGACGTTTCTTCACGCTCAGGTAATAAAATATCATCAATACGATGAAAATCATTAATGGAAGAAAAAGATTCATCACGAAATGCTATATATATTTGACTTCCAACATACATATCCAATGAAAGTGCTTTACGGATATTTTCAAATCCATCAAATTGAACAGAATCAATTTGAGTAAAGTTATTGATATCATTCGTCGTTGTTGAAACTAATATTTCCATTAGTCCAGAATCATCATATCCAGAAGAATTTGTATAAAAAATGAGAGAATCACCTGCCACTACAGATAATTTGCTCGTAGAAAGCCACGCGCCACCCCCGGGTGATCTCGCATAGAATCCATCAGGGTCGCCCGTATAACCGGGGCCGTTGTACGCATAATCAAATACCCAAGGGAAGCCATCATTAGATTCATCAAGATTCTCCCATCCGCTTGGCAATATCTGGTTATCAAAATTAACGGAATATCGTCCTGCTTCTCCTATTAGTTTAAAAGTATCCGGACTTGATATAGCATTATGATAAAGAATTATATCTGCTGTTTGCAATCCAAAAGTAGAAGGCATCCATTCTATATTTACGGCAATTTCTTGACCTGCATTGACTGTATTTCCATCACTTAATAGCACAGAATAATCAGGATTTGTGGATGAGATACTATCAACAATTATTGCGCTTACACCCGAACTTAACCCAATTGAAAAATTAGATTCAGAGACAGTTTCCCCAATGATAGTTGGAAAAAATATTACTTCCGATACGGTAGGCGTAAACTCAGCTAAATCATCAGATGATACTTCATGAACTAGAATATTATCCATAAATAAACTCCATCCAAAGTCATCCACCATATTAAAAGCAATGTATTTTTCGCCTGTTAAGCCAACCAAATTCACAAACTGTTCCGTATAAGTAATGGGCATATTTTCACCAGCAGTAAAAGAAGCTAATGTATCTGTAAAATCCAGTTCGGAGCTGGTTGAATTTCCCATTAAAATATGTAAATCTGTCCCAGAATATTCACTTCCATCTAACCAAAAATTGAGTTGATAGGCTGTGGAACCATCGCCAAAATTTAAGCTTGGCGTAATGAGTAAATGATTCCCCCCATTTGAACTATATGGTGCCATTGCTTGGTATTCTCCCGAATAGGCCGATTCAGATTGATTCCTTACCCATGGAGATGTTCCGCTTACAGATATTTGTGTCCATCCTGCTGGAGCTGAAGGTGTTCCGCTCCACGAAGCATTTTCAAAATCTTCTTCTAACAAATGGGTGGAACCATATCCGTCCATCCAAACTGTATCTGGACTTGTTGTTCCATTATGTGAAAAAATAAGGCGACCATTCTCTTCACCTTCGAATGTAGGTGTATAAGTAATTTGAATGGTTTGTTCAGTATAAATCCCTAGACTGAAAGTTTCTACATCAATTGTGAATGCACTATTATCAGAAACAATCGTTCCTATCAAATCCTGGCTTCCTACATTGGATATACTTACGGTGGATGAACTGCTTCCAAAAAGACTTACATTACCAAAATGCACTTCTTCTGTACTGATATTCGCTACAGCTTCATTTTGGACATACATCTCAGGTCCAGTAAAATCATCCAGATACAAATACCACTGATAATCTGATAAATATTTAATAGCTATATATAATTGCTGTCCACTATATAAGTCTAAATCTTCTGTGTATTTCTGCCAGCTTCCTGAAGCATTATTAATTTCCGGCCCAAATGTAAATGAAGATAAATCTTGATTCGTAGTTGAAATACCAACAGAGAATGTTTCAATACCCACATTTTCGCTTCGGTACCAAAATGAAATTGAATCATTACTGCTAACATTCAATAGAGGGGTTACTAAATGTTGAGTGTAGTCTGATGCAGATTCGAATGACGAAAAACGAACAGAATTATTACCACTATGAGCAAAGTTATTTGATTGACTTACATTATTACTCGAATTATTTGAATAGACAAGCCAGTTTTGGGGAGGAAAGAAATCGCCTTCAAATCCCTCTGAAAATGTATTGGAAAAATTAGATGTTCCAGATACAGTTACACCATCAGGACTGGAATTCCCATTATGTGTAAAAACAATATTACCCGTATCATCACCATTTCCACTAGGCGAATAAGTAACATTTACCGTATGTGAGAGTCCACCGATAATAGTAAAACTTTCAGAATCTACGGCAAATGCTGTATTATCTGAGCTTATGGTTCCAACTAAGTCTTCTGTTCCCAAATTACTAATCGTAATAGGACGCATTGAAGATAATGATTCTTGCACAAATCCAAATTCAATATTATCTGTGCTTAAACTCGCAACAACACCTTCTGGCACAAAAATCTCTGGACCGCTCATATCGTCTATGTATAAATAATATTGAAAATTAGATGTATATTTAATTGCCACAAATATTTGTTGTCCACCCCATGAAGATAAATCCATGGAATATTCCTGCCAAGTCATGGAAGCATCTATAATAACATCTCCATAAACGAAAGAACTTTCATCATTGTTTGTGGTAGAAATACCAACAGAAAATGATTCGGATCCAGCGCCATAAGACGCATACCAAAATGATACGGAATCGCCTGGCAAAACGGTTAATTGTGGTGTAATCAGATATTGAGTGTAATCATTTGCGCTATCATAAGAAGAAAATCGCACTGAATAGTCTCCAGAATGCGAAGTTTCATCTGATTGAATTATTGCATTCACCGTATTATTAGAAATAATACTCCAATTTGCAGGTGGAAACTCAGTGTCATCAAAATTTTCCATAAAATTATTAGAGACTATGGAAGTTCCGCTTAAAAAGACGGTATCAATTCCCCCTTCACCATTATGGGTAAAAATGAGTTCCCCCAAATCATTCCCTTCGCCAGTTGGCGTATAAGTAACTATCAAATTGTGGACACTATCAGGAAGAATTGAATAGGAAGATTCATCTACGGTAAAGGCAGAATGATTCGATGAAACCGTTCCAACTAAATTCGAATTTCCAAAATTGGAAATCTGCAAAGATTGAGAAGAAAACGAGCTTTGATCTACAAATCCAAAGTCAATATTATCCGTATTTATATTTGCAACCGGTTCATCAGAAGAATAAAGTGCCGGCCCCTCGATTTCATCAATATATAAGTAATATTGATAAATAGATGTGTATTTAATCGCAACGTAAATTTGTTGATTTTCAAAATCAGATAAATCCAACTGGGTCTGCTTCCAAGTCGATGAAGCATCTGATATTTCATCGCCAAAAATAAAAGAATTGGGGTCATCATCTGTCGTAGAAATCCCCACCATAAAACTTTCAACACCCGCATCAATATTGCTATACCAAAAAGAAAATGCATTATTCGCTTCAACATTTAATTTTGGTGTAATGAGATATTGTGTATAGTCTGGCGTTGAGCCACTCGCATAATCATAAGAAGAAAACATTGCCGAATTGGAGCCAGAATAAAAATGATTATTAGATTGAATCACACTATTTTCTCCATTGCGTGAAACAATTTCCCAACCGAGTGGTGGGAAGTTGTCTCCTTCGAATCCTTCTGTGAAATTATTATTAACAATTGATGTTCCGTTAACAAATAAAGTATCAGGACTTGAATTACCGTTATGTGTAAAAATAATATTTCCAACAGCATGACTAGATTCAAGTGGGCTGTAGGTAATCGTAATACTATCTAAACTATTTGGCGCAAGGGTAAAAGACGAAATATCTAAAGTAAAGTGAGCATTATCAGAAGAAATTGTCCCAGTTAAATCTATCGTTCCATCATTACTTAGAGTTACGGTCTGGTTACTTGAATTCGATACTTCAACATATCCAAAATCAATAAACTCAGGGTCGATAAAAGCAAGAGCTTCATCCACCGTTACAACTTCAGGGCCTTCAATATCATCAATATATAAGTAATATTGGTAATCGGATGTGTATTTTATGGCAATAAAAATTTCTTGATTTGCATAGGATGATAAATCCATGGAATATTGTTGCCAGTCTGATGATGCATCAGCAATTTCATCCCCAAAGATAAATGAAGCTGTATCGTCAATTGTTGTTGAGATGCCTACCCTAAAACTTTCCGACCCGTACCCATCTGAAGCATACCAAAATGAGAATAAATCACTGCTTGAAACGGATAGCTTAGGCGTAATGATATATTGCTTATAATCTTCCGCAGAATCATAAGATGAAAATCGAGCAGAATATATGCCGTTATAAGCATTTTCGTCTGATTGAGTAATATCATTAACCGCATTCGCAGAAACCATTTCCCATCCTTCGGGTGGAAATACAGATTCTTCGAATCCTTCTGTAAGCGCAGATCTGTTATTGTTTGATCGAGAATGTGAGTTTTTATCCAGGATGACACGCTGTTTATATTCGTTTTTAGTAATGCCATTTCTTTCTGGAAACAGTGCCGGATTCATTATTTTTTTAACGAAACGATTATGGTCAATTCCATCAATATCACCCTTGCGATTTCTCTGTTTAAAATATGCCTGCAAAGCTGTTTTTTCTTCTAATGACAGATACGCACCACGTTTATATTTTTCTAATAGGATGGGAATAGTATCCAACCCATTTTTATCAACATTATTATTTTTTAAAGAAACATTTTTCGATTCAATTAAAGTTTTATTTTTAGTAAATGATTGTGATGTCGAAGGAATAACGGACTTTATTGTTGTGTATTTTTTCTGGCGATGGTTTTTGATTTCACTCTTTGCAAATAAACCACCAATGGATAGCATTAGTACAATAATAATTTTTCGTTTCATAAACGACTCCGTGTATAGTTTTTTAAAATAATTCATATTGCTTTTCCGATCCTAAAAGAAGGGGACAATTCCTTCTTCCATGGCTATGGATTTCCCTTTTTGAGATGTGCAGAATGAAATAAAATTGTTCAATTGTGTTGCGTTTTGTCTTAAGTGATAAAAATAAATTGGATAACTAAACGCATAATTAAATTGTAGAGGCGTAAACAATTCTTCTCCTTGAATCAAAGACAAGATTTTTACATCTTTTATAGCAGTCATTGGAGACGACAGAGAAAGTAAACCGATTGCAAGATTAACATTTTTCACTGAATCTATAACTGCCTTTTGAGATGGAAGCCATTCAATTGTTTGACTCCAGTTCCCTTCGGTTAAAGCTTTATTTTCAAAATATTTATTATGAATAATATCAGATTTATCTGCAAATAATCGAATGATTCCACTTTGATAAGAAATAGAATCCCAAACCGTAATTTTCCCTGAAAATATTGCTTCAATATCTTCATATTTAAGATACTCTATTCTGGAGGTTGTGGGGACAACAAACGTAACGCCATCCCTCACCATCGGAAGTTCGGTTAAATCATATCCTTCCACTTCAACCTTTTTTCTCAATTGAAAATCGATCTGATTATGCGAATAAAAGATATCACTTTTCCCAGAGAACAAATCTTCAATGTGTGCATCATTAAATACAATTAGTTCATCTTTTTGAACATCATTATACGTATCTGCCCATTCTTGAATCAAAAACAGATAAGATTCTTCTCCAGATATTTTCACTGTAAGATTTGGCTTTTTTTCGCATGCTGTAAAAAAAAACAATATGAAAAGCATCTTATTAAAATAAGAATTCATTTTTTATTTCAATAAAATTAATTTACGCGTTTGAACATAATTCTTGGCGCGAATCTGATACAAATATAGTCCCGCAGATACTTTTTGGCCTGATTCATTCAGACTATTCCACTTGACTCGATAATATCCAGCTTCTTTATATTCATTTACAAGTGTTGAAACTTTTTGTCCCATCACATTATAAATCGTAATCTCAACATCGGAAGCTTCTGGCAATCCAAAACCTATATTCGTAACAGGATTAAACGGATTTGGGAAATTTTGAGCCAGTGAAAATTCAACAGGAATATAGTTTGGGTCACCAATACTTAAATATGTGCTATTCCATTGATATGGATTTTCGATAGATCCTACAATTTCATTTGGAGAAAATTCAAGAAAATCAGACACAAATAAGAGTTCATCTGCATCCGCATTATAGACTTTAAAATGTATAGTTTCATCGGAATTTCCACTACTAAATATTGTCATAAAAACTAAATATGAATCTAAAGCTTCAATATAAACAGGTTGGGCAACGCCACGGCACTCATCCCCTACAAAGGCACCAATCATATCGTAGGGATCACTGGAAATTGAATCATGTGTAAACAATTGCCCTGTAATATTCATATTGTATTCAAACGCACTCGGTGTAACTATCCAATTTGGCGAAGATTCTACCAACATGGGTTCAAATAGCGTTTCATCTACATTGTCTCTATAAGGTGGTTGAAAGAATGGGTACTTAAATGTGCCCGTAAATGATTGTTTATTCAGTTTGAGTTTGTAACCTTTATTCGGATCTAAATATAAAAGCGGGCCAACCCAACCTATATTTTCAACATAAGTAGCATAAGAATCTTGACTTTTAACAATGTCGCCTGTCTGTGCGATGATATTTGTTTCTGGTGGGAAAATTGTGGACAAATCTTTTAACGCCCAATCTATAGGGTAAGATCGTTGTGGCGTGTATCCAACACCATTCCATCCCGATACAATATCAATCGGAGTCAATTCTGGATTAACAGCCGAACCGACCATTTCTAAATTTTTTGCATTCGCCAATTTTACCTGATACATGGTTTTATTATCAAATTCAGATAAGGTTCCTGTCCAAGCGGTCGATGGATTATATGTAGCATACACACCCGTATGGGTTTTGATTTGATCTCCACTGACAAAACTAACGCCAGATGTTAAATCATTTAAACTCATACTTGAACTATTTTGCAAGTTCAACGATGTCCATGTCCAGCCTTGACTCCACGGAATACTTGCTAAAATATTTTCAGTCGCCGTAATGGTGACAGGATTGGTTGGCGTGCCTAATGCATTGTCATTTAAGAAAGTATATGTCTCAGTAATATCACCCCATTCAGCACATTCAGATGCATCCCAAACCTTGAACTTAAGAGTTTCGCCACTTTGCATATTACTATAAACTGTTAAATGAACTAAATAGGCATGTGTATTGGGCAAGGCAATTAACTCTTCGTACAGTTGGATATCACCCACACCGCGAAGTTCACTACCCACAAAAACGCCTATTTTATCATAGATATCACTTGAAAGCTGTCCTTTGGTTGTTAGTTTCCCCGTTAGAGTCATGGTATTTTCAAAATTTGCTGGATTTACATTCCATGTTGGAGGATAACATAACTTCCGTATATTCACTTTCATGGGCTCATCGCCTTGAGTCCCCGCTGCAAAAAACGTGGTCGTATAATCGCCAAAATTCAATCCAGGCTCCAGTGAAATAGTTACATCTTGAGATGTTCCTGGTGTTAATGTTCCTTCCGTTGGTGCAACATTGAGCCAATCTGGAAGTAGGGTTGGATTCCCTGAAGGCAAACCATTATCCCTGCCACCAATTATAGACCAAGAACGATTCCCGCCACCCACATTGGCAATGGGGCGACTTGTTGAAAATTCTTCATCCAACATGATGGCAATATCGGTTACATTCGTTCCTTGCCAAGTGATTGGATTTCTGTCCACAAAAAATTCCCAAACGATATTATCTTCTACATTGGATTCATTTCCTTGCGGTCTCCTATTTCCGCTCATATCTCTTAGATTTATTATTTCTGCACGGAAAGTATTATTTTCGATAAACCTATTTTCCACATTGGGCTCAAAGGTAATAACATTTTCACCACAGGTAAATACATAATCCATGGGATTCCCTGTTACCGTATTGATCAATCTGATATCTGTAGCCGGATTAATGGCCTCACAATCCACATTTTCATTAAAAGTAACACGAATCAAATCATCTGGACCTAAAATGCCATCTATTGGCTCGGGTAAGCCTAACACCATTGGTGCAGTTCTATCAATAGAACCAGACACGACAGAAGACATGCCGGGATAAACGCCACCAGAACAAGTTGCAATGGCTCTTAGCTCATAATTCCCATCATTTCGTACATTCTGATTTACATTAAAAGGCATTAAAATATAACTATCTGCTATTTGTGCTCGCGGAATTATCGACGCTCTAAACCATTCGCCCAATCCGCCCATTCTGTATTGCAACTCAAGTTCTGTCAGGTTTGGAGGCAAAGGCCAGTCATACCCACTTACGGTAACATTCATCGTGTCTCCACGGAAACCGCCATCCACCAACCAACCCGATTCAGGCGAAGTGATGGAAACTTCTGTGCACGGTCTTTCAAAATTGACTGATAATTTTACATGAGAAGAATTCACCACATCGGGGCTACTCAAATTTGAATTAATATCAAATTCACATGGAGGCCCTAAAATGAGTTCAATATCAGTATAATCATACTCTACAGGCCCTCTAAAAATTTCTAAAGTCATGGGAATTTGTTGTCCTGCCTCTACAAATAAGTCCATATCTTGAGCCAAATTCACACCATTCATCCATACTTGTGCGCCATAAGGATTCGTCTCACTTAAGACACTTAATGTATAATATTGGTCTTCAGCTGATTCACTTAAGTTTCCAATCATCATATTAAACACGGCTGGTTCATTAGGCGGCACATTAATCCTTTGTGTTGGAGATGCTGTTAATTGAGCTAATTGCCGTTTAAGTGTGCCAGGCTCATATGGACAGGAAGATTGACCAGCTATTAGGTTAAACACGGGCATATTCCAACGCGGATCTCGCAAAACTGAAAATGCAAACCCATCTCCCGGGTCTCCATCTCCTACAGAAAAATTGACAGTTTGTGCTTTAGTATTTTCATCTCCATGTTCCCAAGTTTGATTTGCAGAAATTTCGGTTGAAATACTAAAACCTGCACCAGTTGATTCATTCATATATGTTCCCCAGCTCCCTTCTAAATTATAAACTTCATCAATTGAATTTGTGTAGGTATTCGTATTTGTTTCATCGGTTGTGGATGAAAATTCATAGGTAACACCCGCATCAAATGAAATACTATTCATATCCTGTTCATCGCCAAAACTCCAAGCATCATGGGGCGTCGCTGTTGCGACTGCAATAGAATCATTTATTAGCATGTCTTTCCAATTTTCTCTATCTTTGATAAATTGATTTTGTTGACTATTATCACTTGTTGTGGCAATGAGTAAATCCAAATTTGGAATTAATGTATTTTCAATATAGAATTTTGAATGCATAAATATTGCTTCCACACCTTCGCCATTGATACTCGTATTAGTGGAAAGTCTAGGTTCGCAATTATTGACTAATTCAATCTTATTGACCTGCCCCATAGATAAGACTCGACTCCCTCCGATGAAAACCGTTGCATCAGAACCCGTAATAAGTCCATCTCCAGAAACGGTATAATTTTGTTCACAAGTCAAGCATTCAGTCTTTGACGTATTTGTATTGTGATTGTAGGCAATATTTAAAGATTCATTTATATCAACTTTCGTTTTAAGCTCTGTGATAACCATAGCACCAAACCCTGCTGCTAAAGTCATTCCTACACCCATTTTAAGGTGATGTTCTAATCCCGCATCTACTCCAGCTCCAAAAGAAAATGATGTATTTGTACACTTAGCTTGTTCTGTGGTAAATGTAGTCGAACTTTCGTCTCCGGGTGGCACACGTAATACATACCATGGCTCCTGCGCTAATGATATAACAGCAGAATTACCATCCATGGCTTGAGACCCTTCAATAAAAGCCCAAATTTCTTGTGAGGCAGTTCTATCCATTGTATCTGTAATGCTTACTTGCCAATTCAACTGATAGGGATGTTCTCCTCCATTTAAAATATTGACACGAGTAGGCGTAATCGCCATGGGTATCGCTTTTGTATTCGGATCCATAAAAACATTGCCTTCTCCATCCTTCATATTTGGACCAATTGTACCAGAAGGTTGCGACGTTGGCATCGTTATATTATCAATAATTGTATAGGAAAATGTATCAATAGCACATTTATTTCCGCCATACAATTCATAAGCACGAAATTTCCAATCTTTCGTTTGTTGTTTTTCAACTAATTTAAAATCAAAATCCGCACAATCCGATAATTGGTCTGATGGGTTTGGAATCACTTCAGCAATCAAAGGTGCTCTATAAATAAAATTCCGAGATCTATCTGTTTTTACCAGAGTCAGAGTATCTCCAACAAATTCAATATTCGGATCAGGATGCGTCGCTGTGATATTATACTCTAATGGAGGAACATCTTTAATTTCAAAAGACTTTTGATCGCCAGATGTATAATCAATTGTATCTTTTTTCACAAAACATCCACTCACGGATGATAAGGTTACTTCAACCACACCGGCCGATGGAGGAATCGGAAATTCACAAGACCCTCCCGCAACAACACCCGTAACAGTTCGTGTCGTTTTATCTTCAAAAAATAATCCGGTGATAGGCATAGTCACCATTGGTAATTCTATAATAGCTGGAGTAATAATATGTTGAGGACCTTGAGATTGTGGATCTGCTCCAGGTGTATAATACACCGCACTTAATTGTTTTCCCACAGAGCCCGGTTCTAATTCTACAATAAATTTCCCATTATCATCTGTTTTGATGGGAGGCATAAGAGATTGACCATTGACTAAAATTTCCACATCTTTTTGAAAACATGCTGTATTTTCGTAGCGAACATATCCACTGATCGGAATCAAAGATGCATCTGTAAAATCGATATTTCCCACCACCGTATTACTTAAACTCAATGCAACATTTCTACTTTCGGGTCCAAACCAATGGTCAAAATATTCATTCAATGGAATATCTTTATTCCAATTGGCTTCTATTTCAACAGATTCTGCATCTGTATTTGCCCCATCTCCGACGGTGAGTATTCCAAAAACAGATCCTTTTGCGTCGGTGATAATACGATTCATTCCTTCATTGAATCTCCAATAATTCGCCATGCCAGGTTGATTGTCTGGCAAAACTTGATTCATGGTTGCTGTAATTTGTTCTGCAGTCCGATGAGAATTCCACAAGCGAAATTCATCCAATCGACCGTTAAAATATTTAGAAGCAGTGCCAGGTTTTTCTCGGCCAATAACCGGTGAAGATAAGGTTGTTACTCTATCTCCAGGAGAAAGGCTTTGTGCATCTATGAAAACACCATCAACATATAGGCGAGCAAAATCATCGTTTGTGCTTGATAAGGCAAAATGATGCCAAAGATTATCTATATAGTCATTCGATGTTTGGATAGACACTGTTCCCATTTGCGCTTTCACCTTTCCAGCAACTAACTGAATACTGATTTCGATGGAATGGTCACCCGGTTCTTCCGCTGTAAATAAAACTTGATCTGCAGATGAGGATGATTTAAACCATCCTTCCATGGTGTATCCATTTCGCAAATCTATACGTTCAGCCTGAAAATCGATATAATCATCCGTACCATCAAATTCCAACGATCTGCCGATGGCTGACTTTTTTGTAGGCGTCGCTGTAAAAACTGTTCCACCGCCATAATAAATTCCTTGAATCACATAATCACCATTCACATCCGACAAAGCACCTACTTTTACCGGAGAAAAATAATCGTCTCGCAATAAGTTACAACCAATACCGTGGAGATTATTAGCTGTCCAAATGGGCGCAACAACGGTTCCTGTATTGTGTTGACTCATATCAAAAAAAGTTTCGCCATCCACTTCATCAAATTTCCAATAGGCTTTTAAACCTTCTTCTCTTCCTGTAATTGTAATGTCTGAAAAAACCCGCAAATCATCCCAATTTCTTACGATATTCCAAATCCTAAGATCATCCAATCTCCCCTTGAAATAATTATTCAGACCCGCTCCAGCATTCACTTCTAATGTTCGTTTACCCAATGATATTTCTGCTTTATCGTTAATAGGACTCACATTTAAGGCATTCCCTGCTAACATACCGTCAATATACATGGTCATCTTTTGGTTATCTTTATCGTAGCTAACAGCAAGATGATACCAATCATGTCCATCTCCAGAATGTATGGAATTGGAAATAATATCTACGGAAGAAGTTCCTTCTGGCTTATGAGACCATTTTATTTTGCCATCTGCTGTTAATTCCAGAGAAATGTGTTGATTCATTGTAGCAGAATCCAATGCTGAAAATATGACCTGCTCTTCTTGGTAAACAGAACGGAACCATGTTTCAATGGTGTAAGAATCTTTAAATGCATCAAATTGGCGATAGGTATGAATCGTTTCATCAAAAAAATACATATATTCATTGCCATCAAATAAGACAGATTTCCCCATATTGGGCGTGAGCGTTACTTTTGCATCTTTTACTTTATTTCCTGTGGATGTAAGTACGGTTCCGGTAATCATACCATTGGGATTCAAAAAACCTTCGTCCCCTATTTGATGACTCGAACCCATATCATTATTCACCACAACGCTGTATTCGTATTCCGTTCCGGGAAATACTTGAAAATCTTGATAATCTGTTTGTGTTGCGGGAATACCTGTTGCGAGTGTTTGCCCATTTCGAAACAATGTTAGCGTGGTGGGTAAATCATTATCTGCGCTTGTTTGATTATTAATGGGAGGACCTGTCTGAGCATCTTCAAGTATCCAATTCACATAAACCATTTGATTGAAATCACCATCGGTGGCGCTCACAATTGGTGGACGAGGTTCTGTTAAATAATTGCTAAAAAATCCCGATGCAATTTCATAGTCTCCTGTAATATCTCCATCTCTTGTATCTAAGTTTACCACATTATTAAAATTCAAAGAAACAGCTCTAGCAGTCCCAGAAACATTTGTCGCACTCGAGGCTGGAATATTTGCATCAACAGCATAATTTTGCGCTGAATTGCTTAATGAAAATACGGGCATAGAAAACCCCGGCTCGCAGGAAACTTCCTGAGCGGAGGTTGACACGGGTAGAAGCAAGGCGACAATCAGACTTGACTTAAAAGCGAAGCGTTGAGTTAAGAATGCTTTACTTAATTTCACCAGTCCGCGTTCTTCCGCAATTCTTAAGTCCGCCGTCATGCTTCCTGCGAACTCAAGTCTTGCTGATTTTTTAAATATATTCATACATGTCTCCAACGGAGTTAATTTTGTTTAATAAGCAGATTATTTATTTTCCAATGCTTCAAGACGCTGTGTCAAAGATGCGATGGTCTTATGCAATTCAGCAATTTCTGCATCTTTTTCTTCTTTCAACTCTTTGATGGCACCAATGGCCACTACACCAAAAGTTGAATATCCCAATGATTTTACATCATACCCTAATTGTTCATCATACGTTTCCGATACAAGAGACGGGAAATAAGGTTCTACATCTTGAGCTATAAAACCAATTTCAGTATTATTATAGGTGTTATTTTTGAAAATGTAGTTCACCACATCTAATTTCATCACTCGATTCAAAATATTTTTTTCATTTTGTATATCTCTTTTCAATCGTCTGTCTGAATAAAAATCCCAGTTGCTGTCACCGTCATAATGTGCCCGGTTCCATCCATTAGTATGTTTTGCTACTAGTAGGTAACTTCCGTCGTGCTTTAGTTGCCATTCATCGTCACTGCCACTGCTATTATAAATATTCTGCTCAAATCCACCGGTATAAAAAAGACGCCAAGGCAAATACAAATCATGGTCAATATGGGTAATACCTCGTATATAATTATGACCATTGCTCGAATAATTAAAATGGGTGGTGCCGTTTGGACCTCCGGTTGCATTCAAGCCAGGTGATGAAAAATAACTACTAGCGGTTAAAGAACCCTCAACGGACACATAACCATCCCCTATTGTCATTTCAGGGTTACTGGGTAATTGATTAGATGAACCTTGATTGGTTGAAATGTCATGGCCAATAGCAAACATCATTTTTCCGCCTGTATGTTTGGCACCAAAAATCATGGTTTCGCCACCATTTGTATCCCACCGAAGACCACCAGTGTAAGTACTACCGCCAGGGCGTAAATTTATTGCTTTGTTATAGGAAACATCCAAGATTCCAGTTGGACTCGCTGTTCCAATGCCTACATTGCCACTTTCGGTGATGGTCATGTATGTATGGTCTGTTAAATTTCCACTTCCCCGAGAGATTTTCAGTTTGTTCCCATCACTATTGTCAATCCCCATGCTGTAATTACGCTCATTATTGATACTCCAATTAATCATAGGGTCGCCAGCACCAGCCCAAGTGCGAATATCAAATGTTGCATGTTGCGTTGCCCCATTTGTCGAGTTTCGTAAAGATAAACCATTCATCCAAGGGCTTGTGCTCCCGCTGGATGTTACTTGTAGAGGCGCTTGCGGGGATGTAGTGCCAATGCCAACCTTTCCATTCATTATTGTCATTTCGGGATTACTGGGTAATTGATTAGGTGAACCTTGATTGGTTAAAATGTCGTGCCCTATTGCAAACATCATTTTTCCGCCTGTGGCTTTGGCTCCAAAAATCATGGTTTCGCCACCATTTGTATCCCACCGAAGACCACCAGTGTATGAACTGTTACCGGGACGCAAATTTATTGCTTTGTTATAGAGAACATCCAAGATTCCAGTTGGACTCGCTGTTCCAATGCCTACATTACCTCCAGTTGTCATAGTAAAATGATTATTTTCCCCAACGCTTGCACCATAATTTAATTTGAATTTTCCTCCATCGGAGTAGTCACTGCCTAAAGTCCAATGTGTCGTACCGGGGTTATGAAAACGGATTGCAACATCAACATCATTTTTATATAATTCTAATAATTGAGCAGGTGCAGTTGTGCCGATTCCAACTTTACCATCTGATGTTACGACCAATCTATCGGTAGAGCCCGTTTGGAGTTTCACCGTTCCGCCATTTACAATAGCATCGCCGGAATTGGCATTTACAGACGAAGCGGATCCACCCATTTGTGCAGAAGAAAAACTACTTCCATCCGGGAATATAATGCTGGATGCTTTCACCGAACCGTTTACGTCTAATTTTTGTGTAGGCGTTACACCAATACCTATATTCCCATTAAATTTCCAATCACCGCCGAGATTTGCTCCGGCATTTAAGTCCGCATAATAGGTGGCATCATCATCCACAAATTTGTTACCTTTAATATTACCGGACACGTGGAGTTTTTCTGCCGGGCTTAATGTTCCAACCCCCACATTCCCCGCAGAAGGAAATTTATTTTCAGAACCGAGTGCCGCAATGGCATAAGGGGATTTTGTTAATTTAAAACGTGGTGTCATTTCTGTTCCACCATTTACACTGACACCGACCCAATAATCCACATCAAAGCCAATACCAGAAAAAGCAGTTGCTGTTCCCGACACTGGGTTTCCTAATTCAGCCGAAAAAACGCCATGCTTTGTGGAGACGCTACTATGGGTTTCTGTCCAAATATTCGTTCCACCCGTTGCTACAGAATATAGTTTAAATACGACACTATAATTTCCGTCTGATACGGTGGTGCCATTAGGGTTTCTTAATACTCCCTGGACTGAAAAGGTTTGCCCTAAAATAAACGAGCTTGTGAATATAAGAAAAATGATGGTTAAGATGCGTTTCATGATGCGTCTCCTTGTTTATCGGTTGAAATGATGCCCAAACTGTTATGGTTTGATTTTGTTAGATTTTTTTCTAAAACATTAGACTTTTGATTGAAATGATTATCAGGATTTTTATTTTGAATATACTTATTCAAAACGTCAAGCTTTAATTCGCTTTTTTCAATCTGGCTATCTGTTGAATTAATATTTTCAGGTTCAGAACTTTTTCTGACGAATTTTGTTTGACTTCTGGAAGCCATTTTATTATTACGTTTAATCATAGCAAGAAATTATATGCATGTTTATAAATAGCAAGTGGAAAATATCTCTATAAAATATCTATTTAAAATTTCTTGACATTGCGATAGCTTTGTCTGAATTGTAAATTGCTTTAACCCATAATCATTATTACAAAAATATGCGATTCCGAAAAGCTGGGTTAAAGAATATCTTTTTGACTTGGGATTATTCTATTACTCCGGCGGGAATAAAACGTTATGTGCTCCAATCCATCTTTTTCCCCTTTAACAGGGTGCTTGCATCCCGCACTTGTTTCGGGGGGAAACACAAAGGGGTATAAAATGACGAATATCTATCGCCAGATTAATATGATATTGAGTTAATTGACTGTGACAATTTTATGCTGAAGCATGTAGCGTTCAAACATTGTGTCCATAACATCGAATCTTCTTAATCTCGAAACTCTATTCAACACCGACATACCCGTTCGCTTCCCTACGGCACTAGTAGTTTATGGACTCCAATTCCCATCTCCCGATTAATGGGAGTTTAAATATTATTGAGAGTAGTGTATAAATTCTCTTTCCGAGATATTCCCATTTTTTTACGAATATTATAGCGATATTGATCAATAGATTTTGGTACTAAATTTGTGAGCCGCGCAATATCTTTGCTTTGCATTTTTAATTTCAAAAAAGCACAAATCTTCTGTTCGCGTGATGAAAGATCAGGATATCGCTTACTCAGATCATCATAAAATTGTCCATGTACTTTTTGAAACCAATTCTCAAATTCATCCCAATCTGTTTGGTCACCTAAATAATGATTTAGCTTTTTTTGAATAAATTTGGTGATATCTTCCCCATTTGTATTGTGCGACTGAAGTCGCCGAATATCTTTGGATAATTCGATTATTATTTCTTGTTTTTCTGCCATTCGCATGGCTTTTGATGTTAATTCTCTTTGGACGAGTTCTTGCTCTTGTTTAAGGATTAATTTATCTTTATTTAATAATTCAATCTCTAATAATTTTTTTTCATGAATAAAACGTAAATCAATTTGTGCAAGCGATACAGCCGAAAATAATCCAGAAAAGGGATCTTCCTCTGGTAATAATGGAATTTCTTGCTCGTAATTTCCACGCCAAGTCATTTGAGCTAAATAGCCTAAAAGTTCTTTTCCCCTTGACGCTTCTTCTTCTTCATCTTCTTCAAAAAGATTTCCACTTTTATGATTCATAACCATTTCCATAGCTGATTCATAATCACTCACAAGTCTAAAATTATGAAATGTAGGTGATAGGGATTTACCCGATTTTACAATAGTTTTCACCACTGGCGACATTCCAAAAAAAATTATTCGGTGAAATCGGTTTGTATAATACAATAACCAATTAATATACTTTTGACGTAAGGCTAAAGAAGCACCTGTTAATCCACTAAAATCTCCTATTAAATAAAATAAGCCATTCTCATGATTCTTATCCTCAATAATGCCTGCAATAATCTCATGAAATAAATCGGCAGCTTCTAAATGGCCATTTCCAACAGGTTTATACAATATAATATTTTCCCCAATTTGAGTATATTCCACACGAAAATCATTTTTATTATACGTCCATTCTGGCTTTACGCTTATGGGTAACCCTGTGATTGGACATTGAGTAAGTTTTATAATTTTTATCATCTTATTAATATCATGTATTCAAGTAGTAAATACAACTCTTAATTCCATACCGACAAAATACTTCATTCGGTATTTTGTACTCAAGTCTTTTTCCGTTTCTGCCTGACGGGTACGGTTCTTTTCTATTATCAGAAATGTGTCTATTTTTAGTTATTCCGCTGTAAATCTCATATGTGTAAGACTTACAATCCGAACCCAGAGTATTTTACATAAAAAGAATGTCGTCAAAAGCCAGAAATTTAAAAAAAGTACGATTTATCGAAATACTTGATCATGTATTACGGTAAATCAAAAAAAAAGGTTAAACGATGTGTGGTTTGATGTGTCGCTGTATCTATCGCAATATAGAAAGATACTTCTCATTTTTATAAGGGTGATGTCTTAAGCCGAAAAGTTCGATGTTTAAGACAAGTGGTACGCCCGACGGGAGTCCCAGCCTGAATGACATAGTTGGGCAGGCCCGCCTGTGAATTGTGCGCCCGACAGGAGTCGAACCTGTGGCCTCTGGAACCGGAATCCAACGCTCTATCCAGCTGAGCTACGGGCGCATATTTTTTCAAAGCCCGAAGCGAAGCTGCCTGTCCCGATTATTTCGGGAAGCTACGGGCAAATATGTGTTTATTTGATGCGTATAAAAATAAGCTAATGATTATTGATAAATAAATGAAAAATTAGGTGCTTTGAATTTCTGCCGCTTCCACAGTATTTTCAACTAACATGGCAATGGTCATTGGACCAACACCCCCAGGAACAGGCGTGATTGCGGAAACTTTACCTTCAATGGATTTTCGATCAACATCGCCCACAATTTCATATCCTTTTTCAGAATTGTTAGGAATTCGATGAATACCTACATCTATGATGACTGCTCCTTTTTTTACAAAGGTTTTGGTTATTAGTTTAGGGACACCTAATGCGACAATTAATATATCTGCTTGGCGAGAAAATGTTTTTATATCTGGTGTGCTTGAATGGCATAACGTAACAGTTCCATTTCCATTCTCATTTTTTGATGATAATAAGATGGACATAGGACGCCCTACAATATTGCTCCGTCCAAGAACAACCACATGTTTTCCAGACGGATTTATTTTATAATGAGATATTATTTTCAATATCCCTTTAGGTGTGCAAGGTATAAAGCGGGGTTGTCCTGATGTAAGCAATCCTAAATTTTCAGGATGAAATCCATCCACATCCTTTTCGGGTGAAATCGCACGAATGACCTTTTCACTTCTTATTTGAGCAGGCAAAGGCAATTGGACTAGAATGCCATGAAAGGAACTATCCTGATTCAATTTATCTATAAAAGAAATGAGGCCTGCTTCCGAAGTAGCTTCGGGTAAAGGAATGGTTTCAGATTTTAAACCCATTTTTGCAAACTGGCGTGACTTGGATTTTACATACACTTTTGACGGTGCATCATCCCCAACGAGGATAACAGCAAGAGAAGGAACAATCCCTGTTTGTTTAAGAGATTGAATTCGGGGATCTAATGTTGTGTATACAGCTTGACTGACATCTTTCCCTGATAAAAGTCGTGTGTCAATCATGGATTGAAGTATAGATTATTGATTGAGAGAATCGTCTATGAATTCAATTAAAGTGGACAATTTCTCTTCAATATCTAAATCACCCGAATCACTATTTTTTCTAAGTGTCATTAATTCATCCGAAATATTCATTGCGGCTAATATGGCAATTCGCGTTGAAGATTGTGTCGTGGAAAAGCTTTGTTGAACTTCTCTCATTTTTTCGTCCACAAATTCTGCAATAGATTTGATATAGTCAGGATCTGCAGGAGCTTTTATGGAATATTCTTGTCCATAAATTGTAATAAGAACTTGGTTACTTTCATTTTCCATATCAAGACTCCTCGATTTGATCCAATAGTTGTATCAAATTTTTAACGTGATCTTCGATTAATGATAATTTTTCGGAAACACCCTCCTGTTCAATTCCGTTTCCCGCTTTTTCACGGGATCTTTCAAGAGCAGAAACTAATTCTTTTATCTTTAATTCAAGTTCTGACAGGAGTGGCGTATTTTTCATGACCGTAATTTAGCATCAAATTGATTGGATACAACATCTATAATTTCATCAATAATGGGAGTTACATCTTTATCTTCAAGTGTTTTAACCGGACTCTGAAATTCCAACGTAAAAGTAACACTTTTCTTATTCTCGCCCATCTTTTCATCTCGGAAAATATCGTCAGGTTTTGCCGAGACTAATAATTTTTTCCCTTTTTGCTTTATCAGAGAAAGAACATTCCCAACTCGAACCGATTCATCCATGACAAAATTGAGACTTCGAGGTATTTTTGGATATGCGTTAATCGGTTTAAATGTTTGTTTTCCTTTTAGCATATTTTGCCAAGGCTTAAAAGATAACTCAAATCCGAAGACAGACGATAAATTTGAATCTAATGCTTTAATCCAAGATAAGGATATTTCGCCCATAAAACCTGCAGCTTTACCATTTATTACAATGGACCAACATAAAGAAAAACCTGGATGTTCTGCTTCCTTTAATTCCAATCGAAATCCCAAGTGAGATTCAATCATTTGAGACAGATAACCTTTTATCGTGAAGATTGAATGAATAACAGCAGAACTGTGAACCGAATTCGAAGAATAGTCTCCTGTTACTGCCCCAGCTAAAGTAATTGATTCGTCTAAATGATCGAGCCCTTCACCCCACTTATGGTGCACATTTCCTAATTCAAATAATTGTAAGTCGGACGTTCCATTTTTAACATTAAAATCAATATTTTGAATAATTCCAGGCAGTAACGTTGTACGTAAAAAGGCCATTTCTGTTGACAAAGGGTTCATCATTGGAATAGCCGTTTTGCCGCTTAACTGTGAAATAGCTTCATTCTGTAAAGAATTATTATATACTTGTCGGAAACCAAATCCGACCATGAGTTGACGGAATTGATTCAAATATAATTCAGGATCTGGATGCCCAATCCGATAAGGCCCAAATAAATGATCATCAGTCGGTATATTATCATAACCATATACACGTATAATTTCTTCAATAATATCAATTTCTCGTTCTATGTCTGGACGAAATGTTGGCGGAATACATGTCCATTCATCCTTGCCTGATTTTAGGGCAAACCCGAGACTTGATAAGGTTGATTCAATGAATGTATTTTCAATTTCACATCCGGCAATTAAGTTTAATTCTGATTTCCGCAATGGAATGGATGGTGCAACAATTTTCTTTGGATACATATCCATGATAGGCGATGATAATTCTCCACCCGTCAATGCTTTTATAAGATTCACGACCCTCCAAAAGGCGAAGTCTGCTCCATTTGGATCTACACCGCGTTCAAAGCGTTTTGAAGCTTCCGTTTGCATGGAAAGAGATTTAGCCCCTTTCCGAATAACAACTGGATCAAAATAGGCACTTTCAATTAAAACTGAAGTTGTTTTTTCAGAAACGGCACTTCCTAGCCCCCCCATGATTCCAGCTAAAGCAATCGGAGTTTGACCGTCAGTAATTAATAATTGTCCTTCCGAAACTTTTCTTTTTTCTTCATCTAAAGTAACAATCGTTTCGTCATTTCGTGCGCGACGAACGAAAATTTCTTTTCGGTCTAATTTATCATAATCAAAAATATGAGTTGGATGACCTAACTCAAGTAAAACATAATTGGATATATCAACAAGATTATTAATACTACGCTGGCCAGCTGCTTGGAGACGATCTACCATCCATTGTGGACTTGGGCCAATGGTAATATTTTCCATGATTCCACCAATATATCGTGGACAATCATCTGCATTTTCCATGCGAATAGGGATTGTTTTATCCCCTGTTGGCTTGACAGGCGATGCTTCTGGAAGCGTTAACGATTGTTGCGTTTTAACAGCAATATCTCTTGCAACACCTAAATGAGAAAATGCATCAGGACGGTTGGGTGTTATATCTAATTCCACAGACGCACGTAAAGGCCCAATCACATCCGTGAAAGATTCACCCGCTTCAAAAGAATCATCTAAAACAAGTATTCCTTCATGTTCATCAGATAATCCTAATTCTCTTTCAGAACAAACCATACCATTCGATTCAACACCACGAATTGTCACTTTTTTTAATTTGAAATTTCCCGGTAATACGGCTCCTTCTTTAGCAAATACGATTGTTTGCCCAGTATCCACGTTTGGAGCACCACATACAACTTGATGTGTATCACTACCGTCAAATACAGTACATAATTTTAATTTATCGGCATTGGGATGTTTTTCAGTTTTTTTAACTTTACCAATCACCACATGATTCATTGGCGCAATTTCAGTATCAACTTCTGCTTCAAGCCCCAATAAGGATAACAAATCCGCTAATTCTTCAGTCGAATAATCGAACGAAACAAAATCGTTTAACCATTGTTTTGAAATGATCATTTAAATTGCTCCAAAAATCGAACATCTCCTTGATAGAAATGGCGAATATCATCTATTTTATATTTTAACATTGCAATACGTTCTACACCCATTCCAAAGGCATAACCATGCCAAATGGATGAATCATAACCGACATTTTCAAACACGGCAGGATCTACCATACCGCATCCTAATATTTCAAGCCATTGATTTCGTTCCGTACTCCAGATATCCACTTCGGCTGAAGGTTCAGTAAAGGGAAAAAAGGATGGTCGAAAACGCATTTTCACTTTTGGACCAAACATTTGACGCACAAAATATTCCAATACACCTTTTAATTCGCCAAAGGAAACATTTTTATCAACGTATATCCCTTCGACTTGATGGAACAAACAATAACTTTTAAAACTTATAGCTTCATTCCGATAAACACGTCCTGGAACAATATGGCGAATCGGTGGATCTTCATTTTCCATTAAATGGATTTGAACATTACTTGTATGGGTTCGAAGAACCGTATCTGGCGAAACAAAAAAAGTGTCTTGCATATCGCGAGCTGGATGATGTTCAGGAAAATTTAAAGCACTAAAATTGTGATAATCATCATCAATTTCTGGACCATACGCAATATGGAAACCAATTGATGTAAAAATATCTTTAATTTCTTGAAGTGTTCTTTCCAACGGATGTATTGAACCTAACGGAGGTGTTATTCCCGGCAAAGTGGGATCAAGAAATGGATCATGACTCGATGACCCTTGATCCATTTCATCCACTTTACTTTCGAACTGTTTAGCAAGCTCAGTTTTTAACTGATTTAGCCATTGCCCCGCCTTAGGTCTTTCTTCAGAAGAAAGTGAGCCCATTTCTGAGAATAAACTCGCTACCTGTCCTTTCCGACCCAAATAGGTTACACGAAGATCTTCAATCTCCTGCTGCGCTGTAGGAAACGACTCTATATCGGCCAAAAATTGATTTCTGACTGATTCGATTTTGTCTTTTAAAGACATAATGTCCTTAGGCTTGTATTGATTTAACCAAATCTGTAAAAGATTGCGGATCTGAAACAGCCATATCCGCTAAAACTTTACGGTTTAATTCAATCCCATTTTGTTTTAATCCATTGATTAAAGCTGAATAAGACATTCCATTTAATCTGGCCGCTGCATTGATACGTTGTATCCACAAACGACGAAACATCCGTTTCTTTTGTCGACGATCTCTATAGGCATACAATCCCGCTTTTACAACGGCATCTTTTGCAGATTTAAACGTGCGACTACGAGCGCCAAAATACCCTTTGGCTTGCTTGATGATTTTACGGTGCCTACGATGACGTGGAACCGAACTATTTGCTCTTGGCATACTTAACTCCTAATCCTTACACGCCCAACATCTGACGTACGTTTTTCTCATCTGATTTATTCACCAATGCAGATTGGCGCATCTTTCTCTTCACAGAATTTGAACGTCTGACAAGCATGTGTCTATGATTTGCTTTATTTCTTTTTAATTTCCCTGACCCGGTAAGCTTAAATCGCTTTGCGGCTCCTCTACGGGTTTTCATTTTAGGCATATTTATGCTCCCTATTTTGAATGCAGTACTACGGACATGCGACGACCTTCTAACGGATTTTCTTTCTCGATCGAAGCAATGTCACTTAATTCGTCCAAAACACGTCTCATAACATCGAGACCTAAGTCTGTTCTGGATAATTCTCGTCCACGAAACATGAGTGTAATCTTAAGTTTATATCCATCCTCAAGAAATTTTCTTCCTCGATTCAGCTTTGTCATAAGATCATGCTCATCGATACGAGGTCTTAATCTTATTTCCTTAAGTTTAACAACATGTTGTTTCTTTTTATTGATTTGTTTTTTCTTTTTCTCTTCGTATTTCAGTTTCCCATAATTGACGATCTTGCATACGGGTGGTTTTGAATTAGGTGCAACTTCCATAAGATCAAGCCCAATATCTTGAGCTCGATCTATGGCATCTTGCGTAGCAACGACGCCCAGTTGTTCACCTGTCTCTGAAATAAGCCGTACTTCTTTCACGGTGATTTGATCATTTAACCGCGTTTTAATTTTCTTGGCTATGAGGTGGCCTCCTATCTTTGATTTCCTGCGTTAATTCAGAAATAATAGCCTCAAGAGTTTGAACGCCTTGATCACCATCAAATCTTCTTCGAACTGAAACAGTCCGATCTTGTAATTCTTTTTCGCCCACAATGAGCATAACATTAATTTTGTTCAATTCAGCTTGCCGAATTTTTGCACCAATTTTATCGGATCTATTATTTATTTTTACTCGAATATCATGTGATTTGAGTTGATTCTGAACTTCCCGTGCATAATCTAAATATTTATCGGATATTGGAATAATAATTGCTTGAATCGGTGCAAGCCATAATGGGAAATTGCCACCATAATGTTCTATCAAAAAGCCAATAAATCTTTCGTGAGTACTTAAAGGAGCTCGATGAATGCATAAAGGTGTTTTTTCATCGCCATTTTCATCTGTATAGGTTAAGCCGAATCGCTCAGGAATTGCAAAATCAACTTGGTTTGTGGCTAAAGTAAATTCTCGTCCAATGGCACTCCAAACTTGTACATCAATTTTAGGACCATAAAAGGCTGCTTCGCCTGGGATTTCCACATAGTTTAAACCACCTTCATCTAACGCTTCACGAACAGCACGTTCTGTTTCTAGCCATAATGCAGGTTCATTTACGTATTTTTCACCTAACCTTTCTGTATCATGTAAACTTAAGCGCATTTGGTATTTTTCGATTCCAAATATGTCAAAATAGTCTAAATACATTTGGCATACGGCTAAAAATTCTTTTTTGAATTGTTCTGGAGTACAATAGATATGGGCATCATTCATTTGCATACTTCTAACGCGCATCAACCCAAATAATTGCCCGGATTTTTCATATCGATAACACGTTCCATATTCCGCATAACGAACAGGAAGATCACGATAACTTTTTGGAATAGCATCATATATTTTATGATGATGGGGACAATTCATCGGTTTAACGTAATATTCTGTTCCATCCATATCCATAGCCGGGTACATGCTTTCTCGATAATGCTCTAAATGCCCCGATTTTTCATATAATGCACCTTTTGTGAGATGCGGGGTTCGAACGCGATCATATCCCGCTCTTTTTTCAGTTTCTTTGGCTAATTCTTCTAACGCATCTACAATGACAGTTCCATTAGGAAGCCACAAAGGAAGTCCTGGCCCTACTTCATCATCAAAGGTAAATATGTCTAATTCTTTTCCTAATTTACGATGATCACGTTTTTTGGCTTCTTCCAACATACGGAGATGCTTCTTTAATTCTTTCTTTTTGGCAAATACAGTACCATAAATGCGTTGGAGCATTTTATTTTTCTCATCACCACGCCAATATGCGCCCGAAGTTGTTAATAATTTGAAATATTTTATTTTGCTCGTGTTGGGAACGTGTGGACCGCGACATAAATCGGTGAAATCTCCTTGTGAATAAAGAGAAATAATTTCATTTTTATCCATTTCATTGATGATTTCAACTTTATAGGTCTGACCAATATCATTGAAATACTTTAAAGCATCTTCTGCAGCCAATTCTTTTCGAGTCACGGGTAAAGAATTTTTCGCCAATTCTTTCATTTTTAATTCAATATTTTCTAAATCTTCTTCAGAGAAAGGCGTAGCGAAATCGAAATCATAGAAAAAACCATTTTCAATCGTGGGGCCAATGGTAATTTGAACATCTGGGTATAACGCCATAACAGCTTGGGCCATTAAATGGGCTGTACTATGCAAAAGAACATCATGCCCTTCTGGAGAACGGCCATCAAATAGAGCTACTTCAACATCATGGCTAATAGGAGTAGATAAATCAGATAGGACGCCATCAATTTTGGCGCATACAACATCATTGGCAAGACGTTCGCCAATATCTGAAGCAATATCTGAAGGAGTGATTCCCGATTCGAAAGATCGAGTTGAACCATCCGGTAATGTTATTTTTATCTGACTCATATTTTTAATTATAAATCGGACAATCAGTCGGGTCTTTAACCGGATTATGGTAAGGGAGACGTCGTCGGCGGCTATATAAAATAGCACTTGATCTGATTGTAGCCGATTTCAGTTCTAATTTTTCAAACGTTTTCTCATCATTAAGAAAACAAAGCATTGTGGGCGATGACGGAGTCGAACCGCCGACCTCTACGATGTCAACGTAGCGCTCTAACCAACTGAGCTAATCGCCCGAAACTTTTACTCAAACAATTCGGTTGCGATGTTGATATCACCCGAAAAAGCTGGCGAATTTACACTAATTTATCTTGACAATTGTTATTTATTTTATCCAGATATTATTTTAGCAAAACACCTTTTTGACTCTTGCTATAGGATATTTTACCATTATCTTGTTTTAAGGATGATGTAAATATATACCCCTTATCTATAAAATTAAATATGTCCCCATTATTGCTTTTGAGTAAACTCCATATTTTTAGTCCATGGGCATTAACTCTTGTTAAATAGTCACCATGATCCAAAGCTGTGCCTATGGTATTATTACCACAATCTTTTATTTGTTGTAAATAATAATCATAGTTTTGTGGGTTATAATTTCCAAATGGGTCACCTTCACTTGCATTATGAGCCGTCCAAGGATCATAATGAATTGCCAGAGGGAAAAAATCATTTTGAGCGTACAACCCCGATAAAAAAAGGATCACAAATAAAATGTATTTATAATTTTTTCTCACTTCAAATGAATGGTTTTTTGAACAAGTCGTCCAAAGTCTGTTTGTAGAACGAGATAATATAGCCCAGATGGAATGTTTTTTGGCTTCCAATTCACTGAATATTCCCCAGGTAATTGCTTCTTGTTAACTAATTTATTGATATGTCTCCCGAGTAAATCAATAACAGTTAAGGAAACAAATGTTTCTTCAGCGATTGTATATTGAATGAATTGTGATTGATTAAATGGGTTTGGGTAAGGTGTGTTTAAGACATAATTTGAAGGCAATGAATTACTGGGAAAAGTTTCTACATACGGGTTAACCCAGTCCGTTGTTCCTGAAAAAGCATATATATGACCTCGAATTTCCAAGTTATTATCATAATCCCCGGCGGAAAATATAATATCATTTAGCCCATCTCCATTCAGATCTCCTCTCGTTACATATAACCCAACATTATCCGCTAAATCACCACCGCCAGTCCACCATGCAACCGGGTCAACCAAAATAGATGGGCCTCCCAAAAAAAGGAATGCAACTCCACTAAAGGCCGCTTGATAATTGTGGCCAATAACATCATTAAATCCATCTCCATTCACATCGCCTACGGGAGTAAAACCTAATCCAGACACCAATAGTCCCATGTTAATATGTCCAATTATTTCGGGGTTTTCCGGGTCTAAATCAGGCCCTCCTTTTATTATAAATTTATGCGTGACGTTAACCCATATATCATAAAAATAATTCCAAGTTCTAACTGTCCCATTAGTTACGAGATCCTCCCACCCATCATTATCAAAATCATCAAGAAAATTTGGAATTACGAAAAAATTAGCAACAGAATCTGAATCAACCTTACCATACCTTGTAATGGTTGGTTCAGATTCGAGCTGCGGTCCATGATGAATAAAATATGTAACTGAATCCAAATAATCAGCATTTGCTGCAAGGAAGGTAAAAAAGTTCAAGTCATAATATTCATCAGAATCAAAACCAATCCTACCGGGAAAATATGATTGGGAAAGCCTCTCATCTGGCGATTGATATTGGATTATTAAGTCTGGTATCGAGTCTATTTCATCATCTCCATAAAAGACATTAAACGAATCATTAGTGGCATCATTAATGGCGCCACTAAATCTTACAGAGAAATCATCATATCCATCATTATTAATATCTCCAAGAGCCGAAGGTACCATATAATGATAATTAGATGAGCCTGGACTCATTGGAATCCTTCCTGGTAAACTAAATGATGAATCTACCATTGGAGGATTTCCTCCTATTAATAAGTAAGATGTCCATCGATCATCATCATGTGGGTAGGCAATATAGTCGGGGTAATTATCATTATTAAAATCGCCAATTGGTTTTATCCTATATATCCCTTCGAGGACTAAGTCTGGTTCGGTGTCGGGTGGATTGCCTCCAAAAAATATATAGACAGATCTATCTCCAGTAGTATCATACATTGATATAGCTAAATCATCACACCCGTCTCCATTAATATCCCCCATATCGTGAGCTAAACTTACCCATGCATTTGAATGTTCACCTACGAAATGAAAAAGAAGTTCGCTTTCTGCGTCGATGGGAGAAAAGACACAACTTATAAAAAAAACAAATATAAAATCTAATTTTTGTAGGGATAAATAAATTCATTACAGAGCCTACTGAATTAAACGGACTTCTACAAATTGAATTAAATGAGTTCCCTTGAGCAATTTTGGTTTTTATTGTGGAATGAAACTTTCAGTATAGACTACAGGATTGTTCATTATTTTTAATGCTTTTTGTATATCGCTGTCTTTCTGAGATACCACATTAAATCTTCCCGCTTTTCCATCAAATTGATTGGCGAATTCTCCCAAGAGCCATTGATTTAAATCTTCATTTTCAACAGAAAATTGGGAATCAGTTTTATTCTTAAAATAGCGATCAATTAATGTTAACGCATCCTGAATATTTACATTCGTACTGTCCATATCCATGAGCATTTCTTTCGCTTCTAAGTAAGGAATTTCTCCTTTCATTCGAATATCCAATTCCATGCTATCTACAAAAGATTCAAAATGGGACATTAAATTTTGATTCATTGCCACTTCATCAAATGATGAATATGCATGTTTATTTTTTTGAACATAAGTAAAGAATAAACCTCGACGTAAACAAGCAGAAGCAATCGGACCTGAATGTTTTAACTCAACAGAATAATCCGGCGTGATCCCTCCACCACTCAGAACTTTACGGCCACCAATCGTATAGAAAAGAGAATCTTCCTCTTCTGAACTCAGAAATAAATCATCCGGCAGATAGCCTTCTTTTTGAATAAGACGTCCACTTGGGATATAATATTTTGCAGTGGTCATTTTTAAGGAGCGTTCTTTATCAAGCGGGTAAACAGTTTGCACCAGTCCTTTTCCAAAAGATTGTCGTCCAACAATAATCGCCCTATCGAGGTCCTGCAATGTTCCAGCAACAATTTCACTTGCAGATGCACTTCCATTATTGATTAAAACAGCTACTTTTAAATCGGAAGGAATTGTGGGATTCGATCTAGAATAATATTGACGTTTCGATTTCTCCGTTTTACCCTTAGTCCAAAGGAGCAATTCATTTTTTTCAATAAATAAATCTAAAATATCTACGGCTGAATTGAGTAATCCTCCCGGATTATCTCTTAAATCGATCACCAGTCCATTCATGCCTATGACCATCAATTCATCCACTGCTTTTTTCATTTCATAAGCAGAATTTCTAGAAAATCGCGTTAGGCGAATGTAACCGGTGGATTCATCAATCATTCCAGTATAAGACACATCTTTTACTTTGATTTCTTCACGGGTTAAAGGGAAATCCATTAATTCATCCACACCAAAACGGTCAATCGTTAAAACGACAATGGTTCCTTTTTTACCGCGAATTAATTTAGCTGCTTCATCCATAGACACCGACGAAACATCCACTGTATCAATTTTTACAATGACATCGCCACTCAAAATGCCCATGCGTTTAGCAGGAGAATCATCCATGGGAGAAATTACCGTTAACTCTTTTTCGCGTTTCCCGATTTGAATTCCTACTCCCCCATATTTTCCTTTTGTCAATAATTCAATCCCGGATTTTTCTTCCTTTTCCATGAATACAGTATATGGATCTAAATCCATAAGCATATTATCTATACTAACTCGGGTATATTTTTCAATGTCTAAATCATCCACATAATGGGTAATGAGATAACGATATACATCATTAATCAACGATTGAGACTTACGAATCTGTTTGTAAATATTAGAACTTGTGGCGGCTAATGATAAAAAACCAATTACGCCCATAAAAATGATACGGTATATCCATTTATTTCTTTTCATTGAAATATTTTCTCCTCAATAATTCTTCCCAAATGGTGTTATGAATTTCTTCCTCGGACTTATGCCCATCCACTAATACGATTCGATCAGGAAAAAGTTTAATTAAATCAGCATATTTTTTTCTTACTTCATTTTGAAATAGGATCCCTTCTGACTCAATTCGATCATTTTCTCCTGTTTTTCGACGAAACGCTTCTTCCGGCATTACGTCAACGACAAATGTTAAATTTGGCTGAATCCCAAATGTGGCAAAATGGTTCAATTGGATGAGCCAATCTAAATCAATTTTTCTTCCACCCCCTTGGTAGGCTAATGTTGAATCTGCATAGCGATCCGCAATGACCCAATTTCCTTTTTCTAGATTAGGCTGAACCAGTTCATGGGTTAATTGGGCTCGACTTGCGGTCATAAGTAATGCTTCTGTCCTGTTACTCATCCCTTTGGATCTTTTGTCCAATAAGATATCACGCACTTCTTCTGAAATGGGCGTACCGCCTGGTTCACGAACGAGAATTGTTTTAATACCTTCATCATTCAATCGTTCGAGCAAACGCTTGGTCTGGGATGATTTTCCGCAACCATCTATTCCTTCAAAAGTAATAAACATAGCTTTACTTGAAATATACATTTTCCTTATTTTTTCCAATCAAGATGACACATTCACCTTTGGGTTTGGATTGTGAAAAATACGAAATTAATTCCGAAAGGGTTCCCCTTTTTATTTCTTCAAACATTTTTGTTAATTCTCGCGCCACAACCGCAGGACGATTTCCAAACATTTCTTCACATTGAGTTAATGTTTTTACTAGACGATACGGGCTTTCATACAAAATAATCGTGGCTGTTTCATCTTTTAAATTTTCCAAGCGTGTCTTTCGTCCTTTTTTGGGAGGAAGAAATCCTTCAAACAAAAACCGATCAGTGAGAAGGCCTGATGAAACAAGAGCAGAAATACTTGCAGATGCTCCCGGGATAGATTCAACTCTTATATTTTCATCTATGGCTTCCCGAATAAGGCGATAAGCTGGGTCAGAGATTCCAGGTGTGCCCGCATCAGAAACAATCGCGACAGATTCACCTGACGCTAATCTCCTAATAATTTTAGGAATTTGCGCTAATCGATTATGCTCAAAATAACTCATCATGGGAGTCGATAAATCATAATGATTCAACAGTTTTCGCGTTTGGCGTGTATCTTCAGCCGCAATAAGAGATACATTTTTCAGTGTATCGACTGCTCTAAATGTGATATCTCCCAAATGGCCTATAGGAGTTGCAACAATGTATAATATTCCTTTATTCTGTGTTAAACTCACAAGCGATCGAGTGCTCTCCGAATCATAGCTATTCCTTGATTAATCTCATCTTTTGAAACATTAAGATGAGGACGGAATCGGATTGATTGTAAACCACACCCTAAAATTAATGCTCCTTCTTCAGCAATTAAGTTCGCAATAGCATCACGGTCATCACCGGTTGGTAAATCAAATGCGCAAAATAGCCCTTTTCCGCGAACATTGGATACATTGGAATAATCATTGGCCAATGACGCTAATTGCTCCAATAAATAGTCACCCATTTCTGCTGCATTATTTACGAGGTTTTCTTTTTCTATCACTTCCAGATAAAGTGTAAATCGAACCATATCAACCAAATTCCCCCCCCAAGTGGAATTCAATCTGCTCGATTCATGAAAAACATTATTTTCAATTTCATCAATCCGTTTACTTGCAAAAATCCCGCATACTTGCGTTTTCTTTCCAAAACTAATAATGTCAGGACGAGCGTTTTCACCATAATGTTCATGAGCCCACATTTTTCCTGTTACGCCAATCCCCGATTGTACTTCATCATAAATAAGAATAATATCATTCTCATCCGATACATTACGTAAATATTCCATGAACTCAGTTCTGAAATGGTTGTCTCCACCCTCCCCTTGAATGGGCTCTAAAATGATAGCAGCAACATCATGAGGATTTTCAGCGATAACTTTTTCAATTTCTGCTTTAGCTTGGTTTTCCAGTTCAATTGTTTTGGCCACATTTTCTTCTGTTAAAGGAAATGTTAATTTAGGTGTTGTGATTTTTGGCCAATCAAATTTTGGGAAATACAATGTTTTCCGTGGATCGGGTGAATCTGTTAAGGACATTGTATAACCAGTACGTCCATGAAAACATTCTTTAAAGTGAATCACTTTTGTTCCTTTGTTGCCACGGCCCGCTTCTAAATTTTTTCTAACTTTCCAATCAAAAGCCACTTTCAACGCATTTTCTACAGCAAGTGCTCCCCCTTCAATAAAAAAGGCATATGGTAAATAATCCGGTTGAGCCACTCTCGCAAAGGTATCCACAAATTCGGCCATCTGCGTGGAATAAATATCTGAATTGGTTGGTTTATTTAATGCAGCAACGGTTAGTCGATCTTTATTTGCTAATACATGTGGATGGTTATACCCAATAGACAATGAAGCAAACATGGAGAATAAATCTAAATATTCTTTTCCATCTTTTCCATCTACGAGCCAAGAGCCATGGCTTGATTGTAAATCGATGACAGGATCCATCCCATCAGCGAGCATATGTTTACCTAATGTTTCGTGTACTTTTGTTGCGTGAATTGACATGAATATCCCTTTCAAATGTTCTATTTATTTAATTTAAATCGAATTTAATCCCTTGAGCTAAAGGAAGTTCTTTACCCCAGTTAATTGTATTAGTTTGGCGTCTCATATATTGTTTCCAAGAATCGGAGCCAGATTCTCTACCGCCGCCCGTTTCTTTTTCGCCACCAAAAGCGCCACCAATTTCGGCTCCAGATGTTCCAATATTTACGTTGGCAATACCACAGTCACTTCCAATGGATGCTAAAAATGTTTCAGCATTTTGAACATTGGTTGTAAAAATCGCAGACGATAATCCTTGTGGAACGCCATTATGGAGAGCAATCGCTTCATCCAATGTTTTGTAAGTCATAACATACAAAATGGGAGCAAATGTTTCATGTTGAACAATGTCCCAATGATTTTCGGCTTTTGCAATGGTTGGCTCAACAAAATGTCCATTTCCATCAATGGCTTTTCCACCGGTAAGAATTTCACCCCCTTGATCTAATAAATCTTCTATCGCTTTTTCATAAATCAATACTGCCGCTTCATTGACTAAAGGACCCATTAATGTATTTTCATCTAATGGATTTCCAATTTTCACTTGCCCATAGGCTGAGACGAGTCTTTGGAGCAATTCTTGCTCCTGTGATTCATGCACAATAATTCTGCGAGTGGATGTACACCGTTGGCCAGCTGTACCAACGGCTCCAAAAGCAATGGCAGGAACAGCCAAATTCAAATCAGCTGTTTCATCTACAATAATCGCATTATTGCCACCCAATTCTAAAATAGTATTTCCAAATCGTTGAGATACTTGATTCCCAACATGGCGACCCATCCGTGTTGATCCAGTAAACGAAATAAGCGGTACACGCTTATCGTTTATCAGTTTTTCGCCAATGGTACTCCCTTTTCCAATGATTAGACTAAAAATATGAGGAATGCCCTCTTCTTCTAACACCGAATTACACATATGCTGTATCGCCACAGCGGTTAAGGGTGTTGTGGATGAAGGTTTCCAGATAGATGTATCACCACAAATGGCTGCAATAAATGAATTCCACGCCCACACAGCAACAGGAAAGTTAAAGGCGGAAATGATTCCGACGGGTCCCATTGGATGCCATTGTTCATACATGCGATGATCTTGGCGTTCAGAATGCATTGTTTTTCCATACAACATTCGGGATTGACCAACGGCGAAATCCGCAATATCAATCATTTCTTGAACTTCTCCATCCCCTTCCGCTTTAATTTTTCCCATTTCAAGAGCAACCAGACTGCCTAAAGCATCTTTATTTTCTCTGAGACGATTACCCATTTTTCGAACTAAATCACCTCGTTTAGGGGCAGGGACTGTTCGCCATATTTTAAACGCTTTTTCTGATTCAGCAATTACATGTTCATAATCATCAACGGAACATTCATAAACGGAGGCGATGGTTTCGCCTGTGGCCGGATTCGTTGAATGTAATTCGCCTGCATCTTTTGTCTGACTCCATCCATCAGGACCGGAACATGCGCCATAATTTTTATCGCTTATACCTAATTCTGATAATATTTGTGAAATTTCCATGATATTTAAAACTCCTAAAAAAGTGGGATAATTTGTTTTTTGCCTTAAAATATGAGTCCCGAAATTAGGAGGGGAATTCTATCAGGAACAAGCCTAGTGAATGGATATTTTATCAACATATTCCAGAATGCCCGTGTTTCCATAAGACTGTCTCATTAACACGAATAGGTCAGTCATTACGAGGCACTTGCGTCGACGTATTCTCCCTAGTTTCTAGGATAGATTTCAACGCAATATTTCTCTGGTATTGTTTAAGAAGATTCTTCTCTCGGTTTACTTTGTTCATCGTTTATTCATAGGGGTTTTTCGATCAGAATGACATGATTGTTTTATCTGCAAATAATGATATGTCAATGACGTTTTCAGAATAACACTATAAAATAAGTCATTACGAGGCGCTTGCATCGACGTAATCTCCCTAGTTTCTAGGACAAATCTTGACCCATATTGGGAAACCCGCGGGAACATTTAGAAAAATATTTTATTCAATCCTATTCAGACAGTAACTTCCATTATTCAATAATGAAACCAATAAATATAATTCGGGAAAACACTTTATGACTTTTTGCACATCAATCCATTGTATGGATGGACGCATTCAAGAACCCATTATTCAATATTTAAAAAAGACTTACCCTATCTCTTATGTCGATACCATTACAGAGCCGGGTCCCAATAAAATCGTTGCTGAACATTCACATGAATTCTATTTGGCATCCATCAAAACAAGAGTCGATATTTCCATCCAGAAACATGGTTCAAGGTTAATAGCCATATCTGGCCATCATAATTGTGCCGGGAATCCCACGGATGAAGCAACACAAAAAAAGCACATTCACGCGTCTATTGATTATTTGAAAAATCAATACCCAAATGTGACAGTGATTGGATTATGGATTGATGCGGAATGGACGGTAACTAACGTTTAACATTATTTAAGCTTATCCACCTTGAAATGAGTGTTCATTCAATTTGATTGCTCAATTATGTACACTATTGTTTTTAACCTATTTTTAGCTATTTGAATGGCCATATTGAGCAAAAATAGTCATAAAATATTGCCTATACGTACGTATTTTGGAAAAACTACTGTCCCAAATAGGGTAAAAATACTGTCCCAAAACACCCAAAAATACGTAGATCACCCCATTGTAGAAACTTTAGACTTAGTTGTAAATTTAGTGCAATGCAATTAACAGTTTAAACTTAATGGACATATTTCAGGGAAAAAAGAATAACACGCATTATTTGCGTACTATTTTGTGTAGATGCTAGTTAGAAAACCACGAATAAGAAAGGAACAAAGTCATGGCAGTGAAGAAATCAAGACCACAATACGCACAAATTGAGCAACCGTTTGGGTGCGAACCACCAGTAGTTCACTGCCCCATTTGTGGGCAGGCAACCGTTGATATTGAAGGCGGTGGAGCCACGCCATGCCCGCACCTTGCCTTTATCTATATTGGTGCCGCCAACGAGTATGGATTCACTTCTGTTGATTTCGAACGAAGGACAGAAGACAATGACGATGAGGAAGTTGACTTTGAGATTTCCTTGGAATTTCTTAGTAATGCAGGATACGGAAACAATCTTTTGGCGCTCGAAGTTACATATGGCGGAATGGCGTGCGGACCTGTCTGGTATACGGATATATACGGATTCGACTATGGGTCTCTCGTGAAAGGAGAAAAATCCTAACAAATCCATGGAGGCGACGCGTTAAAGGCTGCGCCTCGTGGATAACGATAGTTTTCATTTATGAATTATGCACTATATATAAACGGTATTTATGAAAGTGTCTTAACAGAAATCGTCACAGCCCAAAAAAATAATGACAATCTTATTTGTTATCTTCAACCATACAAATCACACAAGATAAATTGGAAAAAATCTGTATTACCTACTGAACAAAACCCGATTACTTTATATATATCGACAACAGATTCATTGCCAATTGTTACTTATAAAGCCAAAATTGTAGGTTGGGAAAACAAAAACGAAATTAATTAAGCAAGGCGTGAATTATTAGATAATCATATTATGAAGTTTCAAAAAGGTGAAACAGAAATTTATGAGAAGGGTGTGAACTTAATTTCAATTATTGAATTACAGAAAGTCCAAATCCCGTTGTCAGTTCAAACCTTCACTAAAATTGATGACAACAAACCTTTAAAAACAAGAACGAGAGCAGGTGGTTGGTCATATGTAAATACTTTACCAAATTGGGTAAATGAATCGAAAGAAAGTATTTTCGCTGACGATTTTAATAAATCTATAAATTCTGAAATTGCAGAATCTTTTAAGGATTCTAATGAAACGAGAGAAAATCGACTTAAAACTGCCTCAAAAATACCTGAAATAATTCAAATTATTCAGCGTGGTTTTCGTAGAAATTCTGATGTAATTATAACTGTGCTAAAAAGAGCAAATGGTGTATGCGAAAAATGTAATCAAAATGCTCCATTCAAAAGAGCGAAGGATAATTCACCATATTTGGAAGTTCACCATAAAATAATGTTGTCAGAAGATGGTGAAGATACAGTCGATAATGCAATCGCAGTTTGTCCAAACTGTCATAAAGAATTGCATTATGGGGTAAGAAAAAATGAAATCTAACCCTCACTCCACCGGACCGCTAAACTTGGTGCGTGATTTTAAGATTTGAGCAAAATATGAAGATTTGTGTAATAACTAAAATTTGTGGAATGAACACGCCGTCCGCCGGTGAGTTTATTCGATGGAGCAGTCGCTTTGCTCCTGCTCCATCGTGCGAAACTGTTCCCAGTGTTGTCTGGCCGGCGCAAAGCGCTCGTCCATCCATCACTCGAACAGACTACACAAAAAAACGAACAAGTTCGTCTTTTGCTTGCTGTTCAGTTCCGCACGTTATAGTGCTAAATAATTAAAACCAATTTCATTGTTATTTCTGACTATTTACGGGCATAAATTATACCCTCTTTTTTAGAAAATATTAACAACAAATGAACTCAAATACAAAAATTAAACGCTATCGGCGATATCTTCGATTCCGAAATATCTTTCTATCCTATTTACAAAATTC